>WNGO01000660.1_pt1 | contig 32922 bp, 33 predicted proteins | sample 5400511 | NCBI WGS metagenome assembly WNGO01 (sample SAMN13153380, study PRJNA577476) | soil metagenome | isolation source: 20 cm soil or saprolite under Garry oak tree replicate 2 | place: USA:California | collected 2016-06-15 | reverse complement strand
CGCGGGTCACGGCTATCTCGTGCTCGTCGCGAACCCACGCGGCAGCTCCGGCCGGGGCGAGCGGTTTTCCGCGGCGATCTTCGCGGACTGGGGGAACAAGGATGCCCAGGACGTGCTCGCCGCGGTCGACTACGCGGTGGCGCAAGGGCTGGCCGATTCCGCGCGGCTGGGCGTCGGCGGATGGAGCTACGGCGGAATCCTCACGAACTACGTTATCGCCCAGGACCGCCGCTTCAAGGCGGCCGTGAGCGGGGCGAGCATCTCCAACGTGCTCGCCGGTTACGGCACCGATCAGTATGTGCGGGAATACGAAGTCGAGCTGGGCGCACCCTGGAAAGCCGCCGACACCTGGCTCAGGCTGTCTTCCCCGTTCCTGCACGCCGACCGCATCACCACGCCGACGCTGTTCCTGTGCGGCGACAAGGACTTCAACGTCCCGCTCCTCAACTCGGAGCAGATGTACCAGGCGCTCCGAAGCCTCGGCGTGGAAACCCAACTGGTTATCTATCCGGGTCAGCACCACGCCATCAACAAGCCGAGTTACCGGCGCGACCGGCTGGAGCGATACCTCGCGTGGTACGACAAGTACCTCAAACCGTAGGGGCGCATGCTGCGCCCCTACATCATTCGACGCGTTCCAGGCGCGGGTTGGGCCGGTAGCTTCGGCCCACCTTCGCGAGCGGTTTCCCCTCGACCCGCACCACGTCCGCGGTGAAGTCGAAACGACCCTGGAACAGGCTCGACCCCACGCCGTACATGTCGACCGGCACCTCCTGCTCTTCGAACTGCCGGATCTTTTCGACGGTGAACCCGCCCGAAACGACGATCCGCACGTGCTGAAACCCCTCCCGATCGAGCGCCTGGCGCACGTTCCAGACGAGCTGCGGGTTGACCCCCGTCGGCTTGAAGGTGCCCATCTGCGGAATCACCGACTTGTCCACCAGGGTCTCCGACGTGTCGATCCGTACGCCATAGAGCCGCTCGCCCAGCGCGCGCGCCACCTTGAGCGCCGTCCCGACGCAGTCGTTCTCGAAGTCGACGAGTGTGATGAGACGCATGCCGCCGTCCATGAGCTCGGCGAACTTTTTCGAGGCGAGCACTGTGTCGCCGCCGTAGGCGGCGATGAGCGCGTGCGGCACCGTGCCGACGCCTTCGGAGCCCCACCACGAAGCCTGCGCGTCGGTCGACACGCCGATCGCGCCGGCGATGTGCGCCGCGTACCCGTCCCCGGTCTGTACCAGCCAGTGGTCGTGCCGGGCTGGGAAAAACATCACTTGCTTGGGCTTGGCCGCTTCCACCACACGGCGGGTGTTGGTCCCGACCTTGGTGCGGCGGGCGAGGACACCCAGGTACAGAGTCTCGAGGTGGGCGAAAGCGTCGTACGGGCCCTCGATGAGCAGCACCGTCTCCCACGGCGCGATCTCGTCGCCGTCGTACAGCGCCGAGACTTCGAGCTCCGGCCACTCCATGCTGCAGAGCTTGAGAATCGCGATCGCCTCATCGATGCCGCCGAGGAAGGCGTGCGCCTTGCCGAACACCTGCATCGTGACGCATGGACGTTGGTCGTCCTTGAGCAGCAGCTCACGCGTGCGGACGAAGTACTTATCCGAGTAGTAGCCCTCCCGCATCTTCTCGATGGGGAGGTGGAAGATCGCAGGGTCGAGCCGCGGCTTCCGGACCATCCGTGGATAATACCGCGTTCAGCGCGCCGCCGGCCAGCGGAAGGTCGCCATGAGGGTGTCGCCGCCGGTCCACGGCGAGCGCGCTGTCGCGGCCGGTCCGGGGCGGCTCGGGTCGCTCCAGGGCCACATCGAGATCCAGAGTCTCGCGGCCCAGCCTGAACCTGACCCGGCGGCCGTCGGTCTCGGGAACGAGGTCCACGACCTGCGGGCTCGACGCCGTATCGCCCCGCACCAGCAGCATGCGAACGGTCACGCGGCGAGGCGGGATCACCGCCTGGGCCGTGAAGGCGATGGCACTGTCGATGATCGTCACCTCCTCGCTCGCTCGGGTCTCGCCGGCGGCGAACTCGCGGCTCATGGTGATCTCCACCCAGACCACGCGCCGTTGGCCGACGCCCGGCGGCCCGAAGGGGTACAGCAGGGTGGTTCCGCCCCACGGGACCCGAGACCAGCGACGGTAGCTGTCTTCCTCCCACAACGGCAACCCGCGACGCGACCGGCCGACCTGGCGCCGGCTGAAGAACAGCCCCGCCAGGTTCACGGTGTCCGGCTCGGGGAGCGTGCCGAGCAAGCCTTGGAGCTCGCTCGTGCGGGCCTCGAGCCCGAGCCGCAGGTCCGTCTCCGGCGGGCCGGTCACCGCGGCGCTGGCGAGCAGGCGCGTCTCGCCTGAGGCGCGCTCGACCACCCGCAGATGGTACGTCACCCGGTAATTCGGAGCCTGTGGCGCGGCCGTGACTCCAACCCACGCCCCCACCCCCAGCGCCGCGAGGATCAGGCTAGCGCGCCAGGAAGGTCGCACGAGTGGCCTCGATCGATTCCGACCCCGGCCCGCCCCACCGGCCGTGCCCCAACCAGCCGGCCGCCGCGCCGGCGACGAGGCTCGCCGTCATCCACAGCGCTAGCGTGCGCCCGCGGATCCGCGGACGCGGGACCGTGCGCGCGTGCGGCTCGCCGGCGGACCGGGCGAACGCGACTCGCAGCTCGAGATGGCTCACGCGCGCTTCGGCGCAGTGCCGGCACCCGGCGAGATGGCGCGCCAACGCGGCACGCTCGGGGAGACTCAGCTCGCCGTCCAGCTCGAGGTCGATCTGCTGCACCCATTCGTCGTGGTTCATGGCAACTCCTCCCGCACCCGATAGCGCAAGGTCCGGCGCTGCATCCAGCGCACGGCGAGCGCGTCCAGCAACGCGCGGAATACACGGTTCCACATCCCGTACTTCGTCTTCCCGAAGCGGCGGGTCCGGTGGTGCACCGGCACCTCGGTCACCCGACCCCCTTGCATCCTGACGAGCGTCGGCAGGAAGCGGTGCATCCCGTTGAACAGCGGCAGCCGGCGCAGCGCCTCGGCGCGAAACGCCTTGAGGGAGCAGCCGGTATCGCGGATCGTCTCGCGATTGAGCCGGTTGCGTATATCGTTGGCGATACGGCTCTGCAGCCGCTTCCAGCCCGAGTCCCGCCGGTCCACGCGGTACCCGACGACCGCCGCAGCCCCGCTCCGCTCGAGCTCGGCGACGAGGGCGGGAATGTCACCCGGGTCGTTCTGCAAATCCGCGTCGAGCGTGACGATGACGCGCCCGAGGGCCGCGCCGAAGCCCGCGGCGAAAGCGGCGGTCTGACCCGCGTTGGCGGCGAACGCCACGATGTGGATCTCGGGGTGGTCGCGCTTCAGCGCCTTGAGCACCTCGAGCGAGCCGTCGGTCGAGCCGTCGTCCACGGCCACGATCTCGTAGCGCCCTCCCGCCACGCGGCCGGCCAGCGCTCGGCCGATCTCCTCGACCAGGACCGGTAGATTCTCGCGCTCATTGTACACCGGGATGACCAGCGAGAGCTCAAGCGGGGCGGACATACTTGAGCTCGGGCGCGTCGGGATACCGGCTGATCAGCCGGGCGATGACGGCCTCCGCTTTGGCGGCATCGTGCTCGTGCGTGCGGTAGATCTCGGCGAGGCGGATGCCGGCAAGCACGACGCGGTGGGGCGGCGGCGGCGGATCGGCGGCGACCAGGTGCTCGAGCATCGCCGTTTCGTCCTGAATGGTGATCGTGCTGTCGCCCGGCATCGACCCGCCGGTCAGTGCGTCGCCCACGAACCGGCCGAGCGGCTCGAGCACCCATCCGAACAACGAGTCGAAGAACCCCCACGCGCCCCACAGCGCGAGCACCAGGGCGACGAGCCGCCATTCGATGTGCCCCGCACCGATCGATACCACGACCAGCGCGAGGCTGACCAGCGCCATGGCCACGCTCAGGATCCCGCGTATCACCCCGCGCAGGCTCGGCGGATCTGCGAAGTCCACGGGGAGCAAGTTGACAGCGCCCGCCCGGCGGCGCAACCTACGCTCGCGCATTTCACAGGGAGTCGCTCCGTGTCCGACCTGCTGTCGCGTCGTGAATTCCTCACCTCCGCCGCCGTTGGCGTCGCGGTCACACGGGCGCGCGATATCCCGTTTCCGATGCGGCCGCCGCGGCCGCTCCCGCCCCGGAGCCGATGGGCGGCGAAACCCGTCGCCGTTTCGAGCGCCAACGGCCTGCGGGCTGTGCAAAAGACGTTCGACCTGCTGCTGCAGGGGGCGGACACGCTGGATGCGGTGATCGAGGGTGTGAAGATCCAGGAGCTCGACCCGAACGACGACTCGGTAGGCTACGGCGGGCTGCCCAACGCCGACGGTGTGGTGCAGCTCGACGCGTCGTGCATGCACGGACCCACCAGGCGGGCCGGCGCGGTGGGCGCGCTCGAGGGGATCAAGACGCCCTCCGAGGTCGCAAAGCTCGTGCTCAAGTACACGAACCACATCTTCCTGGTGGGGGAGGGCGCGAAGCGGTTCGCGCTGCAGTACGGCTTCAAGGAGGAAGACCTGCTCACCCCGCACGCGCGCGAAGTGTGGCTGCACTGGCGGGCGAATTTGAACCCGACGGACGATTACTTGGACGTGCCCGAGACCCAGGACATATCCGTCCGGCCCACCGGCACCATCAACTGTGATGCCGTCACCCCCCAGGGCGACATCTCTTCCGTGACGACCACCAGCGGCCTGGCGTTCAAGATCCCGGGCCGGGTGGGCGACAGCCCGATCATCGGTGCGGGCCAGTACACCGACAACGACATCGGCGCCGCGGGCTCGACCGGCCGCGGCGAGTCGAATATCAAGGTGTGCGGCGGGTTTCTGACGGTCGAGCTGATGCGCCGCGGGCTCAAGCCCACCGATGCGTGCCTCGAAACGCTGAAACGGGTCGTCCAGCTCACCGAGCCGCGTCTGCTCGGCGCCGACGGCAAGCCGAAGTTCAGCCTCAACTACTACGCGGTGAACAAGCGCGGCGAGTTCGGGGCCGCTTCGCTCTACCCGGGGAGCTACGCCGCCCACGACGGGAAAGACGCGAAGCTCCGGGACACGGCGTACCTGTACGAGCGGCCCGCTGCGAGCCGCTAGCGTCGCGCTCGCGCTGCTCGCGGCCGCCGCGCCGGGGAGGGGGGGGACGCTCTCGGCGCAGCGCTACTGGCGGGCCACCTTGTATCCCAATCTGTCCCACAGCCCGGGCGATGGGTTGTGGGTCGGTCTCCACTACGGGCGCTACAGCCCGCTCGGCTTCGCCCAGCGGCCGGAGCCGAACTTCGCGTCGATCAACCTCGATGCCGGGGCCAGTACCCAGGGCAGCTACGCGTTCGTCGTGGACGCGCAGGCACCGGCGTGGTGGGCGGGCTGGCGGGCCGGACTCACCTTCGGCGCCGTGCGGGTGAACCGACTCGGCTATTACGGCTTGGGAAACGAAACGCCGTACTCGAGGGACAGCGTCACGAGTGCCGGCTCGTACTTCTACAAGGTCAGCCGCACCACCCAGTTTGTGCGCGCCACCGTGCAGCGCCGGGTGATCGGACCGTTGCGGATCCTGGCCGGTGCTTCGATTGACCACTCCGACTTCCGCGCCCTGCCGGGACGAAGTGTGTTTCGCGACGATCTCACCGCGGGGGTGGTCGATCCGGGCACGATCCCCTTCACCGACAAGGTGCTCCGCGCCGGCGTCGTCCTCGATACGCGGGACAACGAAATCGACCCGCATCGCGGCGTCGCCGCGGAAGCGCTGTTCGCGAGCGGGACGGGTTATACGCGCACGACGACGAGTGCCCGGGTCTATGCGCATCCGTTCCCGCGGCTGGTTCTGGCGGGGCGGCTGGCGGCCGAGGGCACCGGCGGGAACCCGCCCCTGGCGGCGCAGGAGCTGATGGAGTCGCCGGAGCGGCCTTTCGTGGCGCTGGGCGGCTACTACTCGCTCCGGGCATACTACAACGGTCGGTTCACGGGGCCGGGCAAGCTGATCGGCGGCGTGGAGGCGCGCTACGCACTCATCTCGGTCCCGAGCGTAGTCGAGGTCAAGCTGGTCGGGTTCTACGACGCCGGCCGTGTGTTCGAGCGGGGGGAGGCGGTCCGGCTCACCAGCACCGGTCTCCACCGCAGCGGCGGCGCCGAGCTGGCGGTGCGCCTGCTCCGCAATTCACTCGTGGTGATGGGCTACGGCCACGGGAGCGACGGGGGCCGGTTCCTGTTTGGGACGAGTTGGTGCTACTAGAGTGCGGAGCTACAGCTCCCGAATCTCAACGCCCCGCTTCGCGAGCTCGGCGACGTAGTCATCGAACGGCACCGCCTCGTCGGGTGTGCGCACGCCCTTCGCGGTGATGCGGCCGTCCACCTGCATGAGGCCGGTGATGGCGAGCGAGTACCCCGTGGTCCGCATCATCGCGCTGATGCCGTGCGCCTCATCCGAGTAGTCGAGCAGCTGCCACGCGACCGGCGTCCCGTTTCTTCCCCGCACCTCGACCCGCAGCGCGACCAGGTCACGCCCTTCGGGCTTCGTGAGCTTGGGTGACACGGTGGCGATGAACGCGTCGCGCGGCACGACTTCCTTCCCCTTCACCTTGACGGGAGTGAGATCGAGGAGGCCGAGCTCGCGGATCGGCCGCATGATCCCGATGTGCCCCGGGTATCGCAGCGTCTTGTACTCCATCGTGCGGACCTTGCCCTCGTACGCCCACGGCAGCGTGGAGATGCCGCCGCCGGTGTGGAATGCCTCGAGCTGGCCCACCGGCGGCGGAAACGTCACGTGCTCGACCTCGGAGAGGGCGTCTACGCGCACCGGCTTGCCGTCGCGCAGCACCCAAGATGGCGTCGTGTAGTAGTCGAGGGCGCCCTCGAGCGAGTACACGATCTGGTAGTTGAGTGGGGGCTCGGGGTGCTGGGGCAACCCGCCGACGTACACCTTCACGGACTCCGCGTCGCCGACCCGCCGGATCCCCTCGGCCGCGAGCACGTTGACCATCCCGGGCGCGAGGCCGCAGTCCGGGATCACCGAGACGTTGCGCTGCTTCGCCTCCGCGTCCAGCTCTTTCTGCTGGAAGACGATCTCCGTGTTGCCGCCCAGGTCGGCGCAGTGGACGCCGGCGTCCACCGCGGCCCGGGAGACCTCGAGGTTGAAGTAGTACGGCGCCGCGTTCTGGACCGCTGCGTGACCAGCCATCGCGGCGCGCAGCGCGGCGCCATCCTGCACGTCGAGCTTGAGGAGCGCGAGTCGTTTTCCGACGTGGGGCTCAAGGAAGCTTGGAATGCGCTCGGGCTTCAGGTCGGCGATGGTGACCCGCTCCACGCCGGGCTGCCGCAGCAGATCATAGGAGCAGGCGGATCCCTGAAGTCCCGCTCCCAGCACCAGCATGCGCATCGCGCAACCGCCTCCGCGTCGTGACGAGGAAAAATGAGCGGCGGAAAGCTAGACGGTCCCGGCAGGCGACGGTAGGCCGCGTTAGATTCGCTTCCGATGACCCAGGCCGACCTCACCCGCGAGCGGCTCGTGCGAGCGGCGCTCGAGCTGTTCATCGCGCAGGGCTACCACGAGACCACGACGCCACAGATCGCGAAGAAGGCCGGCGTGGCGGAGGGCACAATCTACCGGCATTTCACGAGCAAGCAGCATTGCTTCAACGAACTGTACCGCACGGCGGCGCGCTGGGCGGGGCAGCTCGTGAAGGACGCGGACGCGCTCAAGGTGGGACCGCGCGAGAAGCTCGCGGAGCTCTCCCGCGGCCTCGTGACGGGGGCGGCGCACGAGGCGCCCGTCGCCCGGCTGTTCTTCATCCAGCGCCACGAAGATCTGCTGGACGACGAGAGTCGCAAGACCGCGCGTGACTTCCGTCTCGGCCTCGAAAGCCTCATTGCGCAGGGAAAGGCCGACGGCTCGGTGAAGGCCGGCGCCGCCGAGGTGTGGGCCGGCGTGTGGCTCGGCGTGGTGACAGTCGTGATCGATCGAGTATCGACCAAAGAGTGGCCCGAAACGCACGCGGGAGTGAAGCTCGCGCTGGATGGCGCGTGGGACGCGATTGCCAGCCAGCACGCCTGAGTCGGTCGGGGCCTCGCTTCGCGACAAAAATACGCAGTCGCTCCGCGAGACCCCGACCGCCTCAGACGCTTTCTGACCGCCCGACCGCCGGTCCGCCAGACCGCCGAAGCTCGAACAGCTCGATCTCCGGCGGCGCGAACACCCGGATCGGGACACCCACGACGCCGATCCCCCGGCTGACGTACAACTGGCTGTTCCCTCGCTGGAAGTGCCCCATCACGTATTTCGTTATCAGGCTCCCGGCCGACCAACCGATCAGCGGCAGATAGAACTGGCCGCCGTGGATGTGCCCCGCCAGGGTGAGCGGGATGCCGCGCGGTACGGCCGTGTCCCAGGCGCCGGGACGGTGAGCGAGCAGCACGTGGAAGGCGCGGGGAGCTGGAGGCGCGGCGGCGAGTGCCGCGGCGACGTCCGTTGGCTGAGGATCGTCGGCCCGCCAGTTGTGCGGATCGTCGATACCGAGCAGCGCGAGCACCGCGCCGTTGCGCTCGATCACATGACAGCCGTTCTGCACGAATACCTGGCCCGCGTCCCGACAGCCGCGGATGACCTCACCCTCGCCGGTGTATCGGTCATGGTTGCCGAGCACCGTCACCACACCGAGCGGCGCCGAGAGCCCGCGGAACGCACGCACGTATGGCGGGATGTAGGCGCGGGAGATGTCGATCATGTCTCCCGTCTGCACGATCAGATCGGGCCGGAGCGCGTTCGCCTGCGCCACGATCTCCTGCATCACGTCCTCGCCGAGGCCCATCGAGCCCGGGTGGCAGATCGGGGAACACGAGCGTGCGGCGCGTGACCTGGGGAAGCCGGTAGGCGCTCCAGATGCCGTACGCCGAGACGGCGGTTCCGGCGCCGACGTAGGCGTATGTGGCGCGGGCTAGGAAACGACGGCGAGGAATAGAGGCGTGGTGCGGGGTGAGTGGTTGCTCCCGTTGCGGCTGGGAGATCCCGTGCGCACCGGCGCGAACCACGTACCACGCAGCGCGCAATACACCCATCCCAACAGCTGCCACGCGATCCACGGCCCCGTGAACGGGATCCGGCCGACGCCCCACATGCTGCCGCCGAACAACACGCGCTGGCCCACGACGAGCCACGGGAGGTTGAATACGATGAACAGGGTGGCCAGCGCGACACGCACCCGGTGCGCCTGGCGGGGCCGGGTAGGGTCGGGGAGGCGCTCGCGCAGGTACACGTAGATCAGCACCTGCGGTGCCATGAAGAGAAGGAGATAGATTAGGCGCGTGAACACTCCGTCGAGGCTCCTCGCGTGTCTGGTCGTGGCGGCCGTCACGTCTCCTCCGGGGAGGACGCTCGCCGCACAACAGCTCACTGCCGCCGAGCGCGCGGCAGCGGTCGCCTCGGTGTGGGCGGAGGCGCGCTACAGCTTCGCGTACTGGGACCGTGTGCGGGCCGATTGGGACTCGGCGCTCGTCGCGAACCTGAAGCTCGCCACCGAGCCGCAATCGGACCTGCTCTTCTACCGCCGGTTGCGGCGCCTCGTCGCGTTGCTGGGCGACGGGCGCGCCGCGGTCATCGCACCCCCGACGTTGCGCTCCCGCATCGCGCGCCCGCCGCTGCTCCTGTCCAGCGTCGAGCGCCGGCCCTTCATCCTGGACTATGCAGAGAACGACGAGATGCGCGTGGCGCGTCCCCAACGACTCGCCGAGATCCTCGCCGTCCAGGGTATTCCGGCGGAGACGTGGATCCGTGACTCGGTACTGCCCGAGGTCTCGGCGGCCACACCGGCCGACCGGTGGCAGCGCGCCGCCGCGTGGATGCTCCAGGGCGACAAGGGCACCACGGTCCATCTCCTCGTTCGCGTGCCCGGCGCCGAACCGCGCGGTCTCAGCGTCACCCGCAGCCTGTCGCTCAACGACCGCTGGCCGCTCGATCCGCCGGCGTTCGTCACGGAGTCGCTGCCCGGCAGCGTCGCGATCGTGCGGATCGCTTCACTGGGGGACGAAGAGGTCGTGCGCGAGTTCGACCGCGCGTTTCCCGACTTCGCCCGCGTGCAGGGGCTGGTGCTGGACCTGCGCCGCGCCGCGGACGGCAAGACGGAATACGCCTACCAGATCCTCGCCCGCCTCACCGACCGCCCGTTCCCCGCCGTGCGCTGGAAAACGCCCCAGTATCGAGCCGTGTTCCGGGCGTGGAACCTGGCTGACTCCGCCATCACCTGGTACGGGCCAGAGCCGGGAACAGTTGCGCCTCGCGCCGACCATCCGGCCTATGGCGGCCCGATCGCCGTCCTAGCGTCGAACGCCACGGTCGGCGCGGCGGAGGACTTTCTGGCTGCGTTCCGGGCTACGGGTCGCGGTCTCATCATCGGGGAGCCATCCGGCGGGAGTCCGGGAGACGTCGCAACATTCGCGCTGCCGAAGAGCTGGGGCGTGCAATTCTCGGTCACCCGCCACGAGGCTCCCGACGGCACGGGGATCGCAGGCGTCGGCGTGAGACCCGACCTCGTCGTAATGCGGACGGTGAACGACCTGCTCGCGGGTAACGAGCCGGCGCTGGAGAAAGCGCGAGAATATCTCCAAGGCGGTAGAGGACCGTAGAGGACGGTAGAGGAGGGCGTCATGCAACCCCCTCTGCCGCCCCACGCACTATCCGCGACCTCCGGCCTTTCACGCGCCCGCAAGAAGCCGTGGCCGACGCCGGGATACACGGTGTAGCGGTAGGTCTTGTGGTACGTCCGGATCGCCGCGTCCACGTCGCCCAGGCCGGCGTTGATGCGCGCGTCGTTCTCGGCGTAGACGCCGAGCCCCTTCGCACGGATGCGCGCGATGGACACGGCGTCGGGGCCCGGCCCGTAACAGACGACGAACGCGCCGAGCGACGGGTTGTTGGTGGCATAGCGGAAGCTCTGGCCCCCGCCCCAGCAGAACCCGATCACGCCGATCCGGTCGGATCGGGCCGCCTTGAGGCGCTTCACGTACGCCACGGTCGCGTCCAGATCTTGCGTGACCGTGTCGGGGGCGAGCCCGGCGATGAGCTTGCGGGCGTCGTCGGTCGACGGCGGCGTCCCGCCGCGGCGCGACAGCAGGTCGGGCGCGATCGCCACGAAGCCGTCCTTGGCGAGCTGCTCCGTGGTCTGGCGGATGAAGTCCGACATTCCGAAGATCTCGTGGATCACCACTACGGCGGGCGCCGGATCCTTGCGCTCGGGATAGGCGAGGTAAGCCGTGATGGTGTCGCGGCCGCTGAGAAACTTGACGTACTCGGAGTGAATGTCGAAGGACAGGCGGTCAGGCGGTCGGGCGGACCGTGACTCCGTCGCCACGACAAGTGCCACGGCGCCGACCACACCGACCGCCAGACCGCCCGTCCGCCCGACCGCCTTACCGCCCATAGCTCACTCTCCAGATCCGATCGCCCGTGTCGTCGCTCACCAGCAGCGCTCCATCCGGCATCACGAGTAGCCCAACCGGTCGCCCCCAGCGCGACCCGTCGGCCAGCTGCCATCCCGTGACGAAGTCCTCGACCGAGACGGGGCGGCCGTTCTGCACCTGCACCCGCACAACTTTGGCGCCCGTTGGTACCGAGCGATTCCAGGAGCCATGAAAAGTCATGAACGCGTCACCGGCGTAGTCCGCGGGAAACCGGGCGCCCGTCGCCGGAGCAGTCGAATCCTGTGAACTCGGGGTTGGCGTGTCCCGGAAGATAGCACTGCGGCCAGCCGTACCACTTGCCGTCCTTGAGAATGTTCAGATGCTCGGGTGGGACGTTGTCGCCCAGGTTGTCGCGGTCGTTGTTGTTCGCCCAAAGCTCACCGGTGGTGGGGTGAAAGGCGAGGCCCACCGAGTTGCGGAGCCCCCGGGCGAAGATGCGCCCACCGGACCCGTCCCGGTTGAAGCGCGTGACCGCCGCGCGCATCGAGTCTTGCGGCGACTCGACGCACACGTTGCACGACGAGCCGGCGGCGACGTACATGAGGTTGTCCGGACCGATCACGACTGTGCGGGTGGCGTGGCCGCCGCTCGGCAGCCCCGACACCAGAGTGACCGGCGTGGTCGCGCCCGGGTCGAGCCGCTTCACGGCCGTTTGCTCGGCGAAGTACATCGTGTCACCGCGGAACACGATGCTGAAGGGAGCGTTGAGGCCGCCGAGCACGGCCTGCGCCGGCACGTCGGCGACCCCGTCGCCGTTCGCGTCCACGAGCCGTACGATCTGGCCCGCGCCGGGCAAGGAGGCGTAGACCGCGCCGCCGGGGCCGAGCGCCAGGTAGCGCACGCCGGTCAGACCTTCGGCGAACAGGTTGACCGTGAAACCGCGCGGCACGTACAACGCATGCCCGGCGATGAGAACGGTGTCCTGGCCGCCTGGAGGGGGCGGGGGGGGCGGGGGCGGGGGCGGGGGCGGGGTCTCCCCGGCCGGCATCGCGCAGGCGAGGACAACCGCTGCGAGCACGAGGAGTCGATTCATAGTCTCCTTCCTCGCATCGCTACCCCGCGCACCGAGGGACGTTCGCTGCTACGTGCCATGCTTCGCGTACACACCCTGCAGCGCGCTCTCGCCCGGCGGCATCCTGTCGCGGCTCTGCAGCGCCTGTTCCGCTGAGCGCTCCACCTCCTCGATCACGTCCGCCTCGATGTCGCCGAGCCGTTTGACGGTAATCCCGTCCGCTTTCAGGTATTCCTCGTACATCCCGATCGGATCGCGCTTGCCCCACTGCTCGAACAGCGCCGCGGGGAAGGTGTCGCGCGCCTCGCGCTCGTCGTGGGTCGCGTGCCCTCCCATCCGGAACGTCTCGGCGACGAGCAGCGCCGGTCCCTCCCCCCGGCGGCAGCGGTCGGCCGCGAGCTTGGTCGCCGCATACGCGTCGAGCACGTTGTTGCCGTCGAACTCGGCGCCGACGATGCCATAGCTCGCCGCCCACTCGTCGAAGTTGCCGGGCAGGTGATGCTGCTCGAGCCGGGTGCCGAGGGCGACCTGATTGTTCTGGATGATGAAGATCGCGGGAAGCTTCTGGACCGCGGCGAAGTTCGTGCCCTCGTGCGCCGCCGCGGTCTTGGTGGAGCCGTCCCCCACCCAGGTGAGGACGACGCGCGGCTCCTGGCGGATCTTGAACGTGAGCGCGATTCCAGCGGTCACCGGGACCATATCGCCCACGTGCGAGATCGGCTGCAGCACGCCCCGCGCCCAGGCGCCGACGTGGAGGTCCCGACCGCGCGCCGGCGAATCCGCGCTGCCGAGATAGGCGCGCAGCATGTCGCTGACGGGTAGCCCCAGCTCGCAGCAGGCGGCGGCGTTCCGGATCATCGGCGCGACCACGTCTCGACCGCGCTCGAGCGCATGCACCGGGCCGACGGTCGTGGCCTCCTCGCCCGTGCCGAGCCACGCCTTGGAGATCACGCCCGTGCGCACCCAGCGCTTGAGCTGAATGTCGTGCAGCCGCGCGCGCAGCAGTCCGGCGTACAGCCCGAGCCGGGTCTCGACCGGAAGCCGTGCGACGACCGCGGCCCGCTCGGTATCTCGTTCGATCGTCTCCCGGAAGCCGCGCACGAGGGCGGGGTCCGGCTTCCACTCGACGTACTCGGGCGGATCGAAGGCGGGGAAACGCCTTATTTCAGCTTCTCCTTGATCTTGGACAGGAAGCCGCCGGCGTGGGATGCGGTCAGCGCGTCGGCGAACTCGAGTGCGGTGTTGTAGCGCGCGTCGGGGTTCGCCTCCATCGCGCGGGCCAGCGTGCTCTCCAAGCCCTCGGAGAGATCGGCGCGGACCTGGCGCAGCTTCTGCGGCTGCCCGCGCAGCCGGGCGATCATCATCTCTTGGGCGTTCCGCCCCTGAAACGGAAGCTTGCCGGTGAACATCTCGAAGGCGACGATGCCGAGGGCGTAGATGTCGGAGCGGGCGTCGAGCGGCTTCCCGCGGATCTGCTCGGGGCTCATGAATTCCGGCGTCCCGAGGATGATGCCGGTCGCGGTGAGCTTCGCAATGGCCGGATCGGCGCGGCGCTCCTTCGCGAGGCCGAAGTCCATGACCACCGCCCGGTCCCGGCCGTGGGCCTCGGCCACGAGCATGATGTTCTCGGGCTTCAGGTCGCGGTGCACGATCTGGACCTCGTGCGCATGGTGCAGCCCGGCGCACACCTGCCGCAGCACGTCGATCCCCGCGGCGAGGCTCATCGGCCCACCCTTCACCTCGCGGTCCGAGAGCAGCTCGCCGTTCAGGAACGGCATGACCAGATAGATCAAACCATCCTCGGACTCGCCCAGCCGGAGAATGCGGCAGACATTCGGATGGTCGAGTCGCATGGCGAGCCCGGCCTCGCGCCGCAGCCGCTCCACCGAGCTGCGGTCGGTGGCGAGCTTGGGCGAGAGCACCTTGATCGCCACGTCGCGTCCGGTCGACACCTCGCGGGCGAGGTAGACGTACGACATGCCGCCTTCGCCCAGCTTCTTCTGGACTTGGTAACGCGAGTCGAGCACCTCTCCCAGGAGGGAGGACGCCCGGTCGAGCCCCGGCTTCGCCTGCGGTGGCGTGCGGGCGGCGGTGCCGCCGGTCGAGGGGGAGCCGGAAGGGGGTCGTGCCGGCGCGGGCTTCGCGGGCACCTCCACGAGCATGTTGCCGTCGCGGGGACAGAACCGGGCGCTGTCGACGTACACGGTCCCGCACTTGGGGCAGCGGCGTTCGCTCATTGACGCACCAAGTTGCGCCCTTCGTTCTTCGCGCGATAGAGGGCTTGGTCGGCGAGGGCCACGAAGCTGTCGGCGCTGGTGACCCGGTCGTCGGGGAAGGAAGCCAATCCGATCGAGATCGTCAGGTTGAGCGGGTCCTCGCCCGGGTCGGCGAAGTCGTGGTGCATCACGCGCCGCCGCAGGCGCTCGGCGAAGATCACGGAGCCCTGGAGCGCCGTCTCGGGCATCACGACGACGAATTCTTCCCCTCCGTAGCGGGCGATCAGGTCCACCGATCGCGCCTCCCGCCGCAGGATCTCGCCCACCTGGCGCAGGACCGAGTCCCCGGCAATGTGCCCACGCGTGTCGTTCACCAGCTTGAACCGGTCGATGTCCGCGAGCAGGATCGTGAGGGCGAGATTGTACCGCCGCGCGCGATCGAGCTCGGCCTCGAGCTCCTCCGACAGGGCTCGGCGGTTCAAGCAGCCGGTGAGCGCGTCGGTCGCCGCGAGTTTCTCGAGCCGTTTCTTGTCCGACACGGCGGTTTCGAAATCGTACGCTTTCTCGATCGCTGCGACGGCGGTGCGGATCACGGTCTCCGCGAACTGGGCATCGGCGCGCGTGAGCGGCGGATCCTCGCCCGTGGTCCGCAGGAAGAAGACGCCGAGCTGCTGGTCTTTCATGGAGAACGGCAGGGCGACCGCAGAGCGGGTGGGCACGGTGATCTGCTCGCGCTGCCAGCGTACGCGCTCTTCCTGGTAGAGCGGATCCGACGTCACGTCTTCGACCAGCACCGAGCGGCTGGTGGTCAGGGCCCGCTGGATCTCGGGGTAGCGGACCAGCTCGATCTGGAGGTTGCGGAGCATGGGGTTCTCGTATGCCGCCACGACCACGCCCAGCTGGTCCCCCGGCTTGGCGAGCACCATCGAGCACTTGGAGATCTGCAGCACGCGCGCCACGCGCCGCACCAGGATGTGGTAGATCTCGTCGGGTTTGAGGGAGTCCGTGACCTCGTGCAGGATGTCGACGATCGCGGCGCGGCTCTGAGCCTCGTCGCGCGCCCGCGCCAGCTCCTGCGCCGAGCGGATGTGGGCCTTCACGCGCGCCAGGAGCTCCCGCACTCGGAACGGCTTGGAGATGAAGTCCGCCGCGCCCAGGCCCAGCGACTTGACGGTGGCTTCTTCGGGAGGCATCGAGGAGATCATCAGCACGGGCACGTCCCGGAACCGATCGTCGGCCTTCATTTTCGCCAGCAGCTGAAGGCCGTCGACCTTCGGCATCATGATGTCCAGCAGCAGCAGGTTGGGGCGCTCCTCCTCGAGCCTGCCGATGAGCCCCTCGCCGCCGGGCGCGGTGACGACCTCGTACCCGTTCTCCTTGAGGATCCAGGTCAAGGTCCGCACCAGCGACTGATCGTCGTCGGCGACGAGGATCTTGGCGGCGGGCTCGGGCATCGCGTCTTCAATCCTCGAGCAGCGAGGGATCCACGTTGCCGCCGCTCACCACGAGCACCGTGGGGGGGACGGGGTGCACGGCACCGGAGCGCACCGCGGCCGTGGTCGCGGCACCCGACGGTTCCACCGCCAGGTGGCAGTGCTGCCAGAGAAAATGTACCGCCTCGCGCAGCGCGTCGTCTTCCACGAGCGCCACGCCCGCCACGCGGTCGCGCTGCGCCGCGAGCTGTGCGAATGGGACCGCGCCCACGCTGAGTGTGATCAACCCGTCGGCGATGCTGGCGGTCCGCTCGAGCCGCACCGGGCGGCCGGCCTCGAGCGAGCGCTTGAGCTTCGGCGCGCCCGCGGGCTCGACGCCCCACACCAGGGCGCGACTCCCGGCCGCCGCGAGCCCGGTCACCACGCCGGCGATGAGGCCGCCCCCGCCCACGGGCACCACCACCGTCCGGACGTCGGGAAGCTGCTCCGCGATCTCGAGCCCTACCGTCGCCTGCCCCGCCACGATGTCCGGGTGGTCGAACGGAGGCACGACGGCGAGCCCGTCCCGCGCAGCGATGTCTTCGGCCGCGCGCTGGCGGTCGTCCGAGGTGCGACCCGCGAAGACTACCTCCCCACCCCACTTCTTCACACCCGCCACCTTTACGGCCGGCGCCGTCTCCGGCATCACGATCACGGCGCGGGTTCCCACGAGCTGGGCGGCATAGGCGACCGCCTGCCCGTGATTACCGCTCGAGTAGGTGATGACCCCCTTGCGCCTTGCGGCTTGTGGCAGGCGTCTGATCGCGTTGTAAGCCCCCCGCAGCTTGAACGCCGCCGTAGGCTGCAGGCTCTCGAGCTTCAGGTAGGCGTTGAGCGGCTCGACGAAACGCAGGGGCGTGCGGACTGCCACCCCCACGAGCCCCGCGGCCGCCTCCCGGACGTCCTCGGCGGTGACCACGCTACTTTTTCTTCTTCGTCGGCTTCGGCTTCGGCTTCGCCTTTGGCGGGGCCTTCTTGGCCTTGGCGGAAGCCCGCGGGGCGCCGTCGTCGTCCGCGTCACCCTCGCCGTCATCCGCCTCGTCTTCCTTCACGACCCGGGCCACGTCCACCACCAGATCGCCCGGGGCCAGGTTCATGATCTTCACGCCCTGGGTGTTGCGCCCCGAAATGCGGATGCCCTCGACCGGCACGCGGATCATGATCCCCTTCTTGGTGATCATCATCAGCTCGTCGTCGGGGAGCACTTCCTTGAGGGCGACGATGTTCCCCGTCTTATCGGCGCGCTTCAAGGTGATGATGCCGCGGCCGCCCCGGTGCTGCACGCGGTACTCGTCGAGCTCCGAGCGCTTGCCCATGCCCTTCTCGGTGACCGTGAGCAGGGTCGACTTGCGGCGCACCACCACCATGTCGATCACCTGGTCCTTCTTGTCGAGCTCGATCCCCTTCACCCCGGTGGCCGTGCGGCCCATGTCGCGCACGTCCTTCTCGTGGAACCGGATGCTCATGCCGTGATGGGTGGCGAGCACGATGTCGTTCCGGCCGTCCGTCACCTGGACGTCGATCAGCTCGTCGCCCTTCTCGATGTTGATCGCGCGAATGCCGACGGAGCGCGGGTTGCCGAACTCCGACAGTCGCGTCTTCTTCACCACGCCCTGTTTGGTGGCGAACAGGAGGAACTGGTCCTCGGAGAACTCGCGCACGGGTACAAGGGACGCGAGGCGCTCGTCCGGCTTCATGGCGATGCACGAGATGATGGGTTTGCCGCGCGCGGCCCGGGCCGCCTGCGGGACCTCGTGCACTTTCAACCAGTAGCACTGCCCCTGCTGGGTGAAGAACATCACGTAGTCGTGGGTCGACGCGATGAACAAGTGCTCGACCCAGTCGTCTTCCTTGGTATGGGCGGAGATCACGCCCCGACCGCCGCGCCGCTGGCGCCGGTAGGCCGACACCGGCAGGCGTTTGATATAGCCCGCGTGGGACACGGTGATCACCATGTCCTCTTCCGCAATCAGGTCTTCGATCGAAAACTCGCCCTGGTCGGCCACGATCTCGGTGCGCCGCTCGTCGCCGAAGCCGTGCGCCAGCTCCGAGAGCTCCTCCTTGAGGATCTTCAGGCGCCGCGGCTTCGACCCGAGGATCTCCTTGCACTCCTTGATGAACTTGCGGACTTCCTTGAGCTCCTCCTCGAGCTTCGTGATCTCGAGGGCGGTGAGGCGGGCGAGCCGCATGTTGAGGATTTCCGCCGACTGCTTTTCGGACAGCTTGAAGCGCTTGCGCAGGCTGGCGTCCGCGCTCGGCGTGTCCTTCGACTTGCGGATGATCTTCACGACCTCGTCGATGTTGTCGACGGCGATCTTCAGGCCTTCGAGGATGTGCTCGCGGTCCTGCGCGCGCTTCAGCTCGAACTCGGTGCGGCGGACGATGACGGTATGGCGATGCTCGATGAAGTGCTCGAGCAGCTCCTTCAGGTTCATCTCCTTCGGCGCGCCGTCGACCAGGGCGAGCATGATCGCGCCGAAGGTGGTCTGCATCTGTGTATGCGCGTACAGCCCGTTCAGCACCACCATCGGGACCGCGTCTCGCTTCAGCTCGATCACGACCCGGATGCCTTCTTTGTCGGACTCGTTCCGGAGGTCGCTCACGCCGTCGAGCTTTTTTGCCAGCACCAGATCGCGGATCTGCTCGATCACGCGATCGGGAGAGACCTGGTAGGGGAACTCGGTGACGACGATCTGCTGCTTCCCGGTCGATTCCCGCTCCTCGACGGTGGCGCGCGCGCGGATCGCAATCCGGCCCCGCCCTTTCTCGTAGCACTCCTTGATGCCTTCGCGGCCGTAAATGATCGCGCCGGTCGGGAAGTCCGGACCCTTGATGAACTTCCGCAAATCTTTGATCGACGCGTCCGGGTGGTCGACCAGGTGATTGATGGCCTCGACCGCCTCGCCCAGGTTGTGCGGCGGGATGTTGGTCGCCATGCCGACGGCGATACCGGACGTGCCGTTGACGATGAGGTTGGGCAGCCGCGCCGGGAGGACCGTGGGCTCCTGCAGCCGGTCGTCGAAGTTGGGGACGAAGTCGACGGTGTTCTTGTCGATGTCGTCGAGCATCGTCATCGCGATGCGGGTCAGGCGGGCTTCGGTGTAGCGGTAGGCGGCCGGGGGATCCCCGTCCACCGAGCCGAAGTTCCCCTGCCCGTCCACCAGCGGATAGCGCAGCGAGAAGGACTGCACCATGCGCACCAACGAGTCGTACAGGGCGACGTCGCCGTGCGGGTGATACTTGCCGAGCACGTCGCCCACCACGGTAGCGCTCTTTTTGTAGGGGCGGCCGGGCACGAGCCCCAGCTCGTTCATGGCGTACAGGATGCGGCGATGCACGGGCTTGAGTCCGTCGCGCACATCGGGCAGCGCGCGCTGCACGATGACGCTCATCGAGTAGTCGAGGAACGACTCCTTGAGCTCGTCCTCGATGAGGCGCGGGACGATCCGTTCGCGGGCGTTCGGTGCGGTCATGAAACCAGGTGTCAGGTGTTAGATGTCGGGTGTCAGCACGGCTCGGGGAGACTGCCTAAGTTGCCAGAAAATAATCACTTAGGTCGTGAAAGGCAACGCGAACATGCCCGCTAACTGGGGGTGGGCGCGGCACTTACAGGTGATAACTCGCCCGTGTTGACGATTGGTTGATGTGTTCCACCTAGGCTTGTTCCCAGGCTGAAGCCTGGGCTCGGCCAACGCTGTGCTGAAGCACACGGAGCGAAGCGGCGTCATTGAGCGAGGAGTGTCCTTCAGGACAGGGTCTCGCCGAGCCCAGCCTTCAGGCCCATGCCGGCCCTCACTCTGCGATCTGAATCGCGATCTTCCCCAGCTGCTCGCCCCGTTCCAACCGCTCGAACCCGGCACGCGCCTCGGCGAAGGGGAACACCCGATCCACGATCGGTCGCAACTCGCCCGCGCCGAGCACGCGCACGATCTCGCGATACTCAGCGTCGTTCCCCATGGTCGAGCCCAGGATGCTCCACTGATACCAGAACAGCCGGCGCATGTCGAACGCGACCTTGGGCCCCGTCGTCGCGCCGCAGCTCACCAGCCGCCCACCGCGCCCGAGGGAGCGCAGCGATTCATCCCACGTCGCCTCGCCCACGTTCTCGATCACGACGTCGGCGCCGCGCTTGTTGGTGAGGGCCCGAACCTCCTGGGAAATCTTCTGGGTCTTGTGATTGAGCGTCACATCTGCACCGAGCCTCTGTGCCTCCTGCAATTTGGCGTCGCTGGAGCTTGTGACGATCACTCTCGCCCCCTTGAGCTTCGCGATGCGCATCGCGGCGAGGGATACACCGCCGCCGATCCCCCAAACCAGCACGGTTTCCCCCGGCCGCAGCTGCGCCCGCGTGACAACCATCCGCCAGGCTGTGAGGGTCACCAACGAGAACGTCGCGGCCTCGGCCCACGTCAGGGGTTTCGGCAGTGTCGGGATGATGGCCGTATTCTGCTCGGGGACGATGACGTACGGGGCCAGGGTCCCGGGCAGGTGCTCGCCGAGAATGCCGTAGCTGAGACACAGCGAGTGCTCGCCGGCGCGGCAATACGCGCAGCTGTAGTCGGGAATCCCAGGATTGATCATCACCCGGTCGCCCGGCCGGACCGAGCGGACCTGAGCGCCCACGGCCTCTACGACGCCGGCTCCGTCGGCACCGAGGATATGGGGGTAGTGGTATTCGTGAGGCAGCCCCCGCACGACGAAGAGATCGAGGCGATTGAGCGCCGCCGCGCGCAGCGCGATCCGAACCTGCCGGCCCTCGAGCGGGCCCGCAGGGTCAGGGACGTCGGTGATTTCGAGTTGGTCGAGGCCGCCGGTGCCGCGGATCACCCAGGCGCGCATGGCGTGGGCGCCCCCTCGCTACGGCATGAAGGCGGGGGACGTCATCTGCTCGGCGCCGGTGGTCGGGATCGGCACGGGCGCGCCGCTCCCGGACGACCCGACCGGCTGGACGTACACCCTGAATACGTTCTTCTGCACCGCGACGACGAGCCCGAGGAGATCGCCGGCGGGGGAGACCGTAAAGTCCGTGGCCACGAGGTCCTTTCCCGAGAGCGGCGTCACCTTCCCGGTGGCCACATCGACCTTCACGACCTGCGTGACCGTGCGGCCGCTCTCCTTCTGCTCCACCAGATAGGCGAGCGAGCCGTCACGCAAGAACCTGGGCGCGGCCTCCTTGCTCTGCGGGCCCCGGGTGACGGGACGCTGGCCCGCGCCGTCCTTCGACATCAACCAGATATGGTTGTTGCCTTCACGGTTCGACACGAACGCGATGGTCTCTCCGTCCGGCGACATGGTCGGCTGCGAGTTGTCGGCGGGCTCCTGCGTGAGCTGCAGCGCGTCGGAGCTGGTGATCGGCTGCAGGAAGATCTGGCGGTGCCCGGTGCGCTGGGAGTGAAACACCACCGCTTGACCGTCGGCCGTGAACGACGCGTCGCCGTCCGCCCCCGGTGAGTTGGTGAGCCGCGCCGCACTCGTTCCGTCCGCGTCCATGACGTAAATCTCGGCCTGCCCATCGCGTGTCGAGGTGAACGCGAGACGCGATCCGTCCGGGGAGAAGGCGGGCTCGGTCGCGACGGCAGTATCGTCCATGACCTTGCGGAGCTGGGCCAGGTTGGCGCGCTCCGCCGCATAGAGCTGGAAGCGGCCGGTGCGCGAGCTCGCGACGACGATCTCCCCCTGGACGAACACTTCGGCAACGGCGCGTCTCCCGCCCGGCGCCGTCGCCGTGATGCGCGCGTGGCCGTAGGACGCCGTCGACACGGTGCCGTCCTCGGCGACCGCCACCACCTGCGGGTTGTCGGAAGCCCAGGTGACCCCGGTGGCCGGGCCGATCACGACGCCCGCCTCGTCAGCGAAGCTCGCCCTCAGCGGGGACCGCCGGTTGAGCGGCAGGCCCACCCGCGCGGCCGACAACTTCAGGCCCGCCGCGATCACCCGGATCTGCCACGTGACCACCAGTCCCGGGCTCGGGCCCCTGACCACGAGTGTCGTCTTTCCGGCACGCTTTCCCGTCAGCGTGCTCGTCGCCGGGTCGAAGCTCGCCAGCGACGTGTCCGCGACCGTCCAGCGAAACGTTGCTTCGGGCACCGGTGTCTTGTCGGCGGTGAGCGCCTGCACCGTGAACTTCGCGGTGCCCTGGATGGGGAGCGGCAGCTCGGTCTTCGAGGTCGGGAGGACGGTGAGCTGCTCGACGGTCCTGTGCACCAGGATGTCGACGGTCTTCGTTTGCAGCAACCCGACGACGCTGAGGGTCGTGCGGCCGGGAGCCACCGCCGTCACCACCCCAGTGAGGCTCACCCGCGCGACGCCGGGATCCCCGGCGGACCACTGCAGGGCGAGCGGGCTGACCACCCGGCCGCCCTGCGCCGGCACCACCACGTGGAGCGTATCGACGTCCCCCGGGGACATCACGAGAGGCACAGACTCCTGGATCGCGATGTCGCTCGGCTGCACCACGACCGGCGCCGTCGCGGTGAGGCCGCTCGAGCTCGTGACCTGCACGGTGCCCTGGCCGGGGGCGAGCGCCACGATCACGCCGTTCTGGTCCACGCTCGCGATATCGGGACGCAGGGACTTCCAGGTCGCAGCCACCGGTGCCGCAGGAGAGCCGTCGTCTCTGAGCGCACGCGGCGACACGCGCGTATTCTCGGACGGCAGGAGATACACCGTGGGCGGCTCGATCCGGAGGACCGCGGCGGGTCCGGTACCGACGACCTGACCGGCGTAGGCGTCCACGCCGGAGGGCGTCGACGCCGGAGGTTGCCCGCCCGCCGGTTGCGTGGCTCCTCCGGCGGGGGCCGCGACGGGGGCGGAGGCGGGGGCGCCCACCACCTGGACCGCGGCCTGGCCCTTCCGCGTGCCCGCCCGGGCCTCGATGATCGCCACCCCGCCACCCACGCCCGTGACGGTGCCGTTGTTGTCCACCCTCGCCACCGCGACGTTATTGGACGACCAGATGAGGCGCACGGTGGGGATGACATTACCGGCGCGGTCGAACGCGGTCGCCAGCAGCCCGCTCCGCTCCCCGATTCTGATTGTGATCGAAGGGGGGGCCACCTGAACTTCGGCGATATTTTGTGCCGACACCGCGCCCGGAAGGACGAGGCCGGTGAGGAGGACGATGCGCCGAACCATCATAGCGGCGCGAAGGTAAGCGCACGTAAGTGCCGTTGTCAAGCTAACTTGTCACGAAACACGCGCGACCGTCCGAGTCGTGGCGGTCTCCCCCGCATCCACTTGCGTGGGGACATTCCCGGGGTAAGCTATAGGCCACGCCCACCGACACCCAGCGGAGGAGAATCATCCGATGCTCGCGTCAACGGATTTTTCGGAGAGCAGTTGGACTGGCTCCGGGATGATGGAGCCGATGTATCCGCCGTCACCCATGACGCCGCCCGCGCCAGCGCCGATGCGGGACGAGCCGATGACGGCCCCGCGGCCGAAGCCGGCGAAAAAGCGGAGAAAGCCGGCGAGATCCAAGGCCAAGAAGAAGGCCGGTAAGAAGCGGCCCAAGGCCCGGGCGAAGCGCGGCAAGACGAAGCGGCGGAAAGCGGCGCGAAAGCGCCGCCGCTAGAACAGCTCGACGTGACAGCGCGGGAGCGCCTCTTTGGATGGCTCGAGCCATCTCCTCGAGGCGCTCCCGCGTCACGTTCGCATCCTTTGGTGCGGAGCGGCCGGACGATGCGGGTAGTGAGATGGCGAGGTCCCGGGACGTGGAGCGCGCTGCTCGTGCTCGCCTGCTCGGCCCCAAAGGTCATTCCGGGGGATCCGCAGGCCGAGATCGCGGCGACGCTCGAGCGCAGCGCCCGTGATTGGAACCGCGGCGACCTGCCGGGCTTCATGAGCGACTACGTGCAGGATTCCCTCACGAGCTACGTATCCGGCGGGCACGTGCAGTACGGTTGGCAGCGCCTGTACGACCACTATCAGACCGCGTACTTCGCGCCCGGCAAGCGCCGCGACTCGCTCGCGTTCGCCGAGGTGCGCGTGCGCCCCCTCACGCTCGATCTGGCGCTCTGCACCGCACGCTTCCAGCTCTCGCGCGGCGACTCGGTCACCGCGAGCGGGCCGTTCACGCTCGTGCTGCAGAAACGAGGGGACCGCTGGCTCATCCTCCACGATCACACGTCCGCCGACCCGAAATGAAGGGCGCCGCCCTTGCGCTGCTCCTGGCGCTCGCCGGGTGCACGTCGGGCGACGGCGTCATCGCCCTCGAGGGCGCGACACTCATCGACGGATCGGGAGGCGAGCCGGTACGGGACGCCCTGGTCCTCGTCCAGCAGGGGCACATCCAAGCCGTCGCCCGAGTGAACGAGATCCCCGTACCGCGCGGCGCGCAGGTCGTGAACCTCATCGGCAAGACGATCATCCCGGGGCTGATCGATGCCCATGCGCACGTCGAGCGGTGGGCCGCGGAGCGCTACCTCGCCTGGGGCGTCACCACCGTCCGCGACCTCGGCGCCACCAGCACCGACTCCGCCATCGCGCTCAAGAACGACTTCGACCTGGGCTCGGTGTTGGGCCCGCGGATGCTCACCTCTGGGGCCATGATCGACGGCGCGCCTCCGACCTACGCGACGGCGACCGCCGTGAGAACCGCGCCCGAGGTACGCAGGGCCGTCGATCTGCGCGCGGTAGCGGGGGTGGACCACGTCAAGATCTACACCAAGTTCACGGCCGACCTGCTGCGACCGCTCCTGGACGAGGCGACCACGCTCCGCCTGCCCGTGGCCGCGCACCTCGGCAAGATCGACGCCCTCACCGCCGCGAGGGCGGGCGTGGCGTCGCTCGAGCACATGGCCGGCGTCGTCGCCGCGGCGAGTCGCGACCCCGCTCCCTTCTTTAGGGCGCACGACCAGTTCTTGCGCGGCTGGACGACGGAGGAGATGGGCTGGGCCGCGCTCGATTCCGCGTCGCTCGCGCGCACGGCGCGCGCGCTCGCGACCACCCACGTGGCGATCGTGCCCACCCTGGTGGTGCACGAGATGCTCTCGCGGCTCGACAACCCGATGCTCTTGTCGCGCCCGGGCATGGAGGACGTCCCGGCCGGCGCCGCGAGCGTGCGCGATGTCGCGGGGCTCCTGCGCCGCACGGGGTGGCGCACCGCCGACCTCCAGGCGTTCCGGCGATCGCGCGCTCGGCAAAACCAGTTCGTCCGGGAGTTCAAACGCGCAGGCGGGCTCATCGCGGCCGGCTCCGACGCCGCGAACCAGCTGCTCGTCCCGGGTCTCTCGCTGCACGAAGAGCTCAGCCTGCTCGTCGCCGCCGGCTTGACGCCGGTCGAGGCGATTACCGCCGCGACGCGGAAAGGGGCGGAGCTGCTGCGCGCCGATTCGCTCGGCCGGGTGGCCGCGGGCAAGGTGGCCGACCTCGTCGTGCTCGACGCCAACCCCGCGGCGAACATCGCGGCCACGCGTCGCATCGCGTGGGTCATGCTCCGGGGACGCATCCTCTACCCAGATTCACTGAGGAGAACATGGACAAAGTAAGACTCGCGCTCGTGGCCGCGGCGATCATCGGTGCCTGCGGGAAAGGGGAAACGGGAACGGGGAAAGGTGCCTACGACCTCGTCCTCAAGAACGGCTGGGTCGTGGACGGCAGCGGCAATCCCCGCTACCGGGGCGACGTGGCCCTGCGGGGTGACCGCATCGCGGCCGTCGGATTCCTGAACGGTGCGACGGCTCGGGAGACCCTCGACGTGGGCGGTCTGGTCGTGGCGCCCGGCTTCATCGACATGATGGGCCAGTCCGAAATTAATGCGCTGATCGACAACCGAGTGTTCTCCAAGATCACACAAGGGATCACGACCGAAGTGACGGGGGAGGGCGGCTCGGTCGCCCCGCTCACCAACAAGCTCGTGGTCGACGACTCGGATGCCATGAAGAAGTGGCACTATCGCGAGGACTGGCGCGACCTGGACGGCTACTTTGCGCAGCTCGCGAAGCAGGGCTCGGCGCTGAACATCGCGACGTTCGTGGGCGCCACCCAGGTACGCCTCGCGGTCGTGGGCAACGAGAACCGACAGCCGACCGGGACCGAGCTCGCGCACATGGCGGCCATCGTGGATACGCTGATGGAGCAGGGAGCCCTTGGCGTCTGGACCGCGCTCGAATACGCGCCGGCGAGCTATTCCAAGACCGAAGAGATCATCGCCCTCGCCAAGGCGGCCCGGCGCCACGGCGGCATCTACGCGTCACACATGCGGAACGAGGGGATTCGGATCGACGACGCTCTGGACGAAGTGTTCCGCATCGCGCGCGAGGCCGACATTCCGGCGGAGATCTCACACCTCAAGGTGTCAGGGCGCCAGAGCTGGGGGCGGATGCCCCGCGTGCTCGCCCGGATCGATTCGGCGCGGGCCTCGGGGCTCGACGTCACGGCCGACCAGTACCCGTATACACGCGCCGCGACGGCGCTCGACGCCTCGATTCCGACATGGGCGGAAAGCGGAGGGTGGGACTCCCTGCTCGCGCGGCTCCGGGCTCCGGTGAGCCGTGCCCGGCTGCGCGAGGAGATGCTGAATCCCAAAGGACTGGAGAGCTTCTATTATGAAGCGGGCGGCGGAGACGGCGTACTGATCACGGGGACGTTCCAAGACTCGCTGCGCTACCTGCAGGGAAAAACCGTCGGCGCGATCGCCGCCGCGCGTCACCGCGATCCCGTGGAAACCCTGTTCGACATCGTGCTCGCGGAGGGCGGCCACCGCACCGACGCGGTGTATGCGGTGATGGACGAGCCGGACGTCCAGGCGGCGCTGAAGACGTGGTGGGTCGCGGTGAACACGGACTTCGGCGGCGTCGCACCGGACGGACCGTTGGGGACTCAGTCCGCGCATCCGCGCGCCTACGGCACGTTCGCCCGGATCCTCGGCCGCTACGCGCGTGACTTGAGGCTCTTCCCGCTCGAGTTCGCGGTGCACAAGATGACGGCGTTGGCCGCTCAGCGCGTCGGGCTGTCCGACCGCGGGCTGCTCAAGTCCGGGATGGCGGCCGACATTACGGTGTTCGATCCCGCGAGCGTGGCCGACAAGGCGACCTTCGAGCAGCCGCACCAGCCATCGGTCGGGTTCGCGTACGTGTTCGTGAACGGACAGAAGGTGCTCGATCACGGCAAGCTCACGGCGGCCCGACCGGGGCGCGGGTTGCACGGGCCGGGGTACGTGCCGCCCGAGCGGCGCGCCGGGAAGTGACGCTCGAGCGGCTGGTGCTCGCGTGGATCGTTGTGGCGGCCTGGTTCGTGATCGCGACGCTCGGGATCCCGCGCCTCATCGGCTGGCTTCCGGATCCCGCCCCGCGAGCGCTCTGGAAGTGGCCGATCGCGGAGGCCGGACTGGTCACCTTATTCGCGTCGCTGTGGTTCGACTCGTTGGGCAGTGGCGGCTGGTGGCTGTTGTTCGCGCTCGTCGGAGCCTTGGCGACCTTCCCGAAGTGGCTGCCGGGACCGGAGAAGGCCGTGCCGAATCGAGTGCTGCTGGTCGGCGCCTGTGCCGACCTGGTGCGCTACGAGATCGCCGGCGCGATCCTCGCGTGGAGGCTTGGCTAGCCTCGTTCCCGTCGGCATCTTCTGTGGTCCATGAGCACCGAACCCATGACCGCCATCCGGCTGACGCGCTACTCGCACGGCGCGGGCTGAGCCTGCAAACTCGGATCATCCGAGTTGGCGCAGGTCTTGCGCCACGTGCCGGTCGCGACGGATCCCCGGATCCTCGTCGACGCTTCGCGTCGCGACGACGCCGCCGTCTTCCAAATGGCGCCGGATCGCGCGATCGTGGCGACGGTGGACTTTTTCACGCCCATCGTGGACGATCCGTACGACTTCGGGCGCATCGCCGCGACCAACGCGTTCTCCGACCTGTACGCGATGGGCGCGACGCCCCTGTTCGCCCTCAATCTCGTCGGGTGGCCGCGCGACACGCTGCCGTTCGAGCTGCTGGGCGAGGTGCTGCGCGGGGGCGCGGACGTGGCGCGCGCGGCGGGCGCGTTCGTGCTGGGTGGGCACTCCGTGGACGACCCCGAGCCGAAATACGGCATGGCGGCGATCGGGGAAGTGCACCCCGACCGGATCGTCACGAACGCCGGCGCGCGACCCGGCGATGCGCTGGTGTTGACCAAGCCCCTCGGCACCGGCGTGCTGACCACGGCGCTCAAGCGCGACTTGCTGACGGAGTCCGACGTAGCGGCCGCCGTCACGACGATGACCACGCTCAACGCCGGCGCGGCGCGCGCCATGCTCGGCGTCGGCGTACATGCCGCGACGGACGTGACCGGATTCGGCTTGCTGGGCCATCTGCGGACGTTGCTCGAAGCGAGCGGCGCGGCGGCGGAGGTACGCGCGGCGGCCGTGCCGCTCCTGCCGCACGCGCGTGAGGCGGCAGAGCGCGGAGCTATCCCCGGCGGCACCGAGCGCAACGCCGCGAGCGTGGCCGACGCGGTCAGCTTCGCACCCGGCGTGGACCAGATGACGCGCCTGCTGCTCGCGGACGCCCAGACCTCGGGCGGGCTCCTGGTCGCCGTGGCCGTGGAGCGCGCGGACGCGCTCGTGGCGGCGCTCCGCCGCGAAGCGACGCCGGCGGCGGCGGTGATCGGCCGCGTCGTGACCGGGACGCCCGGTACGATCGCCGTGACGTGAGGCAAGCGTGAAGAGCCTGATCCGCGAGTTCCGGAGTCTCACTCCCGATGCGCTCGATGCGCTCGAGCGGGCCGTGCGGGAGCGGCGGCGGGTGGCGTTGCGACGCCGCGGGACGGAGTATGTGGTCGTCGCCGAGCGGCTGGAGATGCTGGCGCGCGACGAGGCCCTTCAGGGGAGGCTGCCGATGACGGGGGAGCTCTTGGCGTTTCCGCTGCACGAGCTCGAATCGTTCGCCGTGCTGCCGTAGCCGTGTTCACGCGCCTGCTGGTGGGACTCGACGGCAGCCCCCGGGCCGATGCGGCGTTCGAGCAGGCGGTCCTGCTCGGGAAGCGGTTCGGCAGCACGATCATCGTGGCTCACGTGCGCGAGCCCCACGGACACGAGACGGACGGCCCCGCCATGCTCGACCGGGCGCGCGAGCGGGTGTTGGCGGCGGATTTGAATGTCGAGGCGACCGAGCTGACCGGTGAGGCGGATGTAGAGCTCGCCGAGCTCGCCAAGACCGTGGACGCGGTGCTCGTGGGGCGCCGCGGAGTGACCACCAAAGGGGGCACCCTCGGTCCGACCGTGATATCGCTCATCCGCATCGCCGAGCGTTGCGTGATCGTGTGCGGCGGCCTGCCCTCGCCGATGCAGTCGATCGCGGTCGCCTTCGACGGCCGCGACACGAGCCGCCGGGCCCTCGAGCGGGCGATGCAGTTCGCGAGCGTGGCCGGGAGCACGGTCCACATCATCCACGCGAGCGACGACCGCGAGGCCGGGCTCAAGGTCGTGGGCGTGGCCGAGGCGACCCTCTCGATGCAGCGGGTCGCGTTCGTCACGCACGTGGAACCGGGCAAACCCGGTGAGGTCGTGGCCCGGGTCATCAAACAGATCCGCTGCGACTCGCTGTTTGCCGGGGCGCACATGAGCCACGCCGATGGCCGGCCCAGCGCCGTGGTCGTGTCCCACGCGGAGGAGATCCTGCGACACACCGACATTCCGGTGGTCATCCAACCCTGACATGGCCGGCGCGGCCGGAGGAGGGCGGGGGGGGCCCCGAGTCCTGGTGCACGCCGATGAGAGCTGCCTGGGCAACGACAGCTCCAAGCCCAGCCCCGGCGGGAACGCCGCACTGATCGAGGCGCCTGCCGGAGACAGCGTGGCGCGGTGGGACTTCTACGAATCCTCCCCCCAGACGACCAACAACAAGATGGCCCTCGCCGGAGCGATCGCTACCTTGGAATGGATCCGGCGTCAGTGGAAGCGCGCCCGCGTCGTGTACGTTTCCGACTCGCAGTACCTCGTCAAGGGGATGAGCGAATGGGTGGCGGGCTGGGAAGCCCGCGGCTGGAAGCGCAAGAGCGGAGTGCTCGAAAATCAGGAGCTCTGGAAGAAACTGGTGCAGGCCGCGGCGGCGCACGAGGTCGAGTGGCGCTGGATCGAAGGCCATGCGGGGCATGCGAAGAACGAATACGCCGACGTCCTCGCGACCAGCGCTGCGGAGCGTCAGGCACGCTCGAACGGGCTGGTCCCGTCGGCGTTCGACACCTGGCTCGCCCAAGAGCACGCCCGCGGGCGCTACGCGGACTACGATCCCGATCAGGAGCTGCATGAGCGTCTTTAAGGACGGAGTGCCGGCCAATACGCACTTCCTCAACGTGCTGCCCGACGGCGTTGCCGCACCGCCCGTGGACCGCATCCCGCTGTACGAGGTGTACATGCGCATGGCCGAGGAGCTGGCCAAGCGCTCGACCTGCGTGCGGCTGCAAGTGGGGACCGTCGTGACGGACCAGGTGCTCGAGAACGTGCTCGCGATCGGCTACAACGGCAATGCGCGTGGCTTGCCCAACAAGTGCGATTCAGCGGTGCCGGGAAACTGTGGGTGCATTCATTCGGAGATGAACGCGCTCGTGAAGGCCCCGGGCAGCGTACGCGACAAGGTCGTCTTCGTGAGCGCCTCCCCCTGCGTGATGTGCGCCAAGCTGATCATCAACTCGGGCGTGACGCACGTGTTCTATCGGAAGGCGTACCGCGACCCCTCCGGGATCGAGGTGCTGGCGCAGGGAAGGGTGACGCCCGTGCCGTACGACAAGTGGGTGCAGGATTGGCGGTAGAGGATTTGCGGATTTCACACGTCTCACTCCATGGAGGCCCCGTGACAAAGCATGCCTGGTTCGCTCTGCTCGCCCTGGTGATTGCTGCGCCGCTCGGCGCCCAGTCGCTGCTCGACCGCTCGCCCAACATGGGCGGCACATGGGTGCCGGACGCCGGCGTGGTGCAGTTCAACTTCCTCCACCGGTTTCACGTGACGCCGGGGCCGAACAGCGGTGTGCTCAACTACCCGACGTTTACGCTCGCCGTGGGCCTGCCAGCTCACGTCGGCCTGGGGATGCGGTACGCGACCAAGGGCACTGCAGCGAACGAAACCGAGGTTTACGCACGGTGGCGCCGGCAGATCGGACCATGGGCCATCTCAGCCACGCCAGCCTACAACATCACGCTTCAGAGCGCTGACGGTGAGTTGAGCGTTGATTGGACGAGGGGCGCGCTCACCCTCTTGGGAGCGGTTCGCGGCATGTCCCAAGCGTATGGCGAGGACCGCGCCAGGGCGGCCGCTGCGGGCGGCGCGGTTATTCGCCTCAACAATTATGTGGCGATCACCGGAGACTTCGCTTCCTTGCTCAGCACCGATCCGGGAGAGGACCCCGCTTGGAGTGCCGGTCTCCTCTTCGTGATCCCCGGTTCTCCACACACATTCTCGCTCCACGCGAGCAACGTGGGTGGAAACACCATTCAGGGAAGCTCGCGCGCCGATCCCTTTGTCAAACTGGCTACGAGCAAGCCTCTCTATGGCTTCGAGTTCACGATCCCGCTGCACTTGAAGCGCTTCGCTCCTTGGTTCCACGGCTCCCCCAAACCCGTCGCGCTCGGCACGGCCGCGGGAGCCACGGTCGCGGCGGAGGTCGGCATGTCCGCCGTCAAGTTCACCACCGAGAGCGTCACCATCTCCGCCGGGCAGGCCGTGCGCTGGACCAACCGCGACCCGGTGGAGCACAGCGTCACGTTCGACGGTGCCGAACAGGGATCGCCCATCATTCCGCCGAACGGCTCGTATGTGCACCGCTTCGAGCGGCCCGGCACCTACACCTACCATTGCACGCCCCACCCCTTCATGAAGGGTGTCGTGGTCGTGAAATAACGGGAAACGTGGCAGACGATCTGGATCGGTTGTTCGAGCGGTTGGTGAGCGTCCTGGCGGACGACGCGCCCGGGCGACTGGCCGTGCCGTTCCCCGCCGCCGAAGTCTACGAGCGGCTCGTGCCCTACCGCTCGAACCGCTCGATCCTCAAGGTCGCGACGCATCAAGACTACGAGATGGCGGTGCTGCGGCTGCTCGCGGGGGAGCGGGGCTACGCGTCGCTCGAGCCGGCCGAGGTGCAGGACGCGCTGCGGCGCGAAGTGGCGGAGTCGAATCCCGACGCCGCGCTGTTCCGTCAGTTCCCCGACGCGATGATGAGCCTCAACCGACTCGCCGCCGAGCGGTCGTTGCGGGGCGACCGGGCCTACGCACCGCCGCCGCCGCCCCCCCTGGCGCCACCGCCCGAATCGGCCGACGCCCCCGAACGGGAGCAAGATCCGCACGAAAAGCCGGCGCTCGCCGGTGCGGCGTTCGAGCTCGCCGAGCAGAGCGAGACGCCACGCCAGTGTCCCTACTGCGGCGAGACACTCCCCGGCGGCGGCAAAGTGAATTTCTGCCCCCAATGCGGGCAACCGCCTTCGGGAGAGCTGCGCTGTCCGGCGTGCGGCGGTGAAGTGGACGTGGGCTGGCGCTACTGTGTGAGCTGCGGCCGCGCGACGGGGTTCGAGTGAGACGTTGCAGAGTCGCCGTGATCCCCGGGGACGGGATCGGGCCCGAAGTCATCGATGCGGCCCTCGGCCCCATCGAGCGGGCCGCCGCGAAGCACGACGTCACCCTGGAGCTCGAGCGTCTGCCGTACGGCGCCGATCACTACCTCAAGACGAAGGAAACGCTCCCGGACCAGGCGTTCCACCATCTGCGCGACGACGCGGACGCCATCTTGCTGGGCGCACTCGGGGACCCGCGGGTACCGGGCAACGAGCACGCGCGGGACATCCTCCTGGGACTCCGGTTCC
>WNGO01000292.1_pt1 | contig 32994 bp, 21 predicted proteins | sample 5400511 | NCBI WGS metagenome assembly WNGO01 (sample SAMN13153380, study PRJNA577476) | soil metagenome | isolation source: 20 cm soil or saprolite under Garry oak tree replicate 2 | place: USA:California | collected 2016-06-15 | reverse complement strand
TTGCTCCATAAATCTATAAACAGTTTAGCTGTTGCAGGGCCGTGCCCTGCATAGTGGTTGTTGCTGAACGCGAAGATTTTCAAGACTTTGGTATTGCTCACCAGCGATTTGAAAACATCGACCCAATTCTTCAAATCGCGAGTACGGTCGATGACAGTCTTATCCCACGTCGTGGTCTGCTTCTCAATCCCCTTGCGGTCTCCAAGCCAGCGAACATAGGTGAAGTCCGCCGTAACCAGGTCGAACTTTTGTTTTAACTCCCACGGTCTCGGCATAAACGATGTGTCGGTCAAAGCCAAAGCAACGTTGTGCTGCCGGAGCACGTCCGCGAATTTGGCATCGAGCCAAATCTTGTTTCGAATCTCGATTACAAATTTGTGATCGGTAGGAAGCTTCTTCAGGAAGGGTGTCAGCACTGCGAAAAAACTTTCTTGCTTCGGGAATTTCCAGCGGTCAAAGGACGGAAACTGAAAGATCATCGGGCCAAGCTTTGGACCGAGAATGTCCATCGTTTTGATGAACTCCTCGAATTCTGCATCGCAGTCCACCAGTGCTTTGTCATGCGTAATGACCTGGGGGGATTTTGACGCAGAACAAGAAGTCATCGGGAGTTCGGGCAGCCCAATTGCTCACCGTGGTAGCCGAAGGGCATCCGTAAAACGTAGAGTCCACTTCGACCGTAGCAAACTGCGTGGCGTAGTATGAAAGGAAATCGCGTGACCTCATGCCAGGCGGTAGAAACTGCCTTGCCAACCGTTCGCGGTGAAAGCGGAAGTGCCGAGGAGAATTCCCGGCAAAGAGTACGGGCGCTCGATCTTAGGCTCGCCTGCGAGTTCGGCTGCGTCCTCCAATTTCTCCATCTGGAATAGAGTCGGCTGGCGAATCTGCTCGACTTTTGGGCGCTGCGGTCTCATCAATCTCGATGGAGTCCAGAGAATGTTACCCTGTCTTATTGCGCAGTTTGACGAGGTTCCGCGCCGGTATGCTCCATTCTGAAACCACTAATGCTTGCTATAGCAACTATATATGATACGTCCTAAGCCTTTACGCTAAGGACTCTGAGAGGGGAGTCAGGGGGGAGTTAAGCCAAGTGCCGCTCTAAGTCACCTGTATATGTATATGTGTGAGCAACTTACGGAGACCACGCTGCCGCCGCCTGACTCGCCTGAAATCCATTGACAATTCGAATTGCGTTTGGTATAGCAACCTATGCTGGTTGTAATAGCAACCGCAACTACGAGTCGGACTGCCAAGAGGTTCAAGAGTAGAGACGTAAAGGAGCCAACGTGGGCGATCCAGGAGAACACCTGAAAGAAGCGCGTACTTTCTTAGGACTTGGGACCCGCGAAGTTGCGGTCTTCAGCAAAGCCATTGCCAATGCCGAAGGAAATGAAGAATTTCTGATCTCCAGTGCGTGGCTGACGCAAATCGAAAACGAAAAAGCGGCGCTGCCCAGCATCTACAAGTTGTTTACGCTTGCGAGTATCTATGGTTTGACTTACGCCGAAGTTCTCGCGCTCTACGGCGTGGACACAAAGAAGGTAAAGCAGTATCACGCCGAAATGCCAATCGCGAAAACCCGCCTGGCACAATATGACCCGACAGATGCACCTCCATTCCCTGAAATTCCCGTCCGTTTTGACGCAGGCCCGAGTCTCAGTCATACGAATTTGCTTTCACGCATGATCGAATCGTGGGGCAAAGTTCCCATCGAATTTGTTCAGCAATTCGACTTGCGCCATCGGCTTTACGGTTTTATTGGCCTTAAGGACTACACCCTCTACCCGCTGATCAGGCCTGGGTCCTTCATCGAGATCGATCCCGACGTGAAGAAACCACGACACGGAGTGGCCCGATCTGAATTCGACCGCCCTATCTATTTTGTTGACCTTCGGAACGAGTACGCCTGTGCATGGTGCGAACTCGTTGAGGATAAGTTGATTCTCCTCGCCCACCCTCTCTCCCCGGTCAAGACCCGTATTTTTCTATTCCAAAAAGAGGCGGAGATTATTGGACAAGTCGTGCGTGTCACGACGCGGATCGCAGTCGATTTAGACAGTTCGCGTTCACAGAATTTAGGATCACGAGAACCAAGTTGACCGTTCCTTCGGGGTTCGAGTAAGTGGTGGGGCACTCAGCATCATGTCGCGATCTGGCACAAATACGCGGGCTCACAGACAGAGGAACGAAGTCCCAGGCCCAGTGCCTGGGGCAGGTGAGTTCGACAAATTCCTACCGCTAACTGACGCTTCGGTTTCTCCCACAGAAATCTCCGCGGGAAGGTCGCCTTCAAAGATAACAGCCGGGGCGGCGGGGTTTGGAAGTGGAACGCTCCTTGTCCTGATTGCAAACAATCTTCCGAGTGGTCATCCCTGGAAGCCCTGGCTTGTTCTCCTCGCTCCTTCCGTTTCGATCGCCGTGAGCGTTATTTACGAATGGGCGAGGGCAGCCACCCACCAACACTTCAGAAAACGGGAACTGAACGCCATTGTCGAACGGGCGAAACAATCCTTGCAAGAGGCACTACACAATCCTTCCACATCTCCCGACCACCGGCAGCAACTGACTAAGAAACTCGAACAGCTGGAACTCCACCTCGTACAAGCAGACTTAGAGACAATCAAAAGCATGCGGCTGTATCACTGACGGACCGGAAGGCAACTGGTCAGGCACGCGCCACTGGCGCGTGGCGGGCCGGCTGCCCCATTCATTACGCCCGCCATCCGTATTTCTTCCGGTGAACCGGCATCCGTATCTCTTCGCATGATGGCAGCAAGAGATTTTTCTTCAGAGGGCGGCGAGGTTCAAAGCGATGTATGGGAATTGACAAGCCAGACTGCTTCTACGGTGGAAACTTCAGGTTTGCATCTTTTAGGTGAACTAGAGCATTCTCTTGAACCCAATCGATTGTTCCTGTTACTTCCACTGGCTCACCGCCATGAACTGTCTTGAGAAGTGGATATTCGTCCAGCTCTACTTCAGCTACAGCAAACCGCCCTCTGTCTGAGACTGTAAAAGCTACTTCAATTTTTCCGTTATGCACGAGATTGATAGACCTGATTTGCATGGGCCAACGAATCTTAATGCCAGAATAACTAGTAGCTACGGATTTACGAAGATAGAGAGGCACCTGTTCAATAACTTCAGCAATTTCGATGATGGTTGGTTTTTCTCGGTAATCATCACTCGGCAGTTCTGGCGTCGCTCCCTGCTGCACTAAGGTTCCTATATTTACATCACGCCCCGCGACCGGGCCTATAACCTTTGAATCTGTGATCTTCACCTGCGAATTTACGTTCTCGATGTTTGCCGACGCTGGTTCGGCACCGGCTACCTTCTTGGGAGAATCGGTCCAACGCTTGAGCAGGAGCAGAATAATGGGCATCAGAACGACTGCCACAACCCACTGATAGTTGTTGGAAAGCCAGTGCACGGTTATAGGATTATAGCAGCATGAGCCCAACCAGCATCGTTGCATGGTGGGGAGCGATTCTCTCGACCATCGTATTCCTTTGGGATATATACAAGCACCGCACTGCCGGGCATCGAAAGCAATTCATAGGACCGGTGCCGTTACATGCTAAGCTACGGTATGGGGAGGGATACCAATGAAGTACCTTTCCTTATCCTGCTACTGCACTCTTGTGCTCCTGATCGCCACTGCTCCTGCGCGTGCCCAGCAGGAACCACCGCATTGGGTGGCTACAGGGAAAATGAGGCTGGCCGACTCGGAATCTCTCTGGACTGAAAGGTTCTCCGATTGCGACTTCAAATACTACGTCCTGATACCAAACGGCTTTGTAGCACATGGAAATCGCCCTCCGCGACGACTACATAGCGTTCTATTTGGTTTGCCCGACACCAGCACTACCGACGTTGTAACATTCGACGATGAACGTTTCATCTCGGTAATGGTCAGTTCCAACGAACTTGAATTCAAATCGCTTAAGGAGTTTGCCGATCATGTTTTGGACTATCTCGGCAAGGGAAAATCGGGATTCGAGATCAGGGCGCGGGAATCGTCCCGCCTGGACGGGGAGCCTGCTACGAGATTGAGGGTCGAATACGATGATCCCGGCGGCAGGGTAGTTGAGGAAAGGTTGCTCTCCCTGCGGTTAGGCGTCCTCTATGAGATTGGCCTGCGGACAGCAACGAAACACTACGACATAGATGATCAGAAGTTCGACAAGGTAGTCTTTGGGTTTAGGTTCTGGAGGCGCTATGTGTGCTTAGGAACCAACAACAATCCATATCTCAAGTAGAATCGCTTCACTCTAAACGGTAAGCCCTGAGCGCGGATTTAAGTCTGCGTTTTTTTTTTGGAGGGGTGCGGCGTTGACCCAGGGCTTTCGCCCGCGCTCAGGAGCCTCGTGGAAACTGGCGTTGGATGGCGGTGATCATTCCCGGCCCACTTGGGTACGCGTCCCCACTGGCACAGAATGGCACATTTTTCTTTCCTCGAATTGCTTCGCTTTGCCTCGCTCTGCTTCGGCGCGGAGTCTCAAATAGCCGCATAAACACAGCGTTTTCGCACTATTTCAAGGATTTCAGTAGAATAGATATGCGGAAGGAGGGATTTGAACCCCCACGGCCTTTCGGCCACAAGATCCTAAGTCTTGCGCGTCTGCCAGTTCCGCCACTCCCGCGGTGCTAGCTCTATTCTACAAGCTTGAGGAGTGCGGCTCCACTGGGATTTGGGGCAAGCTCCGCCCCTACAAAACCTGGAATTTTTGATACGCATTTCTGGCACGAAACACTAGAAAGAGATAGCCAGCCGCGCGACGGTGCAAGTGTTGGTGCTGGATTCGAGGCAGGGGTAATGGCATAATACCGTTGTCTAGAATAGAACTGCTTGGCCAGTCTCCCGCCAGGCCGATGCGCCGACACAATAGGCCGGGGCTCCACCCGACGCTGCGAACGAGGGCAGCGGAATGATCATTCAAGAGCACGGCGATCATCTGATCCTGATTCGCCAGACGGACCACGCGGTTCTGTCGGGGTATTTTGCGCGCGAAGCAGGCAATGAGAACTTTGCTCGACCCGAGCCACCGGAATCGTTCCAACTTGCCGCCACGGAGCACGACAATGGCTGGAACGAGTGGGAACTTCAGCCGCGCATCGATCCCGTCACGTTTTTACCGTATAGCTTCATGTCACTGCCCACTCAGGAACATATCGACCTCTATCAACGGGGCATTGAACGCGTCGTAAAAGTGGACCGTTACGCCGGACTCCTCGTCAGCATACACTGCGCGGGATTGTACGATCGGACGCGCGCCACGATGCCAGGATTTTCCGCCAAGTACGTGAAGGCGCAGGAAGCTGCTGTCGTAAATGAGTTCCTGCAAAGATTGCGGCTGCAGCAATTGCGACTGAAAGTGGACCTGCGCGGTGATCCCGCGACGAAGAATTTTGCAGACGAAAAATGGGTGCAAGCCAACGCGCAGCGGCTCGAAGCGCTGGACCGCCTCTCACTTTACTTTTGCCTCGGCCCGCTAGGGCCGGCCACGATCGATGCTGTGCCGGCGAACTACCAGGGCATGGAAGTGGATTGGGATCTGCAGCCTGAAGAAGACAACGGAGCCACGCTGGAACCCTATCCATTCCGGCGCGACCCGCTCGAAATCAGCATTCTGGCGCGGCGAATTCCAAAGCGCCGATATGCGGACGATCTCGACCTTCAGAAAGCGCTGGCCCAGGCGCCGTACTTCGGACAGAAATTCACGTTGCGGGCGGGGGGCACACGGATGCGGGCGCGCGTCGCCGGCATCTGAGCAAACCGGCTGGCGCGCCGTATGTTTCAAGTGAGGCGTAGTTACTAGGTACCGGTGCGAGTGGCGCGCTCTATTCCTTCCGCGATTCGCATGACGAGCAACGCCAGCTCGAGGAGCATGCGCGTAACCAGAATGCCCACGAAAAGAGACACGATTCCTGCGACGAGATTGATTAGCGCGTCCGCTGGAGACTGCTGATAACCGAGCACCACGCGAGCGACGACGAAGATGCCACCGCCGATGATGCCGATCACATATAGCAACTTTACAAGGCGGCGAAGGAGCGACTGATGGAATGAGAAATCGAATAGTCCCGTAAAGAAATTCTTTTCTTCGGGCATGCGGCCTCCTGGGCACACAAATCGATTTTAATTGCCGGGTAATAGAGTTAGTAAAACTATTCCGTGCCGGAGTCAAGCGAAGTGAATCGGCCGCACCTTACTAGTCACGGAGTCCGTACGAGACGTGCAGGACTTCGTGATGAATAGCAGCAATCCTTTCCTCTTGACAATCCTGCCGCCCGCGTACATCTTGGTTGGCTTCCTCGCGCCTCCATTCAAATAGTGCGGAGTCGAAGAGGCGAACTCGCTCACCTATGACCAAGGTCCGGCTCTGCTTTCACGACCGCTGTTTTGATGGCACCGCCTCCGCCGCTCTCTTTTACCGGTTTTATCGCGAGCGTTTTGACCAGAACGCGGAATTTGGCTTTACGGGAATGACGCACCGCGCCGCGCAGCCCTGGGAAGCGGGCCTCTTCGACGGCGACGAAAACGTAATTGTCGATTTCAAATTCTCCAATTCTCCTAAAGTGACCTGGTGGTTCGACCATCACCAGAGCGCGTTTCTCACGCCCGCCGACGCCGAACAATTTCGCAAGCACGCCGGCCCGCACATGTTCTACGAACCGAATTACAAATCCTGCACCAAGCTGATTGCCACGATTGCTAAGGAGAAATTTGGATTCGAGACCAAGCCGCTGGCCGACTTGATTCATTGGGGCGACATCATCGACGGCGCGCAATACCCGACGCCGCAGTCGGCCGTCGAACTTGCGGAGCCAGCGACGCAACTCGCGTTGGTGATTGAAGCGGCGCCGGAAAATGGCTTGCCGGCAAAGATTATTCCGGAGCTGGCTTACCGCCCGCTGAGTGAAATGGTGAAGCTGCCACTGGTGGCAAAACACCTGGAGCCTCTTCTCGAACGGCACCGCAAATCGATTGAAATCCTGCGCGAGAGAATCGAAGCTCGCGACGGCGTCATTTTTTTTGACGTCAGCGACCTGGATCTCGAGGGCTACAACAAGTTCATTCCGTACCTGCTGCACCCGGAATGCGTGTATTCCGTGAGCGTCAGCGCTTCCGCGGTGCGCGCGAAAGTCTCGCTGGGCACGAATCCATGGAATCAGGAGAGCGCGAATCAGAATCTAGCTTCACTGGCGGAAAAATTTGGCGGCGGCGGGCATCCGCGCGTCTCTGCGATCTCGTTCGAACCGGGCGATCTGCAGCGCGCGCGCGAAGTTGCGCGCGGCCTAGCTGCCACCTTGCGCGGGAAATAAGGCTTGGTTGGCGGGCGATGCCCGATTCCCTCTGTTCGACAAAATTGTTTGTCCCATGTAAAATTCCAAATTGTCACCCCGGACCGGTAGCTCAATGGTAGAGCAGCTGACTCTTAATCAGCGGGTTGGAGGTTCGAGTCCTCCCCGGTTCACCACTTTTTCCTTCTAACCTCCTGAATTATAACTAATTGACCTTCCTCTGCTCTTGCACGGCGGGAGCGACCGTTGCGGGCGATCATAACGGGGGATAGAATGTCTTCAAGAGCGCAAACGAGGTGGAACTCTGGTTCTCCACAAATGAAATGTTCCGGATAATGAATTCCTCGCGCAAGGTCTTCACCGCACCTAAGCCACTGAAAAGGCAATTTTTGCCGGCTCTCATCGCGGCTGTCGGGGCGCTGATCAGCTTTTGTGGCGCGGCGATCTTGGCGCAGGGAACTGCCGTAGCGCAGGCGGAGACGATCACGATCGCGGGCACGGTTCGGAGCTCGGCTGGCAACCCTCTTGAAGGGGCATCTGTTCTGCTGGAGGAAAAGGAGCGGTCGAACTCTCGTAAGACGAAGACCAAGACAGATGGGAGTTTTGTTTTTTCGGGCGTGAGCTCGGGCCTTTACACAGTTAGGGCGCAAAAAACGGGATGGCGCGAGGGCGTCTCGAATCCATTGGCTCTAAGCACGGGAGATAAGAAACGCGTAGACCTGGTCTTAGAATCTTTGGCGGCGGATCATCCTGTCAGTTCAGGCACACGCTCTTCGTCGGACTCGGCGTTGGGAGAGATGCAATTTAACGACAAGCCGAACTTCACGGTCGCAGGAGTGACTGATTGGAATAACACGGGGATGCACGGGTCGGACGTTCGTGTGCGAACCAGCGAAGCACTGGCAAAGGAAACGCTGGCGCTCAAAGACGGCGGAATGGTTGAAAGCTCCATGGTGGAGAGCAAGGCTGGGGCGGCGTCACCGAGGTCCGCGGAATCTCGAGAAAAATTGCTTGCAGCTCGTGAGGAAGCGCGAACGATGCTGGCGAAGGCGGATACAGCAGACGGGCACCGATTGTTGGGCGAACTCAACGAACGACTGGGTGATCCACTGGAAGCGGTGCGGGAATATGAGCGGGCGGCCCGCATGGATCCTAGCGAGCAAAATTATTTTGAGTGGGGCACGGAACTGCTTTTGCACCGTGCGGAGGAGCCGGCGGTAGAAGTTTTCACGAAGGGATCTCACGCGCATCCGGATTCCGCGAGAATGCTGGCGGGGCTAGGGGTAGCGCTTTACGCAGAGGGCAAAACTGAGGAGGCAGCGGGGCGGCTGTGCGAAGCTGCCGATTTAAAACCGGCAGATATTGCGCCTTACGTTTTCCTGGGGAAAATGGTGAAGGCGGCAACCGGAATGCTGCCGTGTGGAGAACAGAGGATGGCACGATTTGCGCAGGAGCAGCCTGGGAATGCTCTCGCCAACTATTATTACGGAGTGGCACTGTGGAAACGCGACCGGGGATCGGAGAATTCCGCTGGCTTGCAGCACGCTGAAACATTACTCGAAAAAGCGGTGAACATTGATCCCAAGTTTGGCGAGGGATATCTACAGCTGGGGATTTTGCATTCCGAGCGAGGCAATTTCGAGCGGGCGATTCGCGATTACAAGAAAGCGATCGAAATAAGCCCGCAGCTCGGCGAGGCCCACTACCGCCTAGGTTCCGCTTACAGACGGATTGGCGAAGAATCGAAAGCGGAACAGGAATTTCAACTGTACGAGAAGATTGAAAAAGCGGAAACCGCTGCGATCGAGCGTGAACGGCGAGAGCTTCGGCAATTCCTGATTATTCTAAAAGGCCAGCCCCCGACCGCCTCGCCTCGCTGATCGGAAGACAAAATCTATTTGCTCTTGGCGCTAGCAGGCGCGACGATCCCGCTGCCTTCACGGATGGTCAGTATCTGATTCACCTTGACCTGCTTGAACTGTTCCACCTTCTGCGTGATCGGCCATTTCACTTCGATGAGATCCACGATCTGAGATTTTCCCAGGCCGAAGTGCAGGCGTAGGTCGCACTGCGACATAACACTCGAGCCGCTATGGACTTCGTCCATCTGGGCATGCTTGCCGGTCACCGCGCGAACGCGGGCACCGATGGCGGTGCGATTGCATTTTGTGCCGATCAGCTTGATCTTGATCCAATTCTGCTGGTTGCCACCGTCGTTGCGAAGGAGCGAAGGAGGGTCGTTCATATTTAGAACGAGCGCGTCGATGTCGCCATCGTTGTCGTAGTCGCCGAAGGCGGTACCACGGCTGGAGAAGCGTTCGCTGATACCGGGCCCCATCTCTGACGAGACATCCTTGAATCGGCCATCACCGAGATTTTTGTACACGAGGCGCGGGTTCTTGTAGGTCTGGCCTAACTCGTGGCCTTCGATCTCGGGATAGACGTGCCCATTAATCTGCAGGATGTCGGGCCAGCCGTCATTATCGTAGTCAACGAAGCCGCAACCCCAAGCGACGTGCTGGTTGTTGATGCCGATGCCCGAGGAGAAGGTAACGTCACTGAAGGTTCCGTCGCCGTTGTTGTGATAGAGATTGCAGGTGTCGTCGGCAAAGTTGGTCTTGAAAATGTCAAACCATCCGTCGCAGTCATAATCGGCGACCGCGACCCCCATTCCGGCTTGTTCGTGGCCATTTTCGCTGTAAGCGCAGCCAGCGATTACTGCGACATCTGTGAACGTTCCATCGTGATTGTTGTGAAAGAGGATGCTGGGTTCGGAATCCACGGCGACATAAATATCCGGCCAGCCGTCGTTATCAAAATCATAAGAGACGGCAGTGATGGAATAGCGAGGGCCGGGCTTGAGGATTCCGGACTTCGCAGAGATATCGGTAAAGGTGCCGTCGCCGTTGTTGTGGAAGAGAACGTTGGTGTCGCCGGTTAAACCTCGCGGGCCGCACATTACGGGAATGCCCTTCCACTGGCACTGAGGCGGGTCAGTTTTGGAGGGAGTTTTCTCCGGATCGAGCTTGATGTAATTGCAGACAAAAAGATCGAGACGGCCGTCGCGGTCGTAATCGAGCCAGGTGCATCCGGCTCCCCAGCGGATTTGTTCGTCGTGAACGCCGGCTTTGCGGGTGACATCGGTGAACGTGCCGTCGCCATTGTTGTGAAACAGGATGTTGTGTCCCCAGAAGCAGCAGAAGAGGTCGTCCCAGCCGTCGTTGTCATAGTCACCGACGCAAACGCCAGTCTGCCAGCCGGTGCGGGCGAGACCGGATCTTTCGGTAACGTCGGTAAAGGTGCCATCGCGATTGTTTTTGTAAAGATGCGACGTGGGAGCTTTGCCGGCGGGCCAGTCGGTATTGAAGCGGGTTCCGTTGGTGAGATAGATGTCCAGCCAGCCGTCATTGTCGTAATCGAAAAAAGCCAACCCGCTGCCCTTCGCTTCGATGATGTATTTTTTGTGATCAGCGCCGCCCCAAACGTTGGGAATGGTCAGGCCGGCTTCGCGAGCTACATCAACGAACTGAACTGGGGAGGCTGCCGGTGGATTTGAGGCAGATGGAATAGGAAGAGTAGCGGCTTCGAGGCGCAAGGTGCCGCGCCATTTCCTAAGTGGCGTTGTAAGCGCGTCCAGGAGCGAACTGCCAAGAACAACAAGAGAGGAGCCGAGAAAGCGGCGGCGGAGAAGATTCATAGGCGGCGATCACCGGTGGCCAGGATCGTTGAGCCGGGTTTTTGCATAGGAGAGAATTTGTTTACGAAGGTGAGTCCGCTATGTTTCTTCATTTGCTTGGCACCTTGGGAAAACTGCGCGGCACAATTCCCGTGCCTTCCTTGACGGCGATGATTTTGTCAACGGGCACATTCGTCAGCTTATCCACATGCCCGCTGGGCCAGGTGATTTCCAGAGTCTCGATTTTGGCGCGCTTGCCCAAACCAAAATGAATTCGGGGATCGCTGGCCGACATGTAGCTCATGCCACCTTTAGACTGTTCGACATGCGTGGCGCCTTCGGAGGTCAGCTTCATCGAAGAGCCAATACCATCGCGGTTCGATTTCGTGCCGATGAGCAGAATTTCCAGCCAATGATTGGCGTTACCGCCGTCGTTGCGCAAAAGCTCCGGAAAATCGCCGCGATTGTTGGTGGCGATGTCGATGTCGCCGTCATTGTCGAAATCGGCAGTGGCCAGGCCGCGGCCAGCGATGGGACGAATGAAGTCCGGGCCCAAGGAGTCCGAGACTTTTTCAAACTGGCCTTTTCCCAGATTCCGGAACATGAGCAACGGTTCCTTGTATGAGACTTCGCTGTGGTAGAGATTCACGTTGTCCAGCATAGCGCCGTTCAATTGCAGAATATCCGGCCAGCCGTCGTTGTCGTAATCGAGAAATTTCATGGACACGCCGCTCAACAGGATGGCTTTATTGCCGATGCCGGAACGATAGGTGTAGTCATCGAAGGTTCCATCCCGGTTGTTGTGGTAGAGACGATTCAATTCAAAATCGAGGTGCGTGACGTAGACGTCCAGCCAGCCGTCGCTGTCCACGTCTGCGGCATCGATTCCCATGCCCGCTTCGTAGCGGCCGTCCTCGCTCGCCGCAAGGCCGGAGACGAAGGAAACATCCTGAAAGGTGCCGTCGTGCTTATTGAGGAACAGAAAGTTCGGCCAAGTGTCGTTGGCGATGGCGATGTCCGGCCAGCCGTCGTTGTTGAAGTCAGCGAGCACTACGCCCATGCCCTTCGATTCGGGTTTGCCTATACCGGACGCATCGCTAACGTCGGTAAATGTGCCGTCGTGATTGTTATGGTAGAGCTTGGTCTTCTGCCCTTTGTAGTTGCCGGGATTGCAGTAAGAACGGTAGCCGGGACGGCGTTCGCCACACCAAAGATTGGTCTTTGGTGTCCACTCGATGTAATTCGTTACCACCAAGTCGAGCCAGCCGTCCTTGTCGTAATCAAACCAGCCGGCGCTCGTAGACCACTGGCCTTCGTCGGCAACACCGGTTTTGGGAGTGACGTCGGTGAATGTCCCATCGCCATTGTTGTGATAAAGAATGGCGCGGCCGTAGCCGGTGACGTAAAGATCGGGATAGCCGTCATTATCGTAGTCGCCGACGGCAACGCCCTGGCCGTAGTGGCCTTCACCGCCGACCCCGGCTTTCTCCGTGACGTCGGTAAAGGTTCCATCACCATTATTGTGGTAAAGCGCGGAACGCAGAGGACGCGGAGGTTTGTAAATGTCGGTGGCGGCCGATTGCACAAAGTAGAGATCCATGAGGCCGTCTTGATCATAATCAATCCAGCCGATGCCGGTGCCCATAGTTTCGAGGTAATACTTTTCTTCGGTTTGCGTGGAATCCTGGCGAAACGTGATTCCGGCTGACTGGCGGACATCGGTATAACGGACTGTAATTCGCGTGTTCTGCGTTTTGGGAGCTTGCCCAGCGGAACTTCTTACTTCGATAGCGGCAACACTCATAACGCTGAGCGCTAGGATTGCGCCCCAGTTGCTTGCAGGCCTGTTAATCGTTTTGCTTTTCCGCATTCCCCGGATTACCGATGTGCGATCGCGGGCAGGAAGCTGACGCGAAAGCATGCCCATTGCAATAGCGCCATGGCCACAAACGTCGTTGCCGCTTTCGCAGGAGAGAAAAAAGACCTGAGGCCGACGAACATGACAATGCCAGTCAGGCTCGCGGCTCCGACGATGATCGTCATGGCAATCTCAACAGGTGAAAAATGCCCGCTGATAATGCGGACAATTCCGAGGAGATACAGCCAGATAATAACCATCAATGTCAGCCAGAACAGAAAGAAAGGCAGCGCAACCCAGCCTGTGGCGCGCGCGCGGCGAAATCCGAGGGCCACGCCAAACCACAGCGGCATGGTCTGCACGATGTGGCGCACCACTAAATTGCTGGCTAGCCCGACACCCACAACCAAGGCAAGAATCACGACAAGGCCACAGAGCGCGATTGCGACTGGCCGCTGGCCTAAAGAGTGCTCATCCGGATTCATGGTGGTATTCGCTCTGGCATTCTATCGCCGGGTGTCGGGCTGCTCAACCGTGAGTTTCCATAGGTGCTCAGAGTGTCCGGTCAGCCAGCAACAGCGCCAGTTGAAGCAACTGCTGCCTCGCAACCATCGGCATAGGTTCGCGAAGCGAAGACGACGTCACCGGGGCTTTGGCCAACGCTTCTTCAATACGATTCACATCCAGGCCGCCAGCAGCGTTGCTGCCCTTGAAGCGATTCAGCACTTCGCGGGCTTTGGCGATTTCTCCGGTCTGATAATAAAAAACGCCCAGCGCGGAATAGCTCCCGGGCCATTCGGGCAAGAGTTCCACGGCACGCTCGAAGTTTTCCCGGGCTTGCGGAGTCTTTCCTTCCAGCACCGAGACGATTCCCAAGCCCCAGAGGATTTTGCCGGAGCTTGGAATTCGCGTCAGACCTCTCCGCAGCGTCTCTTCCGCCGCACTGACCTTATTTTCGCGGAGTTCTACGAGAGTCAGCGACAGATAATACTGGTCATTGTCAGGATTGCGGCGGATGGCCTCCTGGAAAATCTCCTTGGCGCGAGCCGTGTCACCTAGATGCGCGTGGATATCGCCGAGCAGTGCCAGGTAAGCATCATCTTGCTGGCCCGCCGCAGAAACTTGCTGGGCGGATTCGAACGCTTGTGCATAGAGACCTTTGCGAAAGTAAGCATCAGTCAAATCAAATTTCACGTCGTCGGAATCCGGATTGGCGCGCAAAGCCGATTGGAAATGCTGAATGGCGTCATCATACAAACGGTAACGGGCAAGCAAAACGCCCAGGCCGGTTTGCGTGCGATAGTCACCCGAGCTGAGCTGATCAAGCTGCACGACTGTTTTTCGAGCATCTTCGAGTCTGCCCAGTTTCAGGTAAGTCTCGGCCAGAAGATAGAGGTTTTGAGGCTGATCAGGGTGTTTTTGAATTTGCTCGGTCAGTTCGATCAAATCCAATTGAGTCCGCGCCTGAGGCGAAAGGCTGGAGCGGTTATCGAGGTAGTCGAAAAGGTGTTGATACGGGTACGGGCCCGGCGAAGCGTCTTTCGAAAGAGTTTGAAAAACATCTAAATCCCTCTGAGCAGCCGCGAGCTGGTGAAGGCTCCTCTCCACCATGGCCAGCTTGTAATAGCCTGAAGCGGCGTTGCGGCTCACTTTCACATATCGTCGAAGCAGCTCCGCGGCCTCTTCTAATTTCTTGTTCGCCATGCGCAGATTCGCCAATTCCAAGAGTGCGTCGGAAAAATCGGGGTTTGAGAGGAGCGCCTGTTGAAATAATTCTTCGGCTCTCGCGTGATTTCCCTGGCGCTCCTCGATGTAGCCCATGTTGAACAAGCAGGAGGCGTTGCGCGGATCCTTATTGAGCCCCTCCTGAAAGTACTTCCGGGCTTCATCAAAGCGCCCCAAGTGGCGATATGAGAGTCCCATGAAGGTGTAAGATCGCGGCGAGGGATCCAGTTGCATCAGTGTCTTAAACTCTTCGATGGCCCTTTCCGCCTTGCCGGACATGAAATAGCTCTCGCCCAACGCCGCGTGGAGATCGGCGCGCTGCGGCGAGATTTTTAGGCCTGATTCCAGGAGCGGGATCGCATCCTCAAAATAACTCTGCGACATGCTGACCCGCGCCAGGAGAAAGATAATGTCCGTATTCAGGGGAGCCAGCTTATGCGCGCGAACCAGCAAGTCCAGAGCATCAACTGCTCTCGTCTGATCCGCGTAAACTTGCGCCAACAGATAAAGCGTCTCGGGTGAATCCGGTTTCAATTTCAAGGCCCGATTCAGAGCCTGCTCAGCCTTCGTGTATTCGCTGCCCCGAAGATAAGTCTGGCCAAGATTGAACAGAATCTCAAACGTTTCCGGCTGCAACGCAACGGCTTTTTCCAGTTCGAGTTGGGCTGCCGGGTACTGCCTTTCAGAAGCCAGCAACACGCCAAGCGTGAAATGCAGTTGTGCGTCGTCTTTATTTTTGGCGGATAGCTCGGTTGCGGCTTTCAGACCTTCCGCGGTCCTACGTGCCTGGAGGAAGGCGCGAATCAGGCTAAAGCGAGTTTGGACGTTCGGGGGGCGCACGCGCTGAAAGTGAATAATGGCTTCGGCGGGATGACCCCTGACCATCAGAACCAGCCCCAAGTTATAGTTGCCATCGCGATTCGCAGGGTCGAGGCGTAAGACAGTCCTGAATTCTTTCTCGGCAAGGTCAGGCTTTTCCTCAGCAACGTACACGTTCCCGAGGTTGTTGTGAGTTCTGGCAGAGCTGGGCTCTAGTTTCAACGCATGCTGAAACGCTTCCAAGGCGGCGGCGTAATCTCCTTGGTCGCTGCAGATAATCCCCAATAGATTGAAACCCTCCACGCTGGAGGGATTTCGCTGGAGCTCTTCCTGAATTCTCCCTTTGGCTTGTTCGGTCAAGCCTTGTCGGAGCAGCTCTTCCACTTCCGGAAAATGTGTTTGGATGTTCGCAGTTTGCTGCGCTTCGGATACTCCTGGGAAAAAGAAAATTAGGGTCAGAGTGAGGATTCCGTTGAATCTAGGCTTTCTGCCAGTGAACCTGGATAAAAGCCGCATTGCAAGATTGAACTTCATCCTCCAGGATGCCTCCGCGAGCGCTCTGATCGCAGTCGTCGCAAGGTCACTGTAGCATCTCCAGTTCTTTCTGAGCCACCTTGTGCTGCGGTTGTTGTTGCAGTAGTGCGAGCAATACCTCTTTGGCCTTTTGTTTTTCCTCAAGAATCACATAAAGGCGCGCCAAATTAAGATAGGCCTGGTCAAAGCTCGGGGCGACGCGAATGCAGGTCTTGAAGCGCTCTTCAGCGTCGGAGTTGCGCCGTTCACGGACAAAAAGGACGCCCAGGTTGTTCAGCGCGTCGGGATAATTCGGCCGCAAGGTCACTGCGTTTTCCAGGTACCGAGCAGCCTTCTCGAGCTGGTTTTGCCGCGCGTAGAGCATTCCGAGGCTGTAGTTGACCTCCGGATCATCCGGCGTAATTTCCCTCGCGCGGCTCAAAAGTTTCTGCGCCTCGTCGAAGTCACCCTGCCACCGATAAACGTTTCCAAGATTCGTAAGCGCGACGGCGTAGCTTGGCCTCAAGCTCAAAGACTGTTTGAAGTTGCGCACGGCCTCGTTGGTCTGGCCCTCCTGCGCGGCCAACATTCCCAGATTGTTCCAGGCCTCCGGATAGTCCGGACGGAGCTTCACGGTCTGCTCGAGGTATTGCCGCGCGCCGCGCAAATCGTTTCTTCGGAGATAGAGCGTTCCCAGATTGTAATAGGCCTCGGGATCTTCCGGCTTAGCCGCGATGACCTGCTTGAAGGACGCCGCCGCTTGCTCCAAATACCCCCGCTGGAACATCGCCACCCCGTAGGTAAAGTCGTTGCGCTGAAACGCGCCCTGGTAAAGCACTCCATTGAAAGGAAGCGCCCTCTGAATGCGCTCGGCTTGCGTGCGCGGAAATGATCTAAAATCTTCCAGCAGCCGGTCGGGATGCACCGGCCCTTGGTAAACCTTAACAATCATGCCGTCCTTGTCGAGCAGGAAAGAAACCGGAATGGGCAGATCCCGTCGGCGGTCGAACAAGTAGCGGTAAATAATGTTGTAGATACCGGCGACTTCCGGGGTGGCGAGTACGTTGGGAAAGCTAAATGCTTGTTTCGCAGTAAATGTTCGCGCCGCCTGTCCATCGTCCGGATTATCGACGTTTATGCCAAGAACACTAAGGCCATTCGCGGCGAGAGCGGAATGATATTTCTGTAACAGCTGCAACTGTTCGCGGCAGGACGGCAAAGCCATCGCCCAAAAACTCAGAAGCAGCGCACCCCCTCGGAACGACCGCAGTTCCTGCATCTTGCCCGCGAGGTCGGGCAAGGTAAACTCCGGTGCGCTGAGGGGTTCCATGAGCCATGTTTCCACCGACGAAGGCAGAAGTTCTAGCTTCTGAGGTTCACCAGCGCGGGCATAAGAAACTGCCGAAATCCCGAAGAGCTTAGCCACAACTTTTTCCGAGCCTTCCTGAATTTCAATTCGATGGTTAACAGGCAAATGGTCGAAAGCCTGCGTCACACCGCTGGGCCAACGAATCGAGGCCCGTACCGTTTCTTGGATTTTTCCAACGCCAAAAAAAAGCTCCTTGCTGTGCTGCGATAGAAACCCGGAACCGGCCTGCAGGTACTTGGTCTGACGACGTCCCTCGGTTTCGACCGTTACTGCCGCACCGATCGCATCGCGATTACTCTCTTGTCCGCGCAAACGGAAGGCGATCGAGTTGCCGAGGCCCTCCATGGCGTTGCGCAAGATCCGAAGTTGCGGCGCGTTCCGGTTTTTCAGGACGACTTCCAATCGTCCGTCCTGATCCAGGTCGGCGAGCGCGAACGCTCGGCTGTCCTCAAGAAAATCCAGGCCCACTGCTCCTGAGACTTCCGAAAATGTGCCGTCGTGATTGTTCGAGTAGAAAACATTTCTCTCGTGCCCGCTCCAGGAGTTGTCCGACCGGATCAATTCATTGAGGGCATTCCAACCCTGTTCGTAGCGCAACAACAGCGTTGGGCTCTGGGGCGATTTAGCCACCAGCTGTCGCCAGAAAAAACTCGAAAGATCGTTCTTATCGCCTGTGGAATTCTCGAGACTCGAAATGTAGCCATTCGCAACGTAAAGGTCCGAGTAGCCGTCGTGATCGAAATCCCATACGTCCGAGCACCAGGCCCAGCGGCCCATCTCAACTCCGGCTTCGCTTCCAATATTCTCGAACTTGCCATTCCCTTGATTGCGATACAACGAATTGCCGCGTGCGTGCTGACGATAGAGTGCGCGGAGGCTCTCCGGTGCGTTTTTATGAAACTGCTCTTGCTCAGAAACTCTCATGCCCGCGCCAGACCACATCGCAGCACTGTAAATATCCGGTTTCCCGTCATTGTCGAAGTCGAACCAGGTAGCGCTCATCCCCGCTCCGACATCCTCGACGCCTGCTTCCGCGGAGACGGCTGTGAATTTTCCTCCGCCATTATTGCGGTAGAGGTTGCTTCGCCCGAAGTCGTTGGCCACATAGAGGTCCGGAAGACCATCATCGTTGTAGTCGCCCCAAGCGCACGCAAAGCTGTACCGGTCGTTATCCACATTCAGCCCGGCCGCCTCAGTCCGGTCCAGGAACGTAGCATTCCCTTCGTTGTGCAACAGAAAGTTCGGCGGGCCATTGCGCGCGTCAAAATAAGGCATCGGATAGTGATATTGGTCGAGTCCCACATAATAGCTGTAGAGGCAGAAATAAATGTCGAGCCGTCCATCGCCGTCGTAGTCAGCGATGCCGGCATGTGTAAACGTCCCCTGTGGAGGCCGCACGAACTGGAAGGCATCGCGTTTGAGCGAATACTTTCCGTTCCCTTGGTTCAAGAAAAGCAGCGGCCCGCTCCCGCAGACGACCAGGAGATCCTGAAGCCCGTTGTTCTCGAAATCAGCGAACAGCGCGCAAGCCGTACTGTCCAACACTTCGACTCCGGCTCTTTCCGTTACATCCTCGAACGTGCCATCCCCGCGATTGCGATAGAGCCGGTTCGGAAGTCCCGCGGGCTGGCAGACATAGAGATCATCCAAGCCATCTCCGTCAAAATCTCCCACGGCCAAACCGTTGTTCCCATAGACGTCGATCCCGCATGCACCGTCCAAGACCGTGCGCCAATAATCAACTCCGTGGAGCATCTGATTTCTGTACGATTCGGTAAGGCCCAGAGCGTGAGAAGTAATGTCAATGAAAACCGGCTCGCGCGACCGGCTCAGCGTTTCCTCGGCCACCGTCCATCGAATAGCTCGCCATGCGCCGGATTCATCGCGCGTCCACTCGGTCTTCCAAATTCCGATACACTCTTGGCGCCCATTGTCCTTCCGTGTTCCGACCAGGTCATACCGAATGTCGACGTGCACCGTTAGTGGCGAACCGCTCATTTCCTTGATCCTGACGATTTCGAATTCAGCCGTCTCCACCCGCGACATCGCCGCGAGGTAGCTCTTCACCTCCTGAAGAAATCGCTCCCGGCCCGTTACCGCATTGGTCGAAAACCTTCTTCGATAGATCTCGATGTTGTTCCCCGTGCGCAAAGTTTTTTCTTGAGTCGGAATCAGCGAACTGAATTCAATCGACGCGTCCAGGAATTTCGCCACAACGGCGAGCCCTGGCGGTGAGGACTTGAGAGCTTCGGTCCATTCAGCAAGGTACGCTATGATTTCAAAAGCGTACTTTTCCGTGACGTACTCGTCGGACCCGGGTACAACCCGGATCAAAACATCTTCCAGTGGAGACTTCGCGGGATAGTGCGGCGTCAGGCGAAAATCATCGAATGGGAAATTGGCGTTGCGATCGCCCGGCTGCTCGCGGCGTATTGATGGGAAGGAAATCCCGTGAATAGGAGCGGGAAGAAAAAGCAGAGGTGCCCACTGCATCCCTCTCAAGAAACTCCGGCGTGAGAAACCGCCTTTTTCGTCTTTGCGACGCGCCATTCTTAGGTGTCCGGGTAGCGATGCACCAACTTTTGCATGCTAGCACCCAGGCGAGACTGGTCCAAGTATTTAGGCAACTATTCAGAGGGAGCGGGTCCCGAAGAATCTCCCAGGATCAGTTCAGCGGGAATTTGATATTCCTTGCCTTGAGGATCAGCGGAGCGCGAGAGTTCATGAAGGGCGTCGGCCGCCATCTTCCCCAGCATGTCCCGGTGTACGTCCACGGTGGTGATGGAGGGATTGCTATATTCGGCCAGTCGGGTGTTGTCGAAGCCAGTTACAGAAACATCTTGCGGGACGCGGCAGCCGGCTTTCAGCAGGCCCTTGATGACTCCAACCGCGGTGAGATCGTTGACGGCTACTACCGCGGTGGGCCTCGGAGACAATTTTGTAATGGCCAGGCCCGCTGCCAATCCGCCTTCGAAGCGCAGGTCGCCCCGCATTATCGGCCCCAACTCGAGTCCCAAATCCTGCATGCACTTTTCATACGCTTGCAACCGGGCCAGGTTGGACTTAAGCCTGGGCCTCCCGGCGATGAAGGCGATTCGCCGGTGTCCATTGGAATGGAGATATTTGACGATCTGTTCGACTCCAGAGAAATAATCGATTCTCAAGTTGCTCATGTAACTGCGTGCTGGCGCGAGGTCGAGGAAAGTAACAGCAATTCTTCTCCGCGCGAGTTCGTGGATCAATCGCAAGCTGATCTCGGAGGTCATCACCGCAACACCGCGGACGTGGTGCTCCATCATTCTCTCGGCGGCTTCTCTTGTTCTGCGAGGATCATAATTCGTATCGCTGAGGATGGCGTCGTAGCCAAGCTGGCGGGCGCGCACTTCGAAACTCTTGATGACTTCCGGGAAGAAGGGATTCTCGATGTCAGACACGATGATGCCGAGTGTCCGGCTGTCGCGCGAAGCGAGGTGCCGCGCATGCACGTTGGGAAAATATCCGAGACGCTTGACGGTCGAGAGTACCAGCAGGTGCGTGCGCCTGCCCACCTTGCCGGTCTTGTTCAGGACATTGGACACAGTGGCAGTGGAGACGCCTGCAGCCGTCGCGACATCGCGAATCGTTAGACCCATATTGGATTACTCAGCCGCTCGCAGGCGGTTCCGGCTTGTCTCCGGCATTCGAAGTAAGCCAACCACCGGGGAAGTATAGATGGAAAAAATTGCTTGACAACATGCATTGAACGGTGTATTGGGTGACACACTAGGTTAAGCGCTTAAGTGGTTTGGGGGCCCGATTAGTATCGTGTCATACATTCTTGCTGGCGCTCAAGGGTTTCAAGAAAAATATACATTGGTGCCGCGGAGCGGTAACTGCTCTCACTTCGCGCGTTCGATGGGTTGATAGGTCAAGCCGCGGTCCGCAGAAATTACTCGAGGAAGGCTCGGGGGACGTGTTTTTCGGTTCCCAACAATAGTCGAGGAGTTGGCTTGGAGTGCAAGCGCTCGCAAGAGTTGCTGCGCTTCGGTGAAAAGAGACTGAGGAGGAACGGTTATGAATTGTAAGGCTATTTCATACGGGTTCCTGCGGGCATCCTTGACGATGACACCCGTGTTGCTGCTTCTGTTCTTGAGCGCTCCGCCTATCCATGCTCAAGTGGACACTGGCACCATCCTGGGGACCGTGACAGATGCCTCAGGGGCGCCGGTCAATGGCGCTAAAGTTACGCTCACAAACGAAGGCACTAGTGCGGCCCTCTCCACCAGCACAGGGCCCGACGGCAGTTACAAGTTCACGCCCGTCAAAATCGGAAGTTACAAGCTCACGGCGTCCCTCCAAGGATTCCAGACCATGACGCAAACGAACATTCCGGTTAACGTGGGCGCCGACGTAGTGATCAATTTCGCTCTCAAGCCTGGCTCAGTGACCGAGATCGTGGAAGTATCCGCGGCTCCTCCTGTGCTCGAAACCCAAAGCGGTTCCGTTGGTCAGGTTGTTGATTCGCGCAGTGTCAATGATTTGCCCCTGAACGGGCGCAATTTTACCTTTCTGGCTCAGCTTGCTGCTGGTGTGAACACGCCTCAGGCTGACACGCGCGGCAATGCCGCTAGCGGCGCCTTCGCAGCCAATGGCAACCGGCCTGCCCAAAATAATTACTTGCTCGATGGGATTGACAACAATTCGGACACCGTGGACTTTCTCAACGGGACGAACTTCGTCGTACTCCCGCCGGTGGATGCGATTGAAGAATTCAAAGTCCAAACGACCGGATTTAGCGCCGAATACGGGCGCTCCGGGGCCGCCGTTCTGAACGCCACGATCAAATCGGGCACCAACGAACTGCACGGCGCCGTTTGGGAGTTTTTCCGCAATGACAAGCTCGACGCCGCAGATTTTTTTGAAAATGCTGGTGGAAGGCCAAAGGGTGAATTACGTCAGAACCAGTTTGGGGTTTCCGCCGGTGGACCGGTCGTAATTCCTAAGCTGTTTAACGGCAAAAACAAGGTCTTCTTCTTCGGCGACTACGAGGGATTCCGAAGAATCCAAGGAACGATTCTCACGGGCGCTGTTCCTACAGTAGCAGAGCGAAACTCCGGCTTCACAAACCTATCGGACCTCATTAACTTTCAGAGCGGAACGCAAAAAGACGCACTCGGTCGGACGGTCCCGACTGGAACCATCTTCGATCCTACAACCACGCGGCCGGTCACGGCGGGTGCGGTTGACTCCGTATCTGGATTGACCGCTGTGTCCAGCGGCTTCGTCCGTGACCCATTCAGGACCTCCTGCGGCCCAGGCACCTTAATCTTTACCACAGCTTGCGGCCTGAACCAGATTCCCGCCGGACGGTTAGATCCGAACGCTATTGCCCTCTTGAAACTCTATCCCTTGCCGACAAGCGCCGGGATTTCCAGTAATTTCGCCAATTCACCGAAGCTCAATGAACATCGCAACGCGTTTGACTCGCGGATGGACATCATCTTTGGCCAAAATGACAGTCTGTTTTTCCGCTTTAGTTTTGTTGACGACCCCCAACTTATTCCAGGCATCTTTGGTGGGATTGCGGACGGCGGTGGCTTCCAGCAAGGAACGCAAACGGCGAATGCGCAGCAAAGCGCCCTCGGCTATACCCATACGTTTTCGCCTTCCCTGGTGAACGTAGCTCGCGCCGGCTTGAATTACCTTCACACCTCGCGCTATTCGCCGGAGGCCAGTAACTTAACGAACATCCCAGCGACGTATGGCATTCTGGGCGTCCCGCAGGAGTCTCTGAATGGCGGACTTCCCGCTTTCGGAATCAACGGTTTGCAGACACTGGGCAGCAATGCCTTCCTGCCCTCGGACGAAGTCACCTCAACGATCCAACTCACCGACGACGTCACCAAGATCTACGGCAAACATACTTTCAAAATGGGAATCGAGTATCAACACGTTAAATTCTCGACGCTTCAACCCCCTTGGTCGCGTGGAGAATTCGATTTCAACGGTAACTACACCGACATCCCCAACAACTCGAATAGCAACACCGGTATCGCGAATTTCCTGCTAACCCCGGCTGCCGCTGCGAATGGCGGCACAGTTGGATTCCTCGGTGGCCCAAACCAGATCTACCTTTCAAACATCTCCCTCACCGACAACGGCAAGAACTACTACGGCGTGTATGGCAACGACGACATCAAGCTCACTCGCAAGCTGACGGTCAACCTCGGTCTGCGCTGGGACTTCTTTGGGCTGGTCTATGAGCACCATGGAAATCAGGCTAACTTCATTCCGTCGGGCGGTCCGCTCAACGGTCCAACTTACTTAATGCCGGGCGGGAAGAACTCCTGCAACAACACTTTCGTCTCTGTAAGCTTTACCACTTTGCTTGCTCAAGACGGCATCAAGTGCCTCGCTACCGATGCTTATGGCGGGGGGCTTGGCAATTCTCAGAAGAACAATTTTGCGCCCAGGGTGGGTTTCGCCTATCAAGTTAACCCCAAGTTGGTGGTGCGCGGCGGATTCGGCATGTTCTACAACGGCTTTGAAAACCGCGGGTTTTCGCCCAACATCGGCGAGAACTATCCCTTCCAGTTCAATTTCTCTTACGGAGACAGTAGTAGTGGAACGGCCACAATTCCCTCTCAAATCCCCACCAACTATGTGGGCTGTCCCGCCACTGCCGCCACGGGTAACACTCCGACCTTTGAGTCCGGCTTTTCATGCAACCCACTCAGTCCACTTCAGGTTCTCGCACCCGGGTTGTCGTTACGTGGAATCCAATACAACTACCAGACTCCTTACTCCATGAGCGGCAATCTCACCCTGCAGTATCAACTGACTCACTCGATGTCCGTTCAAGCAGCTTACGTGACGTCGCTGGCGCGGCATTTGGAGTCGTTTCCGAGTTCCAACAACGTCAGCCAAATCTTGCCTGCGAGCTTGCCAGCCGGCGAGAAGACGTCACAATTCCTGCCGTTTCAGGATTTTAGCCGAGGGGCAAGCTACGCCGCCACCGAGGGCAGTAGTGCTTACCACGGACTGCAAACAAAGGTCGAAAAGCAATTTTCGGGCGGCTTCAACTTCCTGGCCACCTACACCTGGTCGAAGACACTATCGGACGCCGGCGATTTGCTGAACGGCGGAAGCCTCAGAGGGTATCGGGCTCCCGACGTTCCGGGTGTGGGGATTCAGCACGATCGCGGACTTGCTTCGTTCGATATCCGCAACGTCTTCCACTTGAGCGGCGGCTATCAACTCCCGTTCGGCAAAGGCAAGAAGTTCATGTCCAGCGCTACCGGTGCTGCGGACAAACTTGTCGGTGGCTGGAGCGTTCAGTGGATCACCACTCTTCAAGGGGGCCAGCCGATCACGCTTGGCTGCCCCAACGGCACCACAACCGGGACAAACTGCTATGACCTGCTTGTGCCCGGTCAACCCTTGGATCTCGGGCTGCACACAGATGCAAAGGGGAAGCTTAGCTGGTTTGGAAACCCCGCCGCCTTCACTCAACCACCGAAGTGTACACAGGCCGCGATTGGAGCTCCGCTCGTCAATTGTGGGATTTCTGCGCTGGGTGGTGGTCCGGCTCAGGTTCCAGGACCGGGCTTCCACCGACTGGACTTCTCCGTCTTCAAAGACATCCCCGTTAACGAGCGCGTGCGCTTCCAGTTCCGGACGGAAATCTTCAACATCGCCAACCACCCCAACTTTAACGCTCCCGGCTTCGGCGGCAACGGTGTTGTCGCCATCTCCGGATCCACCAATTTCAGCAATTCCAATTTCGGTGAAATCGGCTCTACCCGCGACGCTCCCTATGACTCGCGGCAGATACAGTTCGCTTTGAAGCTTTACTACTAGGCCCAAGTGACACCTTGCAGAGAAGGGCGTCCTGACCAGGTCGGGGCGCCTTCTTTGTTTTTACGCGGGCTTTAGCGGAATCCCCTGCTCCCTGGCATCTCAGCGCAGTGGTAATCTACAAAGACTGTGAACATGAAAAGCCAGTTGATGTGGATTGCTTTCCTGGTGCCGCTGGCGGTCATTGCAGCAGTCGGAGCGGTTGCACAGCAGAAACGCGATCTGGAACGCGACTTTCAAGCTGCCTCCGCTCAATACGACGCGGGCAGGTACGCCGAAGCCGCCGCAAAACTGGAGAATTTGGTGCGCGAAGCTCCTGAAAGTTTCGAAGTCCATGAACTCCTGGGATTGGTCTATTCAGCGCAATCGCAGGACGCCAGAGCTACTCAGCACCTGCAGAAGGCGATTCGGCTCAAGCCGAACTCGGCGCCCGCCAGAACCAACCTTGCCGCCAATCTCGCGCGTCTGGGAAAACTCGATCTCGCCACCGAGCAGTTCAAGAAAGCCGTCGAACTCGACCCGCGCAACTTCGACACCAACCACAACCTCGGCGAAGCCTACATTCGCTCCGGCAAAATCGCCGCCGCCGCCCCCTTTCTCGAAAAGGCCCAGCAAATCAATCCCTCCTACGATAACGGCTACGACTTGTCTCTGGCTTACCTTCAAATCGGTCGGCTCGCGGACGCCCGGCAACTGATTCAACATCTCTTAAAACAAAAGAACACCGCGGAATTGCACAACCTCCTTGGCGAAGTGGAAGAAAAAGACGGCAAGTTCGTTGTTGCTGAAAACGAATACGAGACCGCCGCGCACATGGATCCCAGCGAGAGCAACTTCTTTGATTGGGGCAGCGAACTCCTTCTCCATCGCACCCTCGGACCCGCCATAGAAGTCTTCGAGCAAGCCTCCTTGCGCTATCCGGCGTCACAGCGCCTGATGGTCGGCCTCGGCATGGCTCTCTACGCGCGCGGCAACTATGACGAGGCCGTCAAATCCCTGTTGCGCGCGGCCGATCTCAATCCGGCCGATCCCGGCTGCTACTTTTTTCTCTCCAGGGCCTATGACAGCTCCCCCAGCCAAGCTGAAGACGTCATTCAACGTTTTCGCCGCTTCGCTGAGCTTCAGCCGAACAATGCGCGCGCTCTCTACTACTACGCAATGAGTTTATGGAAGGGCAAGCGCGCCCAGGATCCGAGCTTGGATCTCCGTCAAATCGAATCCCTGCTGAGCAAATCGTTGGCACTCGATCCCAAGCTCGAGGAAGCTCACCTGCAGCTCGGCAATCTCTACTCCGAGCAGAATAATTATGCCCAAGCCATCCCGCAGTATGTCCGGGCCCTTGAGCTCAATTCCGATCTTGCCGACGCGTACTACCGTCTCGGCCAGGCTTACGTTCGCACCGGTGAAAATAACCGCGCCCAGCAGCAATTTCAGGTTTATCAGCGGCTCCGCGAACAACACCTCGCCGATCTCGACAAGCAACGCGCGGAAATTCGGCAGTTTGTTTATTCGGCCAAAGATTCCCCCGCTGCGAAACCATGATTCACTCCGGTCTTCGCTGGGGGCATGAAAAGAGTTTGGCGCGTCTGACGGATGTCTTGACACCGATTCTGCCGCGTCGTAGTTTCTACGGAAAGTGTTCCAATGGAATGAATTTTCATTCTTCATCGCGAAGCGCAATGGACCGGGCCCGCCTGGCCGCGGCTAACACATCCACGCCTTTAGAACTCGCGCGCCATCTCGCCTGGACCCGCCGCGAATTCTTGCGTAGCGCAGCAGGAGTGGCCCTGGGCAGCTGCCTGCTGCCCTCCAGTCTGATCGCTCGAACGGGCATCCCTTCGAGCAAGCGAAAAGTGATCGTCATTACCTTCGGCGGCGGCGCGCGCGACCAGGAGACTTTCGCTCCCGAAGGACAGGAAAACATTCCGCACCTCATGGGCGAACTCATCCCGCAGTCTACCTTCTTCACGCAAGTGGTCAATCGCGGAATCCTGGGTCACTACGTCGCAACCGCCAGCCTGGCAACCGGTGTCTACGAAACGATCAACAATTTTGCTTCTCTTCCGCCCGAACATCCGACCGTCTTCGAATATTTCCGCAAGGACTTGAAGCGCCCCGCCTCCGATGCCTGGGTCGTGGCTCCCAGCAACGGGTTCAATCGCATTGGAGAAAGCAGCCATCGTTCCTACGGCCCGGGATTGGGCGCAAAAGTAATTCTGCCGAAGCATCTTCTGACGGCTGCAACTTCCGGCGGCGGCCCGGACTACGAACATCTGCTCCGTGATAACTATGAGACACCTTTCTACACTCCGGAACTCGGCGGAAGCGAGTTTGAATTGCAACAATTGGGAATGATGCTGAAGCTCTCGGTCGACGACTTCAAAGCGCATGCGCTCACCTTGTCCAGCCCCGACGAACTCTCCGTCTATATCGTCCGTCAGCTCATGCGGCAGCAAGCCCCGAGCCTTCTCTGGATCACCATGCACGATATCGATATCGCCCATGCCGGCGCCTATTCCCTTTACATTGAAGGCATTCGCCGCACCGACCGTCTCTGCGCGGATATCTGGAGAGTTATTCAGAGCGAGCCGGAATACGCCGGCAAGACAACGCTGTTCATTCTTCCCGACTTCGGGCGTGACTCCGACGACGATTCCGGCGGCAACGGATTCCAGCACCATCGCACCGGCGATGCGCTCTCCCGCACTACCTGGATGATGGCGCTGGGCGCCGGCGTCAAAGAGGGCGTGGTTTTTGACCGCCCGATGGAATCGACCGACCTCGTTCCAACTCTCGGCTCCATGCTGGGGTTTTCTGCGTCGCTCGCGCAAGGCAAGCCGATACCGGAACTCTTGTAAAATTCTATGCTTCCATCCGACCTCAAACCGGAACAGTTCAACGGCTATCCGCCAGAAGCAAGGAAACTGGTCATCGGCTACGTCGCCGCATTGCAACGCCTGCCGCTGAGCTTCCTGCCAAATCTGTTGCGAGAAGTTATCGAATACGATTTCAAGTTTCCCGCCGAGCGCCGCGCCCTGGAAAAAGAACTCGCAAACCTGAACTCTCTCTCGTCCGAACAAATCAAGGACTGGCTGCAAGGCTTCGCGCGAATCCGCCTTTCCTCCCAGCTTGAGAATTCCGATTGGGTCAATGCACCTGGACAGTTTGTGGAACAACTCTCTTCTCATCTCTGGACCACTCACCAACTCGACACCTTTCGAATCGCCGCGGTCGCCTACGCTGATCGTTTGCGCGCGGTTGTGCCGGTGGAGCCGCCTCCCGCGTCGCGCCTCGGAATCACCGTCATCGGCCAGGGAGTCACCGTCCATGACGAGCCCCTCTTTCGCAAACTCCGCTCGCACGGTGCCTATTTCAGCGGTGTCAAGCCGGAGAACGGACTCGAGCTTTTGCTGAACGTGGTCGCCGCCCGTGCCAAGGCGCATCCGCTTCCCTACGCTCACTGGTACATCGATGGCGGCCAAGCAGCAGCTCACGACCCCGCTCTTACTTGCGTCTCCTACCACGCGCTCGAACCCGTCCGCGCCGCTTTGTCCGCCAAAATTCGCGCGGAAATCCAACGCCCCGGCATGGGACCGGAAGCTCTACGCACGCATCTCGCGCAACTTCGCCCCGCGGATCTCGGCCTGGGCAAAGCTGGCAACGCCGTGCTGGATCGCTTCCAGGTCAAAATGCTCACCGAAGGGTCCGGTACGCAGATTTTCAGCACCACCTTCGCGCAATGGACCGCTCGCGAAGCCCTGCGGCGCGCCCAGCCGCTCACCCTGCTGGTTCGCTTCGCCCCACGCCAGCGCCAGAAGCCCATGAACGAGATGCTCTCCGCCAGCCGCCAAGTTGCGGAGCTTGATCCTCTCGGCTCCTTGATGGATGCGGACATGGGCGCCTACTACAACTGGCTGAACCTCCAGCGCCTCACCGGAGCCGATCAATCTTCGTTCCTGGTCTGGTTTGAAGGCCACAACGAAGCTGTCGCCATCGGACCTTCCTTGCCGCGCGGCACCGTATCCAACGCCGCCGCCAGCTTGGAGCAGCTCTTAAGCTGGGCGAGCTAGCGGCGCCAAAACAACGCTAGGCTCGCGAGGTCAAGCGCTTTACAAAACCCTGCCCAAAACGTACATTGGCGCGGCGTGCCCGTGGGGCAAGGGAATTGCATCACTTCTATCGAAGAGGAGTCCGCCTTATGAATATTCGAACACAAAATTCTCTTCCCCTGCTGATTCTGCTCGCCACCATGCTGACCATTGCCGCTTCGGCCTCCGCTCAATCGAGCTTCGATCTGCGCTCTCCCGACAACCGCATCGAGATCCGAATTCGCACCGTTCCAGTCGTCCGCTACGACGTGCTCCTAAAGGGCCGCGCCTTGCTCCAGGATTGCACTCTTTCTCTCGACGTTGACCACAAGACTCTGGGCGTGGACCCGAAGGTCCGCACCGCAAAAAAACGTAGCTATGACCAGACCTTGGAGCCCGCCGTCCATCAAAAGTTTGCAAAAATTCGTGAGAACCACAATGAAGTACGGATCGAAATGGAAGGCGGCTACGCCGTCGTCTTTCGCGCCTATAACGAAGGCGCAGCCTACCGGTTTGAAACGTCCCTTCCTCAGCAGCAGGTTAAAGTCTACGGCGAAGAAGTGAAATTCAATTTCTCGGGAGACGCCACCGTCTTTTATCCGCAGGAAGACAGCATGTTTTCCCATAACGAACGAAAATATGTTCCCCAGCGTCTAAAGGAAATCGATTCGGCTTTCATCGCAACCATGCCCGCGGTTGTAGATGCCGGCGAAGGCGCCAAACTCGCGATCGCCGAATCCGATGTGGAAGATTATCCCGGGATGTGGCTACACGGTACCAACGGCCCTGCACTTGTCGGAACATTTCCTCGTTACCCGCTGAAAGAAAAATTGGAGAAAGACCGAGACTTCCGCGTCGTTGAATCCGCCGACTACATTGCCGCAACTTCGGGCACGCGCACTTTTCCCTGGCGCCTCGTGGGCATCACTGAGAAAGACGGCGACTTGCTGACCAACCAGCTCGTGTGGCTTTTGGCGAAGCCCTCGCAATTGCAGGACACTTCGTGGATCAAGCCGGGAAAAGTCGCGTGGGACTGGTGGAACTTCAACAATATTTACGGTGTGGATTTCAAGGCTGGAATTAACACCCAGACATACAAGTATTACATTGACTTCGCCGCGACTTTGGGTCATTTGGAAATCGCTCGACGATCAGCTGATTCCCGCGCTCGATCAATACGCGAAGTGGGGCATCAAAGGAATCAAGGTCGATTTCATGCAGCGCGACGACCAGAAACTGATTAATTTCTACTATAAGGTGTGCAGCGAAACCGCGAAGCGTAAGATGCTCGTCGATTTTCACGGCGGGCAGAAACAAGTCACCATGACCCGCACGTGGCCCAACATGATCAGCGGCGAAGGCGTCCGCGGAATGGAGTGGAGCAAGTGGAGCGCGGGCTCCGAACCGAAACACAACGTCACGCTTCCATTCACGAGAATGTTCCTGGGTCCCCTGGATTACACTCCAGGCGCGATGCGCAACGCGACCAGGACCACTTTTGCTCCAATCCACCAGCAGCCGATGGCGCTGGGCACGCGCTGCCACCAGCTTGCCATGTACGTGGTCTTCGAAAGCCCCTTGCAGATGCTCTCGGACAGCCCATCAAATTATTTGCGCGAGCCGGAAGCGATGGAGTTTCTCGGTCCCGTTCCCTCCGTTTGGGATGACACCAAAGTCCTTGACGGCCGCATCGCCGAATATGTCTTAGTGGCCCGCAGAAACGGTAACGACTGGTACGTGGGCGCGATGACGGATTGGACGGCGCGCGAACTGGAAGTTGATTTTTCCTTTCTGCCTGAGGGCAAATTTTCAATGGAAGCCTATCAGGACGGTGTGAATGCCGACCGGATAGCCTCCGACTACAAAAAAATAAAGGCGCACGTCGACAAGTCTATAAAACTAAAAATCAAATTGGCGCCGGGCGGTGGATGGGCCGCACGCATCCATCCGTAACTAATTGCGAATCATCGAGTACCGAGTTCCCCAAGGGGCGACACCTCCACCCCGACGTGTTTTTGTAAATCCAGATCCTGAAGGAGATACAGACGCGGTTTATGTACCATAGAGTTAAAATATGGAAAGCTTGATCTAAAGGGGTTGGAATTCGAAGAGCTCCAGAAGTGGGAACAAGTTTGGGAACAAAACCCTGCCAAACACCCCCATAAATCGTGCTACACGACGCAAGAAAATGCTAGTAAAGCCAACTGCTTAGCGTTTCTGGATTTAACAGCGGGTTGCAGGTTCGAGTCCTCCCCGGTTCACCAACTCTCTCAACGACTTACACTTCGTGCGATCGGCCGGCTGGCATGCTCCCCTGGAATGTCGCAGCCGAAGCTGCCGCACACTCACTCCACGCTGCCTGATCGATCCTATCTGCTGTCAAGACGGCCGAGTCCAGTCGCTTACTATCCAATAACAATGCAGGACAGCACGAAAGCACGGCGAAGGCCTCGTTGAGTTCGGTTCATCGTGTATTCCCAAATGTGTAAATTTTATCCTGGTTACCCTGAATGTGGGCTACGCCGTCGCCAACTTGGTGATTGTGAAAGCGATACGGCAACGGTTCCTCTCGATTCTTACACACTGAAAAAAATAGTTCAGGAAATCCGATAACAAGGACGGTCGAAATTGGCTGGGAGTTCAACCGTCTCGCTCAAGATTCCTGATTAGTCGTGCATGGAAATTAGGCGAAATCTTGTTCTGCCCTGACCTGACCGGCAACCGGTCCGAGGACTGAGTCCCAGGATAGTCTGGCGGTCTACTGTAATTGTTGACAGTTCATTTGAGTTCGGAGGTTCACTAACTTATAGCCTCGATGACACCACAGCCCGAACCCACTGGTCGGCTTGGATTCAGTCGCGTAGCCCCGGTCCGCGTTCTCATCGCAGAGGATTTCGCATTATATCGGCGATTCATTTTATCGACCCTCGCAAGCATGCCCGACTTGCAGGTCATCGGTGGTGGCACATGTTGCAAGAACCAGTTTTCCCTCTAAGAAGGCATACCTCGCGGGTCGACGCACCGGAGGTCGTCTGGGTCATTTGGAGCTGTGATGGACATGATGAGATTTCCCACGTTCGAGATTTGAGCTTTGGGGGGCTGTTTGTCGAGACGGCAAGTCCAAGGGCCGTGGGTGCGACGGCCGTGCTCGATTTCCTTGTCCAAGAAGGACAGATCAGGGCCGACGCCGTAGTGCGGCATCTAAGACCCGGTCATGGCGTAGGCCTTGAGTTCACGGCAATAGTGGATGGAGATAGTACACAACTGGCTACCTTGTTGAACCGGCTGAGCCGTTCATCCTGAGCTTGGTGATACTGAAGAAGTGGATTCGATCTCAAAATTGTCTTAGGCAGAAGTCCGGTAACGTGACTAAGCGGGCGCAGTTAGAGTTTAGGCGTAAAATAGGGGGTCCCCAGTAGAGGGTTTTCCCATGAACGAAACCACTTCTAAGGCTCAAGTCCCTAGTTGTCCCTATTGCGGCAGCAAACAATTCTTTCGATCGAGAAGAAGCGGCCTCAAAGATTGGTTCCTTCACCATGTGCTGTTTCAAAACCCTTATCGCTGCGCGGCCTGCGATCTGCGGTTCTTTCGCACCAGCCACGGCCATCATCACAGAGAACATCAGCACCACCACATCTAGCAATTTGCACTGGAACCTGGGGTAAGTCCCGTGTATAACGTCGTCGGCGTTGTCAAGAGTTGTTTTATGCGGCCCGAGGCAAACCTCGAGCTCCGCGAGCCGGAGCGGGGTCAAGGGCGTCCCGCGAAGCGGGACGTTTATCGCAAGACCCTTGACGCCGCG
>WNGO01000732.1_pt1 | contig 33050 bp, 35 predicted proteins | sample 5400511 | NCBI WGS metagenome assembly WNGO01 (sample SAMN13153380, study PRJNA577476) | soil metagenome | isolation source: 20 cm soil or saprolite under Garry oak tree replicate 2 | place: USA:California | collected 2016-06-15 | reverse complement strand
AGCGAGTACGACAAGCCCAGCAGGTGATGCGCGTCGGCGAACGCCCGCCCGCTGGCGACGACTTCCTCCAACAGGTGGATGGCGCCGTAGTAGTCCTGGAGCTGGAAGCGCTCGCCCGCCTGGGCCACGAGGTGCTCAGGACTGACGTCCATGGACCTCCTCGTACCATCGTACGAAGTGCGGGATCCCCTCCTCGATGCCGACCTTGGGCCGGTAGTCGAGCTCGCGTTCCGCGCGTCGCAGGTCGGCGGCCGTCAGCCGCACGTCCCCCGGCTGGTCGGCGTGCCGCTCGATGCGCACGCCTCGCCCCACCGCCCGTCCGATCAGCTCGATCAGCCGGTCCAGCCGCACGCGCGCGCCGCCGCCGATGTTGAGCGGCTCGGCCCGTCCGCCCGCGCGCGAACGGCCGGTCCACTCGATCGCGGAAAGAACCCCGGCCACGCAATCCGTAATATAGGTATAGTCCCGCTCGCTCGAGCCGTCGCCGTGCATCCGCACGGGCTGGCCCTGGGCGATGAGGCTCGTGAAGCGATGGATCGCCAGGTCGGGACGCTGGCGCGGCCCGTACACGGTAAAGAAGCGCAGGCAGGCGATCTGCATGCCGTACAGGTGGGCGAAGGCGTGCGCCATGAGCTCTCCGGCGCGCTTGCTCGCGGCGTAGGGCGAGATCGGCCAGACCGCCGCGGCGTCCTCGGCGAACGGCGCAGGCGTCGCGTCGCCGTACACGGACGACGACGACCCGAACACGACCCTGCCGATTCCGGCGCGCCGCGCCGCCTCGAACACGCGGACCGTCCCGGTCACGTTGGCGTCACTATAGGATGCCGGATTCTCGAGCGACGGCCGCACCCCCGGCTTGGCGGCCAGGTGCAGCACGACGGCCATCCCCTCGAGCGGCAGCGGGTCGCGCGCCACGTCCGCTTCGAGAAAGCGGAACCGCCGCTCGCGCCCCAGGCCGGCGAGGTTGCGCTCCTTCAGCGCGCGCGGGTAAAAGGGGTCGAAGTTGTCGACCCCGACGACCTCGTCGCCCCGCGCGATCAGCGCCTCGCACACGTGGGAGCCGATGAACCCCGCGGCCCCGGTGACCAGGATCCGCAGGCTCACTTGCAGATGAGCGTGCGGAAGTACTCGATGGTGCGCTGCAGCCCCTGGTCGAGCGAGATCCCGGCCTCCCAGCCGAGGGTCGCCCGCGCGCGCGCGATGTCGGGCTGGCGCACCTTGGGGTCATCGACGGGGAGCGGCCGCTCCACGATCGGGCTGCGGCTGCCGGTGTGCTGCAGCACCAGCTCGGCGAGCTGTCGCACCGTGAACTCCTTCGGGTTGCCGATGTTCGTCGGGTCGGCGTCGCCCCGCTCGAACAGCCGCACGATCCCGTCGATCAGGTCGTCCACGTAGCAAAACGAGCGCGTCTGCGAGCCGTCGCCGTAGATGGTGAGCGGCTCGCCCCGCAGCGCCTGCACGATGAAGTTGGACACGACCCGGCCATCGTTGGGCCGCATGCGCGGGCCGTAGGTGTTGAAGATCCGCACGATGCGCGTATCGAGCCCATGGAAGCGGTGGTAGGCCATGGTCATGGCCTCGGCGAAGCGCTTGGCCTCGTCATAGACTCCGCGGGGCCCGACGGGGTTCACGTGTCCCCAGTAGCTCTCGGGTTGGGGATGCACCAGCGGGTCGCCGTACACTTCGGAGGTCGAGGCGAGCAGAAAGCGGGCGCGCTTCGCCTTGGCGAGGCCCAGCGCTTTATGCGTCCCGAGCGAGCCGACCTTCAGGGTCTGGATCGGCAGCTCGAGGTAGTCGACCGGGCTGGCGGGGCTGGCGAAGTGGAGCACGCCGTCGAGCGGTCCCTGGACTTCGATGAAGTTGGTGACGTCGTGCAGCACGAACTGAAAATCGCGCTGATCCCGCAGGTGAGCGACGTTGGCGGGGGCGCCGGTGACGAAGTTGTCCATCCCCACGACGCGATGGCCCTGCGCGAGCAACCGGTCGCACAGGTGCGACCCGAGGAACCCCGCGGCCCCGGTTACGAGGACGCGCATGCCAGCGGGCGGCCGATGCTGTCGTAGGTGAACCCCAGCCGGGCGAGCCGCGCCGGATCGTAGAGATTCCGGCCGTCCACGATCAGGGGCCGGGTGAGTAACTGCTTTATCTTCGTGAAGTCCGGATTGCGATACTCGAGCCACTCGGTGACGATCGCCAGCGCGGCGGCTCCCGACAGGGCGTCGTACGCCTGCGCGGCGTAGGTCACGCGATCGCCGAGGTAGCGGCGTGCCGTCTCGAGCGCCGCGGGATCGTGCACGCGCACCTTCGCCCCGGCGCGCAGCAGCTCCTCCACGAGGACGAGCGCCGGGCTCTCGCGCACATCGTCGGTTTCCGCCTTGAACGCGAGTCCCCAGACCGCGAACGTCTGGCCCGACAGCCGGCCGTCGAAGTGGCGCTCCAGCTTCTCGAACAGCACGCGCTTCTGCCGTTCGTTCGCGAGCTCGACCGCCTCGAGGAGGCCGAGCGGCACGCCCTTCGTCGTGGCCGTCCGCATCAAGGCCTTGACGTCCTTGGGGAAGCAGGAGCCGCCGTAGCCCGGTCCGGGGAACAGGAAGGCGGAGCCGATGCGCCGGTCCGTTCCGATGCCCTTGCGTACATGCGTCACGTCCGCCCCGATGCTCTCGCACAGGCGAGCGATCTGGTTCATGAACGAGATGCGGGTCGCGAGCATCGCGTTGGCGGCGTACTTCGTCATTTCCGCCGACGGCAGGTCCATGAAGATGATCGGGTTGCCGGTGCGCACGAACGGGGCGTACAGCTCGCCGATCACCTGGGCCGCCTCGGGGGAATCGACGCCCACGATCACGCGGTCGGGTTTCATGAAGTCTTCGACGGCCGCGCCTTCCTTCAGGAACTCGGGGTTGGAGCACACCCGGAACAGCACGCTCGTGTGCTTCGCGACCTCCGCCCGCACCAGCTCCGAGGTGCCGACCGGGACGGTACTCTTGGTGACGACGATCTTCGAGCGATTCATGTGCTGCCCGATGGTCCGCGCCACGGCGAGCACGTGCTGGAGGTCCGCCGAGCCGTCCTCGTCGGGCGGAGTCCCGACCGCGATGAAAACGATATCCGAGCGCTCGATCGCCCCGGGCACGTCGGTCGTGAACTGGAGGCGGCCGCCGCGCTGGTTGCGCGTCACCAGCGGCTCGAGCCCCGGCTCGTAGATCGGCAGGTGGTTCTGGCGCAGCTGTCCGATCTTGCGCTCGTCGACGTCGGCGCAGATCACGTCGTTGCCGGTCTCGGCGAGACAGGCGCCCACCACCAGCCCCACATACCCCGTCCCGACGACGGCGACGTTCATGCGCTCTTGCCCCGCCCGCCTGCGAGCGCGTTCCGCGTGTCCACGACGAGCCGGGCGTGACGCGCCACGAGGACGTAGTCCACGTCGGAGTGATCGGTCACGATGAGCACGCAGTCCGCGCCGCTGAGCACCTCGGGGGTGAGCGGCACCGACTTCAACTCCAGATCGTCGTCCTTGAGCTTGGGCACATGGGGATCGTGGTACTCGACGAGCGCGCCGTGCCGGCGCAGCAGGCGGATCACGTCCAGGGCGGGGCTCTCGCGGATGTCGTCGATGTTCTTCTTGTAGGCCACGCCCAGCACGAGCATGCGGCTGCCGCGCACCGCCTTACTCTGCTCGTTGAGGCGGTCGACCGCGCGGGCCACCCAGTACTCGGGCATCTCCGCGTTGATCTCCCCCGCCAGCTCGATGAAGCGCGTGCGGTAGTTCAGGGTGCGCATCTTCCAGGCGAGGTAGTGCGGGTCGAGCGGGATGCAGTGCCCGCCGACGCCGGGGCCAGGGGTGAACTTCATGAATCCGAACGGCTTCGTGGCCGCGGCGTCGATCACCTCCCACACATTGACGCCGAGCTTGTCGCACACGATCGCCATTTCGTTCACGAGGCCGATGTTCACGCTGCGAAACGTGTTCTCGAGGATCTTGACCAGCTCCGCGGCTTCGGTCGACGAAACGGGCACGAGCCGCTCGATCGCCGGCCCGTAGATCGCGACCGCGACCCGGCGGCATGTGTCGGTGATCCCGCCGACCACCTTGGGCGTGTTGTGCGTGTTCCATTTGGGGTTGCCGGGGTCCACGCGCTCGGGGGAGAACGCGAGAAAGAAGTCCTCACCGACCTTGAGGCCCGTGCCCTCGAGCGCCGGCAGCATCAGCTCCCGCGTCGTCCCGGGGTAGGTCGTGGACTCGAGCACGATGAGCTGCCCGCGCCGCAGCGACTGCTTCACGGAATTCGTCGCGGCGAGCACGTAGCTCACATCGGGGTCCTTGGTCTTCGACAGCGGCGTGGGCACGCAGATCGACACGACGTCGGGCTCGTGCAAGCGGGACAGGTCGGTGGTCGCCGCGAACTTCCCCGCTTTGGCGAACCCCGCCACCTCCGCGCTCGCGACGTCCTGGACGTGGGAGCGCCCGGCGCCCAGGGCCTCCACCAGGGACTTGCTGACGTCGAAGCCGAGCACCCGGAAGCCGACGCGGGCGAATTCCATCGCGAGCGGCAGGCCCACGTAGCCCAGCCCGACGATACCGATGAGCGCGGAACGATCCTGCGCCTTCGCGATCAGGACGTCCGCCGTGGATTTGGCCGTGGCGGTCGTCATAGGGTCACCGGAGTGCCGCCGGCGGCGAGGGACCGCGACGCAGCCTCGAGCACGCGCACCACGCGCACGCCGTCCGCGGCACCCGCCCGCGGCGGCTCGCCGCCGCGCGCGACGCGCACAAAGTGCCCCAGCTCCGCCGCGAGCGGCTCGACGTTCGGGATCTTGGGGATGAAGATATCGCCCTCGCGGATCGCCAGGCTCTCGCCGTACGAGCCGTACTCGGGCGGGCGATCCACGCCCTTGTCGTAGATCCGCAGCTTCTCGCGCGGCTCCATGTCGTCGAACACTACCATTTTTTTCGCCCCCACCACGGTCAGCTTGCGTTCTTTGTGTGGGTCGAGCCAGGAAAGCTGTACGTGCGCGAGGATGCCGCTGGCGAATTCCATGGTGAGGAAGACTACGTCCTCCACGCCCGGCTGGAGGTAGCTCCGCCCCTGAGCCGCCACCCGCGTCGGCTGGTCGTCTAGCAAGTAGAGTGCCACCGATACGTCGTGCGGCCCAAAGCTCCACAGCGCATTCTCATCGGCGCGCACCTGCCCGAGGTTGACGCGTAACCCATACAGATAAAATATCTTACCAAGGTCGCCTTCACGCACCAAGGTCCGCAGCCGCTCCACCGCCGGGTGGAACACGAGCAGGTGACCCGCCGCGACGGCCACCTGCCGCTCGGTCGCCGCACGGGCAACTGCTTCAGCATCGCGCACGCTCAGCGCGAAGGGCTTCTCCACCAGGCAGGGCTTGCCGGCCGCGATGCACTGCAGCGCCAGCTGGGCGTGCGTCGTGGCGGGCGACGCCACGATGACCGCGTCCACGCGCGGCAGCAGATCGGCCAGGTCGGCCGTGACATGCGTCACCGGGTACTGCCGCGCCACGCGGTCCCGTACCTTGGGGTCGCGGTCGCACACCGCCGTGAGCTCGGCCTCGGGGAGCGTGGCGACCGTGCGGACGTGGTTTCGGCCCCACGCGCCCGCGCCGACGACGCCGAGTTTCAGCCGGCTCACCGATAGAACCCGCGGATCGCTTCGATCACATAATCGAGCTGATCGCGAGACAGCTCCGGGTAGACCGGCAGCGAGAGCACCTCGGCGGCGGCCCGCTCCGCTTCCGGGAGCGCGCCGCGCTTGTAGCCCAGGGGGCTGAAGCAGTTCTGCAGGTGCAGCGGCACCGGGTAATAGATCGCGCTGCCGATCCCCTTGCTCTTCAAGTGCGCCTGGAGCGCGTCGCGCCGCTCGGCGCGCACGGTGTACTGATGGAAGATGTGCTCGTTGCAGGCGTCCACGGCGGGCGTCGTCACCGGCGTCAGTCCCGTCAGGCCCTGCGCGTAGTAGGCCGCGTGCTCGCGCCGCCGCGCGGACCAGCCGGCGAGGTACGGCAGCTTGGCGAGCAACACCGCCGCCTGGAGCGTGTCGAGTCGCGAATTGGTCCCCACTTCGTCGTGGTGGTATTGTTTCGCGCCGCCGTGCAGCCGCAGCTTGCGCAGCCGCTCGGCCAGCCCCGCGTCCGAGGTGGCCATCATCCCGCCGTCACCCCACGCGCCCAGGTTCTTGCTCGGGAAGAACGAGAACCCGGTCGCCCACCCCAGCTCACCCGCCATACGCCACTGGCCGTCCACGCGGCGCCGAGCGCCGATCGCCTGCGCGGCGTCCTCGACGATGCGCAACCCGCGGGCGGCGGCGATCGGGAGCAGCCGCTCCAGCGCGGCCATCTGCCCGTACAGATGCACCGGGACGACGGCGCGCGTACGGGGCGTGATCGCCGCCGCGACGCGGGCGGGATCGAGGTTGAAGGTTGCGGGCTCGATGTCGACGAACACGGGAGTGCCGCCCGCGTTGTGAATGGTGCCCGCCGTCGCGAAAAACGTGAACGGTGTCGTGATCACCTCGTCGCCGGGGCGGAGCTGCAACGCCTTGAGCGGGAGCAGCAGCGCGTCGGTCCCGCTGGCACAGGCGATGCCGTGCTCGGCGCGCGCCAGGCGGGCGATCTCCTGCTCGAGCTGGGCCACCGCGGGGCCCATCACGAACTGCTGCGACTCGACGACCGCCTGCATGGCGGGAAGGACGCTGTCCTTGATGGCGCGGTATTGGGCCGCGAGATCCAAAAGGGGCACGTTCACGGGTCGGTATCCTTCACAGGGGCAACAATTTATTCGGGGTGCCGGGGCGGGGCGATTGGGCGCAGCACGCCGTTCGACTCGGCGTACGTGGCGCCGCAGGCCGCGCACGCGGTGCGGCCGCCCGCCACGGCGAGCCGTTCACCACACTGGCACATCCACCCGACGCGCCGCGCCGGCACGCCCAGCATCAAGCCGAAGGCGGGAACGTCGGCGGTGACGACGGCGCCCGCACCGATGAAGGCGTACTCGCCCAGCGTCACGCCGCAAACGATCGTCGCGTTCGCGCCGATCGAGCTGCCCCGCTTGACGACGGTCTTGCGGTACTCGTGTTTGCGGGACACGTGGGCGCGCGGGTTCAGCACATTGGTGAATACGCAGGAGGGGCCGCAGAACACGTCGTCTTCGAGCATCACGCCCTCGTAGATCGAAACGTTGTTCTGAATCTTCACGTTGTTGCCGATCTCGGTCCCGGCCATCACGACGACGTTCTGGCCCAGGCTGCAGCGCTCACCGATCACGGCGCCCGGCATCACGTGACAGAAGTGCCAGATCTTGGTGTCCCGGCCGATCCGCGCGCCCGCATCGACGTAGCTCGACTCGTGGACGAAGTAGTCGGGCACTAGCCGACCACCTTGACCTCGAGCTCCAGCTCCACGCCCATCTTCTTGGCCACGGTCTTGCGGACGTGCTCGATGAGCTTGAGCACGTCGCTGGCCGTGGCGGTACCGGTGTTGACGATATAGTTCGCGTGCAGCGCCGACACCTGCGCGCCCCCGATCGTGAACCCCTTCAGCCCCGCCTCGTCGATCACCGCGCCGGCCGTGCGCGGGCCCCCGGGATTCTTGAACACCGAGCCGCAGCACGGCTGATCGAACGGCGTGCCCGCTTTGCGCCAGCGGAGCAGCTTGCCCTGCAGCTCCTTGAGCTTGGCGGGCGGCTCTTCGATCAGCGCCAGCTTGGCCTCCAGCACGATCACGGTCCCCAGGTTGGACGACCGGTATTTGTACGAGATCTGCTTGCGCGGCAGCTGCTTGACCTTGCCTTTGGCCTCCATCACGGTGACTTCGGTCACGACCTCGGCGAACTCCGCGCCGTGGCAGCCGGCGTTCATGTAGACGCCGCCCCCCACCGTGCCGGGAACGCCGATGAAGCGCTCTACGCCCGCGAACCCCGCCTCAGCGGTGCGCCGCGCCAAGAGCGGCGTCGGCAGGCCCGCGCCCACGATCGCCGTGGCGCCCTTCATCTCGAACCGGTCGAGCCCCTTGCCGCAGCGGATCACGACGCCCGGGAAGCCGCTGTCCTTGACGAGCAGGTTCGAGCCCAGGCCGAGGACGAACCACGGCAGCCCGCGGGCCTGCGCCAGGTCGAGGGCCTTGACCACATCGTCGGCGTCGGCGGGCTGCACCAGGTAGCGCGCCGGCCCGCCGATGCGGTACGTCGTGTAGCGCGCCAGCGGCTCGTTCTCGAGCACGCGCCCGCGGAATTTGACTTTGGGGGCGGGCGGCGACGCCGGCGCGGGCGCGGGCGCCCGCTTGGGCGGCGCCTTCGCCGCCGTTTTCGCCTTGGCTACGCCTTCGCGACCGGCGCGCGGCTTGCCGTCGGGGGCTTTGCGGTCTCGTGCGGCTGTTTTTGGGTGCTGGTTCTTTCGTGCCATTCTTGAAGACTCCTCACGCTGCCCGTACGGCTGCGCAAAGCGATGATCGCGTCACAAGCGGCGCTCGCCGCCGACATCGTGGTGGTGTAGGGCACGCGGTGCATCAGCGCCGCGCGCCGAATCGCGTAATCGTCCGCCTGCGTGAACTTGCCGAGCGGCGTGTTGATCAGCAGCTGCACCTCGCCCGACACGATCAGGTCGATCGCATTGGGGCGTCCCTCGTGCACCTTCGCCACCCGCTCGGCCGGCACGCCCCGCGCCCGCAGGTACTTCTCCGTCCCTTCCGTGGCCACGATCCGGAACCCCATCTCGTGGAAGCGACGGACGATCGGAACCACCGTCGGCTTGTCCGAATCGTTCACCGTCACGAAGATCGCTCCCGCGAGCGGCAGGCTGCCGTCCGCCGCGATCTGCGCCTTGGCGAACGCCATCCCGAAGCTGTCGGCGAGCCCCATGACCTCCCCCGTGGACCGCATTTCCGGGCCCAGGATGGTATCGACGCCGGGCAGTTTCGTGAAGGGGAAGACCGCCTCCTTCACCGCCACCCCGGGGAGCGGAAGGTCATCGGGGAGGCCCAATTCGTCCAGGGTGCGGCCCACCATGACCGCCGCCGCCAGCTTGGCCAGGGACACCCCGGTCGCCTTGCTCACGAACGGAACGGTGCGGGAGGCCCGGGGGTTCACTTCCAGCACGTGGACCACCCCGTCCTTGATGGCGTACTGGGCGTTGATCAGCCCCACCACCCCAAGCGCTTCCGCGAAGGCCTTGGTGTAGCGGCGCATCTCCTCCACCTGCCGGTCGCCGATCAGGTAGGGGGGGAGGACGCACGCCGAATCCCCCGAGTGGACCCCGGCATCCTCGATGTGCTGCATCACGCCGGCGACCACGGCGCGGTGGCCGTCGGCGATCGCGTCCACGTCGCCCTCGAAGGCGTCCTCCAGGAAGCGGTCGATCAGAACCGGGTGCTCGGGCGCCACGCGGGCCGCCTGCTCGAAGTAGCCGCGCAGCGACGCGTCGTCGTACACGATTTCCATGGCCCGCCCGCCGAGCACGTACGAGGGCCGGACCAGCACCGGGTATCCGATGCGCTGGGCCACCTTCACCGCCTCCGCGACGGAGCGGGCCGTGCCGTTCGCCGGCTGGGTGACGCCCAGGCGCCGGGCCAGCGCCCCGAACCGCTCGCGGTCCTCGGCCACGTCGATGGAATCGGGCGGTGTGCCGAGGATGGGTACGCCCGCCGCCTCCAGCGGCTTGGTGAGCCGCAGCGGCGTCTGGCCGCCGAGCTGCACCACGACGCCCTTGGGCCGCTCCCAGCGCACGATCTCGATCACGTCTTCAAAGGTGAGCGGCTCGAAGTACAGCTTGTCCGAGATGTCGAAGTCGGTGGACACGGTCTCGGGATTGGAGTTGATCATGATCGTCCGGTACCCCAGGTCGCGGAACGCCAGCCCGGCCCGGACGCAGCAGTAGTCGAACTCCACGCCCTGGCCGATGCGGTTGGGCCCGCTCCCCAGGATGACGATGCCCCGCTCGCCCAACGGCTCGGACTCGGTTTCGGCGTCGTACGTGCTGTAGAGGTAGGGCGTGGAGGACGGGAACTCACCGGCGCACGTGTCCACCGTCTTGTAGACCGGGTGGAGGCCCAAGTCCCAGCGCCGCTGGCGTATCGCCTGCTCCGAGGTCCCGCGCAGCTCGCCGAGCTGGCTGTCCGAGAATCCCAGGCGCTTCATGCGACGCAGCTCCGCCACGCCCACGTCGGCGACGCCTGCGAACCCGCGCTCCGCCGCGATCAGCTCCTCCAGCTGATACAGGAACCACGGGTCGATCCCCGTCGCTTCGGCGATCGCGTCCACGGGCAGCCCGGCGAGCAACGCCCGCTTGATTTGAAACACCCGCTCGGGCGTCGGGGTGCGGAGCGCGACGCGCAGGTCCTCGGGGCTGTCGCTCGTGACGCGATCGTCGGCGGCCGTCGCCCCGAGGGTCCACCCGGACCGGCCGGCCTCGAGCGCGCGTAGCCCCTTCTGAAACGCCTCCTTGAAGGTGCGGCCGATCGCCATCGCCTCGCCCACCGATTTCATCTGGGTGGTGAGGCGGAAGTCGGCGGTCGGGAACTTCTCGAAGGCGAAGCGCGGGACCTTGACGACCACGTAATCGAGCACCGGCTCGAACGACGCCGGCGTCGTCCGGGTGATGTCGTTGGGCAGCTCGTCGAGCGTATAGCCCACGGCCAGCTTCGTGCCGATGCGGGCGATCGGGAACCCCGTCGCCTTGGACGCGAGCGCCGAGCTGCGTGACACGCGCGGGTTCATCTCGATCACGAGCATGTCGCCGTCGGTGGGGTTCACGGCGAACTGGATGTTGCACCCCCCGGCCTCGACGCCGATCTCGCGGATGATCGCGATCGCCGCGTCCCGCATGCGCTGGTATTCGCGGTCGGTGAGGGTCATGGCGGGCGCGACGGTGATGGAGTCCCCGGTGTGGACTCCCATGGGGTCCATGTTCTCGATCGAGCAGACGATCACGACGTTGTCGCGGTGATCACGCATCACCTCGAGCTCGAATTCCTTCCACCCGAGCACGCTACGCTCGATGAGCGTGGTGTGCACGGGCGACAGCTCGAGGGCGCGCTCGACCAGCTCCTCGAACTCGGCGCGATTGTAGGCGACGCCGCCCCCGGTGCCCCCGAGCGTGAAAGACGGCCGCAGGATCGCCGGGTACCCCGTGTCGACCACGATGGCGAGGGCATCGGCCACGGACGCGGCGACGCGTCCCACGGGGGTGGCGAGGCCGATGCGGTGCATCGCGGCGGCGAACTCGGCGCGATCCTCCGCCATCTGGATGGCGCGCGCGTTCGCCCCGATGAGCTCCACGCCGTGGCGCGCCAGCGTCCCGTCGCGCGCCAGCGCCATCGCCACGTTCAGCGCCGTCTGGCCGCCCATCGTGGGGAGCAAGGCGTCGGGCCGCTCGCGCTCGATCACCCGGCGCACCCACTCGGGCGTGACCGGCTCGATGTAGGTGCGATCGGCGAGCTCGGGATCGGTCATGATCGTGGCCGGGTTCGAGTTCACCAGCACGACCGCGTAGCCTTCTTCTTTCAGGGCCTTGACCGCCTGGGTGCCCGAATAGTCGAACTCGGCGGCCTGGCCGATCACGATCGGGCCCGACCCGATCAGCAGGATGCGGCGGAGATCAGTTCGCCTGGGCATCGAGCACGTCCCGCAGCAAGTCGTCGAGTGAACGGCGCGGCGCCCAGCCGGTGGCCGCCCGCAGCTTGGACGCGTCTCCGACGAGGTACGGCCGGGCATCGCGGCGGACTTGCGACGCGTCCACCTCCCGCACCACCCGGATCCCGAGCAGCTGCTCGAGGCGCGTGTGGATCTGCTCGAGCGTCACCGGCTGCCCCGAGGCGATGTTGTAGGTCTCGCCCACCACGCCGCGCGTCAGCAGCCGCACGTACGCGTCGACCACGTCATCCACGTGCAGGAAATCCCGCACCGCGCTCAAGTCCCCCACGTTGACAGCCGGCGCGTTGCTCCGCTTGGCGTGACACAGGATCCGGGCGCGCGCCGGAATCCAGAAGCGCGGATCCTGCCCGGCACCCGTATGGGGGAACGCGCGAGCCACGATCACGCGCACCCCCGCGGTCCGCCACACCTGCCACGAGGCGAGCTCGACAGCGAGCTTGCTCGCCGCGTAACCCGTCACGGGCGCCACCGGATCGCTTTCCACGTAGGGCCGATCGGCGCGCGGGACGTACACCTCGGCACTGGACGCCACGAGGAGCAGCGGCGCGGCCCGGCGGGCCGTGGCCACATCGGCCAAGTGCCAGGCGACCCGGGCCGTCCCTTCGGCGTTCACCTGCCAGGCGCGTGCCGGGTGCTCGTTGGCCTCGGAGGCGAGGGCCAACCCGGCGAGATGCACGACCGCATCGCACGGCGGCGTGAGGCACGCGCGGACCGAGTCATCGTCCGTCACGTCCAGTGAAACCCACGTGACTCCGGTCGGCCCCCCGGGGCCGGGCGCGGCGCCGCCCGCGCCGTCCGGCCCCCGGGCGGCGACCACCGCGTGGCCGTCGGCGCACAACCGGGCCACCAGGCGCCCACCCACGAAGCCGTTGGCCCCGGTGATCAGCAGCTTCACGCCACGCGCTCCAGGTCGGCGTCCACCATCAGCGTGATGAGCGCCCGAAAATCCACGCGCGGCGCCCAGTCGAGCTCGCGCTTCGCCTTCGCCGGGTCCGCCTGGAGCGTGTCGACCTCCGCGGGGCGCACGAAGCGTGTGCGTCTCGCCCGTCCCCACCACGTAATCCGCGGGCCGGGGCTGCTGTAACATGCGCCACATCGCGTCCACGTAGTCGCCGGCGAAGCCCCAGTCGCGCCGCGCGTCGAGGTTGCCGAGCGAGAGCTCCCGGTCCTTCCCCTTCACGATGCGCGCGACGCCGTGGCTGACCTTGCGGCTCACGAATTCCAGCCCGCGCCGCGGCGACTCGTGATTGAAGAGAATCCCGCTCACGGCGTACAGGCCGTAGGACTCGCGGTAATTCACGGTGATCCAGTGGCCGTACACCTTGGCGACGCCGTAGGGGGAGCGCGGGTAGAACGGCGTCGTCTCGCGCTGCGGCGTCTCCTGCGCCTTGCCGAACATCTCGGAGGAGCTCGCCTGGTAGACCCGCGCCTCGGGACGCGCCAGGCGCACCGCCTCGAGCAGGCGGGTCACCCCCAGCGCCGTGAACTCGCCGGTGAGCACGGGCTGGCTCCACGACGTCGGCACGAAGCTCTGCGCCGCGAGGTTGTAGACCTCGTGGGGCGCGGCATCCTTCACCACCGATGTGAGGGAATGCTGGTCGAGCAGGTCGGCCGGGACGATGTGCACCCGGTCGAGCAGGTGGCCGATGCGCTCGTAGGAGTCGTGCGAGGTACGGCGCACGACGCCGACGACCTCGTACCCCTTGGCGAGCAGCAATTCAGCGAGATAGGAGCCATCCTGGCCGGTGATGCCGGTGATCAGGGCGGTCCTGCGGGGTTGCTCGGCCGCGCCGGCCGGTTTAGGTTTTGGCGCCTTGCCCTGACGGGCGGGGCTACGATGTTTGGCACTCATCTCTTGTGTGAGACCGGTCCATGGCGCGCGTTTGCGAGATCTGTGGCAAGGGCCCCATAACGGGGCACCGCGTGAGCCACGCGAACAACAAGACGAACCGCCGCTGGTACCCCAACCTGCAGCGCGTCCGCGCGGTGGTGAACGGTGCGACGCGCCGGCTGCGGGTCTGCACCCGCTGCCTCAAGTCGAATCGCGTCACCAAAGCGGCCTAACGAAAAGGGGGACCCAGGGTCCCCCTCGCCGTCGAGCCGTTCCCCGCGGGACCCGTCACGCACCCAGCAATTCGATCCGAGCCACCTCGGCGCCGTCGCCCACGCGATGGCCCAGCTTGATGATCCGCGTATAGCCGCCGGGACGAGCCGCGAACCGCGGGCCTAGGTCCTTGAAGAGGCGGTGCGTCACCTCCCGATCCTTGATGCGCCGCTCCACCTGCCGCCGGGCGTGCAGGTCGCCGCGCCGCGCCAGCGTGATGAGGTGCTCGGCGTACGGCCGCAGCTCTTTCGCCTTCGCCTCGGTCGTCACGATCCGCTCGTGGCGGAACAGGCTGGTCGCGAGATTGGCGAGGAGCGCCTTCTTGTGACTCGCCGTGCGCGACAGCTGCCGGCCCTTGGCGCGGTGCCGCATTACTCGCCCTCTCCCTCGGTGACCTGCGCCTGCGGCGCCGTGCCGGGGTCGAGGACGCGCAACTCCCCCTCCACTTCCTCGACCCGCATCCCGAAGTTCAGCCCTTCGCGCCGCAGCAGCTCGGCGATCTCGCCGAGGGCCTTCTCGCCGACGTTCTTCACTTTGAGCAGGTCCTCCTCGCGGTACTGCACGAGGTCCCCGAGCGTCCGGATGTTGGAGTTCTTGAGGGAGTTGACCGAGCGCACCGACAGGCCGACGTCGTCGATGCTGCGGCTCAGCGATTCGCGCAGCCGGCCCGTCGCCGCGCCGCCGTTGCCGGCGGGCTGCGCGGCCACCATCGGCACCTTGCCGAAGTCGACGAAGAAGCGAAAGTGCTCCTGCGCCAGCGCGGCGGCGTACGCCACCGCATCCTCGGGCGTGATCGTCCCGTTCGTCTCGACGGTGAGCGTCAGCCGGTCGTAGTCGGTGCGCTGTCCTACCCGCGTCTCCGCGACGGTGAAGTTGGCGCGCCGCACCGGGTTGTAGATCGAGTCGATCCGGACGACGTCGACGGGCATGGTGCGGTCGAGCGGATGCTGTTCGGCCTCCACGTAGCCGCGGCCCTTGTTGACGTACAGCTCGCCACCGATGTCCCGGTCGTCCTGCAGGGTGAACAGCAGCTGGTCGGGATTCACGATCGTGACGGCGCTGTGCGCCTCGATGTCGCGGGCGTACACGGGCCCCGACTTCGCGTGCTTGATGTGGAGCACCGCTTCGTCGACGTCGGGCGCGACGACCAAGGTCAGCTGCTTCAGTCGCTGGATGATCTGGTGCACGTCTTCGACGACGCCCGGGATGGTCTGGTGCTCATGCACCACGCCATCCAGGCGGAACGCCCACACCGCGGCGCCGCGGAGCGAGGAGAGCAGCATCCGGCGCAGCGAGTTGCCGAGGGTATAGCCGTAGCCCCGCTCGAGCGGCTGCAAGCGGAACTCGGCGGCGTTCTGGTTGTCTTCCCGCTTGGTCATCTCGACCAAATGGGGCCGGACGAGGCCGGTCAAATCGAGGGTCGTGATCACTTGGAATAGAGCTCGACGATTAACTGTTCTTGCGCGGCGATCGGGATGGCAGCGCGGCTGGGCCGCTCCGTCATCTTGCCGAGCGCCTTGTCGGTATCGACGTGAATCCACGAGACGGGCTGCGAGCGGCCGAACTGCTCGAGCGCGAGCTTCACCTGTACCAGCTCACGGCTCGCGTCGGCGACCTGCACCTCATCTCCCGGGCGTACCCGGTAGGAGGGGATGTCGACCGTGCGGCCGTTCACCTTGATGTGACGGTGCCGTACCAGCTGGCGCGCCTGCCGGCGCGAGACGGCGAAGCCCATCCGATACACCAGGTTGTCGAGCCGGCTCTCGAGCGCCACCAGCAACGCCTCGCCCGTCACGCCCGGCTCCTTCAACACGCGATCGAAGATGTTGCGGAACTGCCGCTCGGACAGCCCGTAGATCCGTTTCACCTTCTGCTTCTCACGCAGCTGGCGGGCGTACTCCGAGGCCTTGCGCCGCCGGCCGGAAGACTGGCCGTGCATCCCTGGGGCGTACGCGCGCCGCTCCACGGCGCACTTTTCCGTGAGACAGCGCGTGCCCTTGAGAAAGAGCTTCGTCCCTTCGCGGCGGCACAGCTTGCAGGCGGGTCCGGTGTAGCGCGCCATCGCTCAGACCCGCCGCTTCTTGGGCGGCCGGCAGCCGTTGTGCGGGATCGGCGTCACGTCGCGGATCGACCGGATCTGCAAGCCCGCGGTCGCGAGCGCCTGGATCGCCGACTCCCGCCCCGAGCCCGGCCCCTGGACCCGGACGTGCACCCGCCGCACGCCGAGGTTCATCGCTTCGCGGGCCGCCTGCTCCGCCGCCACGGTGGCCGCGAACGGCGTGGACTTCTTCGAGCCCTGGAACCCGGCTTTGCCCGAGGAGCCCCACGTGATGGCGTTGCCCTGCATATCGGTGATCGTGATGAGCGTGTTGTTGAAGGTCGCCGTGATATGGGCGATGCCCTCGGCCTCGACCACTTTTTTGGCGCGCTTGGCGCTCGCCGCCGCCGCCGGCTTCGCTTGTGCCATTTACTTTTTCAGTAAGGGCTTTTTCTTGCCCGCGATCGCGCGCCGCGGCCCCTTCTTGGTGCGCGCATTGGTGTGGGTGCGCTGGCCGCGCACCGGCAGGCCCTTGCGGTGCCGCGTCCCGCGGTACGACCCGATGTCCATCAGCCGCTTGATGTTCATCGCGACTTCGGTGCGGAGCGCGCCCTCGACTTTGTAGTCCCGCTCGATCACCTGGCGCAACCGCGCCACCTCTGCGTCGCGCAGATCACGCACCCGCGCGTCGGCGCTGACCCCCGTTTCCGCGAGAATCTTCTTCGCGTTCGAGGGCCCAATCCCGAAGATGTACGGAAGAGCGTACTGGATTTTCTTGTCGCGCGGCAGATCCACGCCCGCTATGCGTGCCATTCCCTACCCCTGCCGCTGCTTGTGCTTGGGGCTGCGCTTGCAGATGACGCGGATCACGCCACGCCGCTTGATCACCTTGCAGTGCTCGCAGATCGGTTTGACGCTGGTGCGAACCTTCAACGCGGTCGGCTCCGGGAAGCATCCGGTTCTCTAAAAAAAAATCCAATTAAGTCTCGAACTATAGACGGGGTCGTAAGTTCGCGCAAGGGGCGTAATTACGGCGTACTCCGCACCTCGACGAGGCGCCACGACCCGCCCCCACTTCGGAACCCCAGCACGAGCGTTTCCTGCCGCTCATCCGCTGTCCCGACGACCACGTACCGTCGCTCCAGGTCGGCATACCCCTTCCCCGCGCCGAGGTCGTGCACCCCGCGCAGCGTCAGCGACCGCTCGACGGCATTGCGCCAGTGCCGCCGTAACAGCTCGCTTGCCTGAGCGCGGTCGAGCGGCACCAAGGGGTCGGCACCCGGGATCTGGAGCACGACGCTACCGCCTTGTCCGACAAGACCTTGGGGATCGTGGGCGAGCCACGCGCCGCGGGCACGCTCGGCGGCGTCCGCGAGCGACCCCTGCGCGACGACCAATGCCACCACGAGCCACCACATCACAGGGCTTCCATCAGACGCTGGTACACCCCGGCGGGGTCCTTGGCCAGCGTGATCGGCCTGCCCACGACGAGATGGGTCGCGCCGCATCGCACGGCATCGAGCGGCGCGACGGTCCGGGCCTGGTCGCCGGGGGCCTCCCCCGGAGCGCGCACGCCCGGCACGACGATCCAAAGGTCTGGCCCGAGAGCTGCACGCAGCAGCGCCAGCTCGCGGCCCGAGGCGACCACTCCGCGCAGCCCCGCGTGCAACGCGACCCGCGCGAGGCGCTCCGCCTCGAAGCCAAGGTCGGGCACGCCCCGACCGACGATCTGCGCGAAGTCCTCCGCAGCGTGCGACGTGAGGACGGTGACACCAACGAGCGCGAGGTCGCCCGCGGCCGCAGCGGCGGCCGCGAGCATCGCAGACCCGCCGAGGCAGTGCACCGTCGCCATCGCGGCGCCCAGCTCGCGCGCGGCCGTGACGGCGCCCGCGACCACGCTCGGGATATCGTGCCACTTGAGATCGACAAAGACGCGCACGCCGCGCGCCTGGAATTCCCGCAGCAGCGCCGGACCCTCGCGCACGTACAGCATCGAGCCGAGCTTCGCCCACTGGAGGCCCGGGAGCCGGGCCGCCAGGTCCAGCGCCTCGCGTCCCGTCGGCACGTCGAACGCGACGATGAGCTCAGCCACGCGCGAGCTCGCGCGCGACGCGCTCCGGGATGCGCGGGTCGGCGAGCGCCGCCGTCCCGATCGCGACGAGCGCGGCGCCTGCGGCGAGATACTCGCGCGCATCCGCGGCACTGCCGATGCCGCCCACGCCGATCACCGGCATCCCGACCTGCTCGGCGACCTTGCGCGTGGCCAGCACGCCGATCGGCAGCAACGCGGGCCCGCTCACGCCACCCGATCCGTTGGCCAGCCGGTGATCGAGCCGTCCGGGGATGGTGTTCACGAGCGTCACGGCATCGGCGCCTTCGTCCCGCGCGACGCGCGCCATCGCGACGATATCGGGCAGCACGGGTGACAGCTTGACTGACATCGGCTTAGTGCCGGCGGCCCGGCAGCGGCGCACCAGCTCTCGCAGTCCCTCGGGGGTCGCCCCGAACTCGAGGCCTCCCGCGCTCGTGTTGGGGCAGGACGCATTGATCTCGAATGCCGCGATCACCGGCTGGTCGCTCAGCCCGGCGATCACCTCGACATAATCCGCGACCGTTGCGCCTGCCACGTTCACGAGCACGCGCGCGCGCTTGAGTCGCGCCGCCAGCCACGGCAGCTCGTGCTCGCGCGCCGCGGCGAGCCCAGGGTTCGCGAGCCCGACGGCGTTCAGCATCCCGCCGGCGAACTCCGCCACCCGCGGGGCGGGATGGCCGCCCCGTGGCTCGGGCGTCACCGCCTTGGTGACGATCCCGCCCAGCGCGTCCAACTCGATGACGCCGTCCACTTCACGGCCGAAGCCGGCGGTGCCGGCGGCGAGCAGGACAGGATTGGGAAACTCGACGCCGAAGAGCGCAACCGCCGTCACAGCGAGTCCCGGGGCGACGCAGCGGGCCGGCCCTCGGGGCGTGGCCGGCGCGGCGGCTCGTCCTCACGCTGCCCGGGGCGCGGCCGCGCCGGACCCGCGGCAGCGGCCCGACCGACCGCGGCCGCTCCGATCGGCGGGTCGAGCGTGGGGCCGCGCGGCCCGGGGACCGGCGGCGCGACGCGCGCGAGGAGCGCCGGCTCCCGCAGCACCTCCTCTTCCACGCCGAGCGAGCGCGCCAGAACATCCTCGGCCGCCGCGAACGCGGGGCTGTCGCCGCCGCGCAGGGCGAGCGTATAGGGGGACGCGGGGTAACGCGCGTCGAGCGCCGCAACGAGCGAATCGCGCGCGCCCGGCAGCAGCGCGAGCGCCGCCACCAGGGCCTTGGGTGCGAAGGGCGATCCGGGATGCGCCTGCGCGAAGCCGACGAACAACCGACCCGCGAGGTGCGGTGCCATCAGGGAATCCCGGACCAACTCGGCGGTCCGGAACTGTCCTCCCTCCTGCACGTCCGCAGCGTCGAGCACGTGACGGAACAGTGCTTCGAGCGCACGGGCGTCGGCGGTCGGGGTGCTTTGAACGAGTTGTCCGAGTCGAGCGCGCAAGGCCACCAGGTCCGCCACGCTGTCGGCCTGGGCGGCGAGCACGCGGACCGCCCGCACCCGGGCCTGCCGCCCCTCGAGCGAGTCCGGCATGAGACCCACGATCTGGGCATAGCGGGCGCCCGCCGCCGGGGCGCGCCCGGTGGCAAACAGCCGGTCGCCATCCGCCAGCAGCAGCCGGCCTCGCACCCCGGCGGGCAAGTGCTTCCCCCCGCTGGCGAGCAGCCCGTCGAGCGTGCGACTGGCGGTGTCCGGCCCGGCCGAGTGAGCGACATCGTCGAGCAGCGGACCCCAGTCGTCCGCGCGGACCCGGCGGCCCGCCAACGTATCGAGCAGCGCCAGCGCCTCGGGCGCCCGTCCCGCCGCGAGCAGCACGCGCGCCCGCGCCGCCGGCGCTGCGGGTTGTGTCGATCGGCCGTACCACTCGGCGGCGGAGCCATAGTCACCCGCGAGCTCCGCGGCGCGACCCGTGAGGAACGCCGCCTGGGAGCGGCGTCCGGCGTCGCGCGATTTCGTCACCCCGGCCACCTGACGGGCGGCCGTCGCCGGGGCGTTCCCCGCGAGTGTGCACTCCGCCAACGCGAGCAGGGCGCGCTCGCGCAGCGCCTCCGACCGGACGGCGCGGGCCGCGGCGCCGAGCGGGATCGCCGCGCGGTCGCACGCCCCGCTCCTCGCGAGGCCCTCGCCCTGCAGGACGAGCGCGGGCTCGGCCCAGCGACTCCGTGGATGCTGCGCGACGACGGACTCGGCCTTTACCGCGGCGCGCGCCCACAACGACCGCGCGTCGAATGTGCTGCCCCGCTGGTCCGCGCGGCGCGCCTGTTTCGCGAGTTGCTCGGCGCTCCACATCCCGTTGTAGTAGACGCATCCCGCCGCTCCCATGACCACCAGGAGCCGAAGCGGTGCGAGGCTCATGAGCCCCCTGCCGGACCGTCGACGCGCCTGCGCTCGAACTCGAGCAGGTAGGCCACGATGCCGTCGGCGATCGCCGACGCGATCTTGTGTTCTCCCAGGCTCGATGCCAGGAACGCACCGTCGGTACGGTTGGTTGCGAACCCGGTCTCCACGAGAATGGCGGGACGCCGCGCCGTGGTGAGCACCATGAAGCCCGCCTGCTGGACCCCACGGTCCCCACCAGGGTGGATGGCCACGACCTTGTCCTGCACGAGCTCGGCGAGGCGGGCCGATTCGCGCAGGTATTCATTGAGCTGGAGGTCTTTCAGGATGTAGTCGAGCGGTCCACGCGATCCCCCCGCCGCCGTACTTTCGAACCGGAGCGCGTCGTTCTCCATCTTGGCGACGCGCTCCTGGTCTTCGGTCTTGGCGTCGGACAGGAAGTACGTCTCCACGCCGGCGGTCCGCTCCGCGCTTCGTCCGGCCGGCATGGCGTTGACGTGGATGCTGACGAACAAGTCGCACTCCGCCCGGCAGAACGCCCCGCGGTCCGCGAGATCGATCAGCGTGTCGCTGGTGCGCGTGAGCTGCGCCGCGATGCCGCGGCGCGTGAGCTCCGCCCGCAGCAACCGCGCGACCGCGAGCGTGATGTCCTTCTCGACCAGCCCGCCCGAGAAGAACCGCCCGGGGTTGCCGGGGTCCGCACCGCCGTGGCCGGGATCGATCACGACCGCGTGATGGTGGCGCAAACCGGTGAGCGGATTCGGCGCGTTGACCGGATGACCAACCGGCGGGGGGGAAGCGGGGGCGGGGGGGCCGGGGGGGGCGGGAGCGGGCGCCATGGGAGCCGTAGCCACCACGGTGCCCGCGACAGGCAGCTCCTCGAGTCGCGTGGCCACGGCACTCCAGTGATAGCGCGCTCCCAGCGCCCGCGGCACGCAGTCGGCCAGCCATTGCAGCGGCAGGAACAACGTGTCTCGCGCGACGTACGGCTCTCCCACGAGCCCGTAGACCACGCCCCCGACGCGCACGAACGGCGCGCCCAGCTGAAACACGAAGACCGCCCCGCCCAGGCTCACGGTGGCGCGCGAGCCTTCGATAGCCGCCGTGAGGCCGAGCGGGCCCGCCAACAGCGGCGCCGCCACGGCCGAGCTGCCGCGCTCCGTGGAGAGCGGGACGATCGTCTCGCCCCGCGGCGTGACGATCACGACTGTTTGCGGCGGCCCGACGATGAAGAGGAGGCAGGCGAGCGGAATCATCCGCGCCGGGTCCGCAGCTGTCGGGCCAGGTCCCGTTCCTCGGCCCGCCGCTTCAGGTCCTCCCGCTTGTCGTGCAGCTTCTTCGCCTTGGCGAGCGCGATCGCCACTTTGGCGATGCCGTCCTTGAAATACAACTCGAGCGGCACGATGGTGAGTCCCTTGCGGCTCGTCCCGCCGATCAGCTTGCGGATCTCGTGCGCGTGCAGCAGCAGTTTACGGGAGCGGGCGGGGGGCGGGTTGTTGTAGCTGCCGGGCAGGTAGGCGGAGATCGTCAGGCCTTCGAGCCACACTTCGCCGTTCTTCACGTGCGCGTACGCTTCGCCCAGACTCGCCTTCCCGGCGCGCAACGACTTGACCTCCGTTCCCGTAAGCACGAGGCCGGCCTCCCACGTTTCAAGGAGATGGTAGTCATGACGCGCCCGCGGATTCCGGGCGATGGCGAGCTTGTCCACCTGGCATGGGCAAGATAGAAACCGGCTCGAGAGCGGTCAAGCCAAGAGTTGACTTGAGGTTATACCGCGGCCTATATTCGCCGTTCCCCGCGCCTCCAAGCCGAAGTGGTGGAACTGGTAGACGCGCTGGCTTCAGGAGCCAGTGGGCGCAAGCCCGTGGGGGTTCGAGTCCCCCCTTCGGCATGAGACAACACGGGAGACGGGAGACGAGAGCTCCGCCGCTCCCCTCCCGTCTCCCGTCTCTCGTCAGTACCGCGGCAACGACGGGTCCACGTTCACCGCCCACCCGTCGATCCCGCCACGCAGGCTCCGCACCTTCGAGAAGCCCGCCGCCTTCAGGATCTCGAGCGCCTTGAGCGAGCGCGCGCCGTGGTGGCAGTGGGTCACCACCTCCCGGTGGCCGTCCAGCTCCCCCAAACGATCGGGCAGCTCGCCCAACGGAATCAGCACGGCCCCGTCGATGTGGGCGATCTCGTACTCGTGCGGCTCGCGCACGTCGATGACGAGCAGTTCGGGGTTCCGCTCCCACTCGGCCTTGAGCTCCGCCGCCGTGATTTCCGCGCCGTCGTATGACGGTTCGGCGCCGATGCCGCAGAACGCCTCGTAGTCGATCAACTCGGTCACGCTGGGCCGCGCGCCGCACACCGGACAGTCGGGATCCTTCGCCAGCTTCAGCTCCCGGAACTGCAGCTTCAGGGCGTCGAACAGCAGCAGGCGGCCGATGAGCGGCTCGCCCGCGCCCACAATCAGCTTGATCGTCTCCATCGCCTGGATCGAGCCGATGATCCCGGGGAGCACGCCCAGAACACCTCCCTCGGCGCACGATGGCACGAGTCCGGGAGGGGGCGGCTCGGCGTAGAGACACCGGTAGCACGGGCCTTCCTTGGCGTAAAACACGGACGCCTGCCCCTCGAACCGGAAGATCGAGCCGTAGACGTTCGGCTTGCCGAGGAGTACGCAGGCATCGTTCACCAGGTAGCGCGTGGGGAAGTTGTCGGTGCCGTCCGCCACGATGTCGAAGTCGCGAATGATGTCGAGCGCGTTTTCGGAAGTCAGCCGCGTCTCGAACCCCTCCACCCGGACGTTCGGGTTGAGATCGCGGATGCGCTCGGTGGCCGACTCGAGCTTCGCCTTTCCCACCGTGCTAGTGCCGTGGATGATCTGGCGCTGCAGGTTCGTCTTGTCCACGACGTCGAAGTCGACCATGCCGAGCGTCCCTACGCCCGCGGCGGCGAGGTAAAGCGCGGCCGGAGAGCCCAGGCCCCCCGCGCCCACGAGGAGCACGCGTGCGGCCTTGAGCTTGCGCTGCCCCTCGACCCCCACATCCGGCAGGATCAGGTGGCGCGAGTACCGCAGGATCTCCTCATGCGACAGTTTGGGGAGGGGTGCGGCAGGCTGCGCTCCGACCTGCACGGCCGTGCCTCCCGCGATGCTCGGGATAATGGACACCGTGTCGCCGGATCGCACCGGGGTCTCCTGGGCGGACAACTGCCGAATGTCCCGGTCGTTCACGTAGACGTTGACGAAGCTACGCAGCCGCCCGTCGTCGGCAAACAGGTGCTTCCGCAGCGCGGTGTGCTCACCGGAGAGCCGGTCCAGGAGCTCCGCCACGCTCTTGGCCTCGACTTGGACGGCGTCGCGACCACCGACGTACGGGCGGAGCGGCGTGGGAATCAAAACGGTCCCTGCCATACGGCCTTGTGCTCCTCGAGAGTAATGGACTCCTCGTCGAACGCCGCGCGGTCGTCCGACAGGGTCCAGCTCTTCATGTCTCCGGCGCGGCCGCGCGCCACGCCCACGATCACGTAGGAGAGCCACGGCCACGCGTGCTCCCGGTCGAACGCCGACGGAGCCGCGGGGTGGTCGGGGTGCGAGTGATACACACCGATCACTTCGAGCCCGTCGCGGTCGAGCTTCTCCTGCGCTCGACGGAACGACTCCGGGTCGATGAGATAGCGGTTGCGCGCCGCGTCGGTGCGTTGATTCACGAGGGGTACCAGCAGCACGGCCACCTTGCGCCCGTCCTCCACTGCGCCGCCGATGAGCCCGCACGCTTCGGCGGGATAGTCGGCTTCGCCGTGCTGCCGGATCGCGTTGACGTGGCGCGGCTCGAGCACCAGGGTCATGACCGCGCTTCCATGATATCACACCCTGAAGGGTGCGCTCGGCCCTGCACTGTCCTTAAGGACAGTGTTTCGCCGAGCCCACGCTTCAGCGTGGGAACACACACATGCGTCTCAGACATCCCTCGACTCACGATGCCTCCTCGCCGTGCAAGCGGCGGTATTCGCTCAGATAGCGGGTCCCCGAATCGGGGGCGATGACGACAACCAGGGCGGTTGAGGGCGGTGGAGGGCGGTGGAGGGCGGTCAGGACCCGCTCCGCGGCAACCAATGCCGCACCGCTCGACCAGCCCGCGAACAAGCCCGTCTCGCGCGCGAGCCGTCGCACCGCATCCTCCGCGTCTTCGGTGGAGACGAACTCGGTCCGATCAGCCAAGTCGGGATCATAGATCCCGGGCACGATCGCCGTGTCCAGGTGCTTCAGTCCCTCGAGTCCGTGGAACGGTCCGTCCGGCTGCACCGCTACGACTTCGATCTGGGGGTTCAACTCTTTCAGACGGCGGCCGGTTCCCACGAGCGTGCCGGTCGTGCCGAGCCCGGCGACGAAGTGGGTGATCCGCCCTCCGGTCTGGCGCCACAGCTCTTCCGCGGTCGTGAGATAGTGAGCCCGCGGGTTGGCCGGGTGGTTGTACTGATCGGCATACCAGAACCGGTCCGGCCGCCTCGCGGCAAGCCGGCGCGCCTCTCGGATCGCGCCATCGGAGCCCTCGAGCGGATCGGTCAACACGACCTCCGCGCCGTAGGCGTCGAGCAGCGCCTGACGCTCCGCGCCGGCATTCCGGGGGACGCACACGGTGACGCCGATCCCCGCCGCCGCGCCCAGCATGGCGTAGGCGATCGCCGTGTTGCCGCTCGAGGCGTCGAGCAGCCGCTTGTCGGGCAGCTCCCCGCGGGCGATCCCGTCACGCAAGATGAAGAGGGCCGCGCGATCCTTCACCGAGCCGCCGGGGTTGAGCCACTCGCACTTCAGTCGGACGGTCGGACCGTCGGACAGTCGGACGGGAACAAGGGGAGTATTCCCGACCAGCGTCCACAGTGCCGGCTCCGCGAACGCCTTCCTGTCCGACCGTCCGACCGTCCGACTATCCGTCGCCGTTCTCATTCCGCTCCCTTCGCGATCGGCGCCCCGACGAGGTTGCCCCACTCGGTCCACGAGCCGTCGTAGTTCTTCACCTTGTTGACGCCGAGCAGGTACTTGAGCGCGAACCAGGTGTGGCTCGACCGTTCGCCGATCCGGCAGTAGGCGATGATCTCGCTCGCGCCGTCGATGACCTTCGCGCCCTGGTACAGCTGCCGCAGCTCGTCGTGCGACTTGAAGGTGCCGTCAGAGCCCACGGCTTGACCCCACGGGACGTTCTTCGCACCGGGGATGTGCCCCGCCCGCTGCGCCGTCTCCGTCATGCCGGGCGGCGCGATGATCTCACCGACGAATTCCGGCTTCGACCGCACGTCCACCAACGCCACCTTCTTGGCCTTGAGCGCCTTCTCCACGTCGGGACGCCGGGCCCGGATGGTCGCGTTGACCTTCGCCGGAATCGGGTAGGTCGTCGGGCGGATGCTCGGGCGATCGGTGACGAGCGACCGGCCCTCCGCCACCCACTTCGCCCGCCCGCCGTTCATCAGCTTGGCGTTGGTGTGGCCGTACAGCTGCAGCAGCCAGAACGCGAACGCGGCGAACCAGTTGTTATTGTCGCCGTACAGAATCACAGTCGTCTTGGGCGTGACTCCCGCCTGCGACAGCAGCGTCGCGAACGCCTTCTTGTCCGGGATGTCGCGCCGGACGGGATCGTTCAGCTGCGACTGCCAGTTCCAGCCGACCGCGCCCCGGATGTGTCCCGAGTCGTAGGCGGTCGTGTCGACGTCGACTTCGATCAACCGCAGCCCGGCATCGTTCAGGTGCTGCGCCACCCACTCGGTGGAGACCAGCGCTTCGGGGTGAGCGTATTCCACGACGACCTCCAATCGGTTAAACCCGACCGAGAGAGTCGGGTTTCACGTCAAAAAAAACAATTGGGTTGGCGGGACTAGTTCCCAGCCATGACCCCGGCGATTTGGTACAGCTCGTGCTCGTCATGCATCAGGTCGGCGAGCGAAACGCTGGCGAGCAGATCGTTGATGCGCTGCTCCAGCATTCGCCACACCGGCCGGATGCTACACGATGCCTCCGGACTACATCGCTGGGGATCGACCGGGTGAAGATCGCAGTTGACTTCGAAGGTGACGTGCTCCGAGGCCTCGATGACGTCCTTTACCGTGATGGCCTGCGGATCACGCGCGAGGTGATAGCCGCCCTTGGCGCCCCGCACCGATTCGACCAACCCGGCGCGGCGCAGGCGCAGCAGGATCTGCTCGACGTAATCGTGGGGAAGCCGGTCTTGCTCGGCGAGCTCGCGCGCCGCCACCGGCCCCTGCCCCGCCCGCTTCGCGAGGTTGAGGGACACGAGCAAGCCGTACTCGGCCCAGGTGGTGACGCGCATGGAGACAATATAGCGGTAGCCCCGCCGAACCCAACCCCTACCGCCCCTTACCGCCCCTTCCCACCTCTGACCGCCCCAGTTTCGGGCTCAGGCTCACCCCCACCTGCACGCCGAACACGTTCTCCCCCGAGTTGCGCTTCAGCCACAGCAGCCGGGAGTTGAGGTTCCACATCACTCGGCCGCTGTAGAGGTCGCAGCCGATCCCCCCGTGCAGGCCCTGGGCAATACCACGGTCCTCGCCCGTAGCGTACACGCCGGCGAGCAGGACACCGACTTCGCCATACAGCCGCCCCCAGCGCGGACGGGCCGACGCCTCGTATCCCGGCGCGAAGAGGATGGCGTTCGGCTCGCACCCGGGAGGCGAGCAGTTACTCGTCACCTTGAGCGGCGCGAAGTCGATCTGCAGACCCACGGTGCCGGCCTTCTTGGTATCGCGGCGGAACCGCACGCCGGCGAACGGCGCCCGGCCGCGCCAGGACCCGGAGACCGGGATGAACACGCTCGCCGCGGGTCCCAACGTCCCCTCAAGGAACTCACCCATGTGCCGGCTGCCGAGCGCCAGCGACGCGTTGAGCCGGGCTTCGAGCGCCTGGATCTGGCTGCCGGGCACCTGCAAGAAGCGCCCTTCGAGCGTCGCCACGGCGCGGCCGCCCACGTCGAGGCGCACGCCGAGCCCGAACGCCAACGCGATCTGACTCGACGTGGAGACGGTGTCCTGGCACAAGATCGGCGGACACTGTGTCGCCGGCGCGGATTCGGTGACGCGTGCCAGCCCGAGCGCGGTCGTGGCGAAAGGCGCCACGCCGCGGGCCCCGATGGGATAGTAGTACGAGTCCAGCCCGAACAACGTCAGGCGTCGCACGCCGCCGTCGGTGGCGAGGTCATTGTACCGAGACACGGTCACGCCGGTCTCTCCCTCGTCCCCCGTAATCAACGCCGCGGAGCCGCCGAACGATGAAAAACTGTGGGCGTTGCCCGAGAGATCCTCGAGCGTGATCGACGAATAAGTCGGGCCGACGCGGAACCGCCGTTGGCCGTGGACGGGCGCCGCGGCGACGAGCCACACCGCCGCGACGCTCAGGATGGCTTTGTGCATGCAGGAACGTGTACCTGCGACGGGGGGTCGGACGCGGTGACTGGAATCACGACCCCTCGCGTGACGGCGCTTACTTGACGAGCAAACCGACGATGAGCCCCGCGACGTTCAGCCGGACGAGCCACGACCAGAAGGTCGCCTTGAGCAGCGGCCGAACTTTGTCGTACCACACGCCGCTTCCGAGGGTCGACATCGCGATGGTGGAGAGCCAGAGGAGCGTGGCGTACTCCATCCCCGCCAGCGGGCCGCCGCCCTGCACCCACAGCCCGCCCTTGAGGCGTTGATACCCGCACGAGAGCAGGAGACCGAAGCCGAGCGCCAGCGCGGCCGACTTCAACATCGCCGGCAGCATCATCTGCTTCCGTTCCTCGGGCGTGGGCGGCATGGTGCCGAACGCGTGCATTTCCGGACCGGTGAAGACCTTGCCCCACATCACGAAGTCTGCGAAGAACGCGCCGACGCCTGCGATCAGCCCCGCGACGATCCAGCTCATGAGCGCCCTCCGATGAGAGTGGACACTACTTCCTGCGCCGCCCGGGTACGCCGATCTCGGTCATGGCGGCGAGATCCAGCACCTCTTCCAGGTCCTTGCCCTTGAGAATGCCCTTTTCGATCACCAGCTGGCGCACGGTGACGTTCTTCGCCACCGCTTCCTTGGCCAGCTTGGCCGCCTCCGCGTAGCCGATCTTCGGGGCCAGCGCCGTCACCAGCGCCGGGCTCCGCTCCAGCCAGTGCTCGCACTGCGCCGGGTCGGCCTCGATGCCCTCGACGCACCGTTCCGCGAATATGCGGGTGGCGTTCGTGAGGATCGCCATCGTGAACAGCAGATTGTGGGCGATCACGGGCATCATGACGTTCAACTCGAGCTGCCCCGCCTCCGCCGCGGTCGCGATGGTGACGTCGTTGCCGAGCGCCTGATAGCACACCATGTTGACCATCTCGGCGATCGACGGGTTCACCTTCCCCGGCATGATGCTCGAACCGGGCTGCACCACCGGCAGGACGATCTCAGCGAGCCCGGTCCTCGGTCCCGACGCCAGCAGTCGCACGTCGTTGGCGATCTTGCCCAAATCCATCGCGTAGGTCCGCAGGACTCCCGACAACGCCGCGGCGTCGCCCAGCGACTGCATCAGCTGCACGCGGTCCCGGCCTTCGCGCAACTCGAGGCCGGTCAGGGCCGCGAGGTGCCGCACCATCAGCCGCGGGTACTCCGGTTCGGCGTTCAGCCCCGTGCCGACGGCGGTGCCGCCGATTCCCAGGTCGCGCAGCGTGTCCGCCGCCTGGGCGACGCGGTCGCGCGCGCGCTCGATGGTGTGGCCGTAGGCCGTGAACTCCTGGCCCAGCCGGATCGGGGTCGCGTCCTGAAGGTGGGTGCGCCCGGACTTGAGGATCCGATCGAACGCCTGCCCCTTCGCGAGGAAGGCGCGCGCGAGCTCGGTCATCGCGTCGAGCAGGCCGGGGAGCTGCGCCAGCGCGGCCAGGCGGATGGCGGTCGGGATCACGTCGTTGGTCGACTGCGCCATGTTGACGTGATCGTTGGGATGCACCGGTTGGTAGGTGCCGCGCGTGCCCCCCAGCAGCTCGTTGGCCCGGTTCGCGAGGACCTCGTTACAGTTCATGTTGTGCGACGTCCCCGCCCCCGCTTGATAGGGGTCCACGACGAACTGGTCGCGGTGGGCGCCGCCCAGCACTTCGTCCGCCGCCCGGACGATGGCATCCGCGAGCGGCGCGTCGAGACGTTTCGTTTCCCGGTGGGTGAGGGCGGCGGCTTTCTTGATCCAGATGACGGCATCGACGAAGGGGGCGAGCGGGGTGAGGTGAGAAATCGGGAAATTGCGGCGGGCGCGCTCGGTTTGGATTCCGTACAACGCCGCGGCGGGAACCGGCAGCTCGCCCAGCGGGTCGCGCTCGATGCGGGTCGCGCTCATTGCCTCCGTCCGTTCGGACACCACGCCGTTCGTCGCCAGCCAGGAATCGCCCATGACGGACCAATTCTAAATGCGCAGTGCGGAATGCGGAATTGCAAGGCAAGGGCCTCCGCATTCACTTGGTCGGCTCCACCCGTAGCGCGTCATTGAAGCGATTGAAGTACTCGGTCATGCCGATCACCAAGGTGATCTCCACGATCTGTCCCTGGTCCCACGCCGCCCCGAGCCGCCCGTACAGTTCGTCGGTGACGTCATGGCCGGAGCGGTGCATCACATCCGCGTACTCGAGCGCCGCGCGCCACGCCGGCTCGAGCCGCTCGATCGGCGCGCGCCCGCCACGGTCCTGGATCGCGTCGACCAGGGCTTCACTCGCTCCCTTCTGCCTCGCCAAGGCAGTGTGGGAATTGAGTCAGTAGCGGCAACGGTTGAGGTGAGAGATGCGCACCCACAGCAGCTCCTTTAAGAGCGGCGGCACGGTGCCTTCGTTCATGACGGTGCGAAAGTGCGCGATCAGCGTGCGGAGGTAGCTCGGCCGGAGCGCGACCGTGCGGAACATGTTGGGAATGTTGCCGCGCTCCTGCAGGTAGGTCTCGAAGATCGGCCGGACCTCCGGGGCCGCCTGATCGGGCGTCAGCGGGGCGATACGTGGCTGGCTCATGGTGCGTCTGCCTCTCCTGCGCGTCTGCGCAGCTGCGCGTCTGCGGGTCTGGTCCTCCCCCACCCGATCTTGAACAGCTCGACGGCCGCCCGGTAGCCGAGCTGGCGCACCAGCACGCACACGCCGAGCGCGGTCAGGAGCAACGCGCTATAGAACCGCCACCACAGCAGCATCCGCACCTGAGCCGCCCCGAAATCGCCGGCAAACCCCTGCATGAACGCCACCTCGAGCCCCCCACCCCCCGACGGCAGCGGGACGACGAGCGGGGCATGGATCAGCGCCAGCGCGCCGAAGAACATCTGACCGAACGGCGGGCCCGGCATCCCCCAGGCGAGCGCGGGCAGAATGAGGGCGCGCGCCGCCACGCTCACGACGGTGAGCAGCGCTCCGGCGCCCAGCACCCAGCGGGGAGCGCGCCGCACGTGCGCCAACGCTACGCGCCATTGGCGTCGCACGCGATGCCGGATCATCCCCGACCGGACCAGGCGCTGCAACAGGTAGATCCCCAACAGCACCACCAGGGCGATGATCTCGATCGTCACCAGCTCACCCGCACGGTGACGGCGCAGCCACACGCCGGCCGCCTCGCGCCAATCGGGCACGTAGTACACGAACAGCGCCGCGAACGCGATCAGGAACACCGGCCACTCGCACGCCACCTCGACGCCGATCGCCACGAGGCCGGTCACCGGGCGCAACCCAGCCTCGGTGAGGCCGAGAAAGCGGGCCGGCTCTCCCCCGAGCCGATTGGGCGTCAGTTGCGAAGCGGCCTCACCGTACAGGTTGAGGCGGAACGCGTCACCAAACGAGAGGCGGGCGCCCGCCGTCCGGGTGGCGAGCTGGATGCGCCAGGCGCGGACCAGGGTGTCGAGCGCGAGCAACGCGAGCGCCAGGAGGTGACTCATCCCGCTCAGTCGGAGCAGTCACCCAGGGGATACACATAGCCGCAGTTGGGACAGGGGTTCCTGCACCCCCACGGCTTGGGCCGGACCGCCACTCCGCAGCGCAGGCACGCCGGCCGCTCAGCCGAGGCGATAGGCGCCCGTGAGGAAAGGATTGGTCCGTCGCTCGTGTCCGACGGTAGTTTGGGGTCCATGGCCGCTGTACACGATGGTGGAATCGGGGAGCGTAAGCAACTCGCGCTCGATGCTGCGCAACAGGGTATCGAAATCGCCGCCGGGGAGATCGGTGCGACCGATCGAGCCGGCGAACAACACGTCACCGGTGAAGGCGACGCCCTCGCCCACGAGGCACACGCTCCCGGGCGAGTGCCCCGGCGCGTGGCGGACGGCGAACGTGAGCCGCCCGACCTGGACCGTGTCCCCGGCGGCGAGCGCCCGGTCGGGGGGCGGCGGCGGCTCGACCGCGACCCCGAACGCGAGCCCTTGCTGCACGGCGTGATCGTACAGCGCGCGGTCCGCCGGATGGAGAAAGACGGGCGCCGCCGTTTCCCGTCGCACGCGGGAGACCCCCATCACATGATCCAGATGCGCGTGCGTGATCCAGATCGCGGTGGGGCGCGCCGCCGTGGCTGCGATCTCCTGGAGAATGCGGCCCGCCTCCTCACCCGGATCGATGACGGCGCATTCGCCCGCCGCCTCGTCGATGACGAGGTAGCTGTTCTGGACGAACGCGCCGTTGGGAATCGGCACGATCTTCACGTCAGTCGGACGCCTTCAAAGAGGCGAGGTACTTCTCCACCGCGATCGCCGCGGTCGTGGCATCGCCCACCGCCGTCGTGATCTGACGCGTCACCTGGCTGCGGACGTCGCCGGCGGCGAACAGCCCCGGAAGCGACGTCATCATCTTCTCATCGGTGATCAGGTAACCGGCGGCATCGTGCTTCACGTGCCCCTCGATCACGCCCGTGTTGGGCTTGAAGCCGATGAAGATGAAGACGCCGCCGACGCGCAGCCGCATGTGCTCGCCGGTGACGCTGTCCGCGAGCACCAGGTGATCGACGCCCTGCCCGGTCCCTGTGATCTCCACCACGCGCTTGTTCCAGATCACCTCGATCTTTGGATTCGCGAAGGCCCGCTGCTGGAGGATCTTCGACGCCCGCAGCCGATCACGGCGGTGCACGATGTAGACCTTGCTGGCGTAACGGGTGAGATAGTCCGCCTCCTCGACGGCGGCGTCGCCGCCGCCCACGACCGCGAGCACCTCACCCTTGAAGAACGCGCCGTAGCACACCGCGCAGTACGAGACACCCTTCGCAGCGTACTCTTGCTCACCCGGCACCCCGAGCTTCACCGGGGTCCCGCCGGCCGTGAGGATCACCGCCGGAGCGCGGTACAGCACTCCCCGCGACGTCGCGACGTCGAACCAGCCGTCCTCGGCCCTGCGCACCCGCTCTACGGTGTCGGTGACGATCGTGGCGCCGAACTTCTTGGCATGCTCGCTCATCTTCTGGGCCAGGTCCCACCCCTTGATGCTCTCGAACCCGATGTAGTCTTCGATCAAGTCGGTGTTCAGGAGCTCGCCCCCCGGCGCGCCGCGCTCGATCGTGAGCGCCTTCAGCATGCCGCGACCGGCGTACATGGCAGCGCACAGCCCCGCGGGCCCGCCCCCCACGATGATCACGTCGTAGCCGTTACCGGCGTTCTCGCGCATCCGTTCGGAATTCCAATCGTGGGGGATCGCCCTCCCCCATCAGGGCGCGCGCCAGTTGCGCGCGAAACCGCCTGATCTCGAACTCGACGTCGGCCCGCTCGGGCCCGGCCAGCTTCTCGAGCGCGGCCGCTCCAACCACCTCCACGCCGTGCCGGTTACCCCGCTCGTCGTGCAGCAGCGCGGCCGCCGCCTGGATCAATCCCTGCCAGACTCGCGCGGC
>WNGO01000257.1_pt1 | contig 33051 bp, 21 predicted proteins | sample 5400511 | NCBI WGS metagenome assembly WNGO01 (sample SAMN13153380, study PRJNA577476) | soil metagenome | isolation source: 20 cm soil or saprolite under Garry oak tree replicate 2 | place: USA:California | collected 2016-06-15 | reverse complement strand
GTGAACCCGAATTCGCGCGCGAACGCCTGCGCGATCAACTGGACGCCCAGCGTCAGCCCCGCGCCATAGTCCTCGCGCGCGAGGTACGGAGTCATCGCGTCGCGGATCCGCCCTACCTGGGCGTCGGTGAGGAACCCCTCGGCGCCGCGGCCCGTCGCGATGAACACCTGCCCGGTGCCGCGGCGGTGGTTTTTCAAGGGAACGAGCAGCACCACGACGCCCAGGTTCTTCGCCGCGTCGCCCGCCGCGCCTTTGGCCCCGACGCCCCACTGGCGGCCGATCTGGAGAGCGACGTCGCTCGCCGAGCGGTCCCCGATGTCGGGGAGCGTCACTACCGCGATCTCGCCGCGGCTCTGGGCGCGCACCTCGCCGATGACGGCTTCCATGCGCGCCACCGCGGCGGGGTCGAGCACGCCGGCGAAATCGTTGACGTAGCCCGAGGGAGCGGGGATGGCGATCTGGACCAGGGCCAGAACAGCGGCGGAGAGCACGATAGGGCTGAAAGCTAGCTTGACTGGGCGCCCCTGACATACGACTATGGACGCAAGAAGGTGACATGGCGGCTAACCGATATCCCTCCGCGTCCCCGGTCGTTATGGTTGCGGCCGCTCTATCACTGACCGCGTGCGCGGGTCGTCAATACCACCGCGCCGACACCCGCCCGGGCGTCCAGGTCATCACGGCGGAGCAGATCGCGCGGTCCGGCGCCAACACCGCGTGGGACGTGCTGAAGCGTGAGGCTCCGACGCTGACGCTGCGCGACACGCGCAGTGGGCGCCCAGCCTCGGCGGGGCGACGCGGTCGTTCCAGCATCGTGCTCCAGGACGCGCCCCTCGTCGTACTCGACGGTGTGCGCCTGACGGACTTTCGCGCACTCGACGGCATCCCGGCCATCACGATCCTCACGATCTCGATCTACACCGGCATCGAAGGCACGACCTACTACGGCACCAACGCCGGCAGTGGCGTCATCGTGATCCAGACGAAGGATGGCGCGGATCGAGAATGAAACCGCCTATGGGTTACGATCGATACACTGGGTGAAGTTGGGGTTGTTCTCTTCGTCCACCGGCACCGGGAAGTTGACGTCACTGCCGTATGTCGGGACCTGAGACTTGAAGTACGGGCCCGACGGAAATACCGAGTCGGCGGCGCGGCCGTACTGCCGGATCAGCCGCCGCAGGTCCCCGAGACGGTGCGCCGTCAGCCACAGCCAGTCGGCGCGCTCGCGGAACAGCAAGCCCACGGCCCCACCGGCGGCGGTGGCTGAATCCGTCGTGAGCGCCCCGAGCGTCGACGTCGGGGTGAAGTACGACGGGGGCGTCGATCGCAACGCGTTCAGCGTGGTGTACAGGGCCGCGCCGTTGGTCGTCGTGTCGCCGTTCTGCAGTTGCGCCTCAGCCTCGATCAAGCGGGCTTCAGCGCCGGTGGCGAGCGTGATCGACGTGCTGCGGCTCGCGTAGCGCAGCTGGTCGAATTGCAGCGTCGAACCGTCGAACCCTTTGTTCGTGTCCGGCTTGGTGGCCGGGGGCGTCGGTGGCGTAATCACCAGTTGCCACGGGATCCGGGGGTCTGCCGAACTGCGGTACGGGAGGCCGGGACCGGTTCCGGAGGGTGCGAACGCCGTCGCGAAGTGACCTTCCCGATCCGCGACTGCATACCGTTTGAAGATCACCGTCGCGTTGAAGACGCCGTTGTTCTCCCGGGTCGTGTTCTCCGAATGCTGGACCAGGTAGGAGAAGCTGGTAGGGACAGCGGAGGCGGGAACGAGCGCCGCCGCTGCGGCGAACTTCCCCTCGTCGAGCAGCGCCCGCGCCTTGCCGACGGTGGCGAATCGGATCCGCGCGACACGCGTCGCGAGCTTGGGCGCGCGGATCGCGGCGCTGGCGCCGCTCGTGTCGAGCGCCGCGGCCGCCGCGAGCGCGGCGTCGAAACGCGCGATGGCTGTGTCGAGCAGCTCGGTCGTCGCAAGCGGGGTGCCGTAGGTCAGCTTCCCGTCGGCATCGACATGGCTCACCGGTACACCTGAGCACCAGGTCTCTGCCAAGAAGATGTACGTGTACGCGGCAAGCGTGATGACCTCCGGGAATCCTGTCTCTTTCGTCGTATCCGGCGACAGCGTCCGGTAGCGGTCGGCCGCGAACTCGGCGGCCCGGCGGGCTCGCTGCATGTTGCGGAACCAGAGACCGACGTCGGCGTTGGTCTTCTGGATCGGACCCCTGGCATCCACTTCGATCCGCGTCGGGAACGTCTCCGAGTTGATCAACTCGTCTCCGAGCAAGCCCCCGTACATCGTCACTCCTTCGACCGTGCCCCCGGAGCCGTCCGCGCCGGATCCCGTGTACGCCAGGGCGAAGTCGCCGATCGCGCCCGCCCGAATCGTGGGCAGCACGGTCTTGTCATTCAAGTTGCCGGGCGGCACGACGTCCGGGTCCTGCACGTTCAAAGGGTCCCTGCATCCCGCGAGCGGCAACGCCACCGACAGCGCGGCGAGGAGGAGAAGCTGCGATGCGGTCCTCATGGTCGTCTCCTCCTTTCAGAAGGTCAGGTTGATCCGGGCGATGAAGTATCGCACCGGCGGCTGGGTCAGGAACTCAGCCGTGTTGAAGTTGGACTGGCCGGCGTCGTTCAGCTCCGGGTCGATGCCGCTGTAGTTGGTCCACGTCGCCAGATTACGCCCGGTGACGGTGACGCTGAGCGCGCTGGCCCCGACGTGCCGCGCTATGGCGTCGGGCGCGAAGTACGTCAGCGACATCTCCCGCAGCTTGACGAAGCTCGCTTCCTCGAAGTACCCGGTCTCGAGGCCGGAGGAGACAGCGGCGACGGCTCGCGCCTGCTCGGCGAGCGGCGCCGTCGGATCGCGCCGCCCGCGGCAGATGCCGAGCAGACAGCGGAACTGCTCCGTGCTGTTGTCGAGCCGATTGCCGAACCGTCCATCGAGCAGACCGTACAGTCGGAAATGCTTCAGGAATCCGATCTCCGTACTGAGCGTGCCCCCGTGGGTCGGGAACGGCGTGCCTTGATATGTTTCGGCAGCCGCCACGGTGACTTCGGACGCCGTGATGATCCCGTCGTGATTCGCATCGTTGAACGTGTACGACCGGCCCCAATAACCGCCCAACGGATAGCCGGGCTGATGACGCTGCGTCGCGCCGCCCAACCCGAAGATGATCGGCGTAATCCCGGTGCCAAGGTCGATGAGGCGGTTGCGGTTGCCCCAGGCGCCAGCGGTCACGCTCCAGGTGAGGTTGGGCGTGTTCAGCACCTCGGCGTTGAGCGAGATCTCCACCCCCTTGTTGCTGACCTCGCCCAGGTTCTCGAATCGCGTGGTGCTCACGCCCAAAGACGGCGCGAGCCTCCGTGCGATGAGTGCGTCACGCGAGTTCTTGTCGTAGTAGGTGAACTCGAAATGCAGTCGGTGCTCCCAGAGGTCGGCATCGAAGCCGGTCTCGTACTCCCGCGTCTTCTCCGGCTTGAGGTTGGGGTTCCCGAGGCTCGAATCCGTGATCCCGGGAGCGTCGGTGCTGTTCGTAGCGACCGCAACGGGGCTGTAGAACGCGACCGCATCCGTGGGACCGGGCTGGCGCCCGCTCTTCCCCCAAGCGGCCCGAACGCGGAGCGAGCTCAGGAACGACCAGCGCGGGAAGAACGGCTCCTCCGAAACCACCCACGAGCAGGACAGCTTCGGATACGTGATGAAGTTGAAGTTTGCACCGAACGCGGAGTTGTCGTCTCCCCGCAGGGCGCCGGTGAAGTACAACCGGTCGTGGATCCCAACTTGTTCCTCGACGTAGCCGCCCACTGTCACGAACTTGTCCGTGTTCTCCCCCACGGTCGGGACCACGACGCCGGCCAGCGACGTGGTGCCGCCGACCAGCTTACGCCCGGAGGCGAGGGTCTGGGCGAACACGTCCTTGAAGAACTGGACTCCCGCTGCGGTGTTCGACGACACGATCGGGGAGAGGCGGAATGACGACGTGGCGGTGAAGTTGGCCGTGTAGTTGAAGATCTGCGCCCGGTTGGAGTTTCGCTGGCCGTCCAGCGTGTTCTGGTTCAGCGGCACCAAGCCGGGGGAGATGGTCTGCTGGTCGAACCGGTTGGTGACATCCGTCCCGGCCACCGCGCGCAGCGTCAGGAAGCTCGTCGGACGGAAGTTCGCGTTGACGCTTCCGGTGAAGCGCTCGACGCCCTGCGCGACGAAGATGTTGAACGCCTGGGTCGGAGTGAGAAACCCGTAACCCAGCTTGGCGGTGTTCCCGCTCGCCGAGCCCAGGAGCCCGCTGGAAGCGATGCCGGCGGAATTGTTGTCGTTCTGCGGGAGGCCCAAGTTGCTCGACGTGTAACCGGTCGAGACGGCGATATCCAGCAGGCGGCTCGCGGTGTGATGCAGGTTGGCGCGCAGGCTCGTCCGCCGCAGATCGTTCGGATGGTAGACACCCTTCTCCCGCTCAAAGTCACCGGAGAGAAAGAAGGTGGTGACTTCGCTCCCCCCCGACGCGCTCACGCCGTACTGTTGCCGACTGCCGGTCTGGAACGGGCTGTTCACTTCGAGCGGGTTGAAGGTTCGTACGGTATCGATCGAGCACTTGGCGGCCGCCTGTGAGGTCAACGTGCAAGAGGCGCCCGTGTCATCTACGGATGTGTAGTTCGCCGGCCAGGTGGTGATGTCCTTCAGTGGCCCGCCTTCGACAAACGCGCTCCAGCGCGTAGGTCCAGGGCGGCCCCGCTTGGTTCGGATCTGGATCACGCCGTTCGCAGCGTCAGTGCCGTACAGTGCGGCCGCCGACGGTCCCTTGACGATTTCGATCGATTCGATGTCGTCCGGGCTCAAGTCGTTGAGCCGCGAGGGCGTCTGCCCACCGACGCCGATGGACGTCGCCGTCTGACCAGTCGCCCCGTTCTCCACGCGAATGCCATCGACGACGATGATCGGCTCGTTGGAGAGCGACAGGCTGCTCGAGCCGCGGATGCGAATGCGGCTGCCCGTCCCGGTAGTGCCGCCTGACGGCAGGACCTGGACGCCGGGCGCTCGGGCGTTGAGCAGATCCGCCAGATTGGTCGGCGCCGCCTCCTCCACTGTCTTCGTGGCATCGATCGTGGCCACCGAGTGGCCCAGTTCCCGCTTCAGTTGCTCGGCACCCGTTGCGGTCACCACGACCGCCTCGAGCGGCACGGCCGCCTCCGACAACACGAAATCGACGGCCGCCGTTTCGCCCGCGGTCACGCTCACCGGCTGCGACACCGTGGCGTACCCGATGAGCCGCACCTGCAGCGTGTAGCGCCCCGCCGCGACGCCTGGGATGCGATACTGCCCGTCCTGCCGCGAGCGACTGGCGAGGTTGGTGCCCAGGACCAGAACTTCAGCACCCGCCACCGGCTGTTGCGTGACGCGGTGCGTCACCCGCCCGGCGATCGCGCCCTGCTGGGCGGATCCCGACGACACGACGCCGCCGAGCAACGCGACCCCTCCTGCGACACCGATCAGCTGCCGAATAGATGGAATGTTCATCGGTCTGTCCTCATCCGAAGAGAGAGGTTTACACGCCAGCAACACCACGTCCCCAGCCGGAGACTTGGTCAGTGTGCCGCGAGTGACCGCTTAGCGCTTATATCGATGCGGCGGGAGGGCGGCGGAAGGACGATATCGCAGAACGAACGAGGCGTGGCACATGATTCACCTCCGTGAATCAGGTGGGACGGCGCGACCCCGGAAACCGGGGGTCAAACGTGGCTTGCGATAGAGAGGGTCGCAAGAGCCCGCGTTTCATGGTAGGTTGTCTCGAGAGAGCGTCCGTGACCCCGGTGCGCAGCATCCCCGCAGGCCGTCTTGGCGCAGCGACGCTCGCCGCCCTGCTCTGCGCCGCTCCCGCCTGCTGGTGGCACCGCAAACCGAGCGCCGAGGCCGTCGTAGCGGCGCCGGCCGGCGAAATCGCCCTCCAGGTCACCAACCACAACTTCCTCGACGTGGTCGTCTATGTGGTGCACGACGGGCAGCGCACCCGCGTCGGCACGGTGACGGGTTCGTCGAGCCAGATCTTTTATTTCCCCGAGCGGTTGCTCGGGCAGGGCCACGAAATCCAGCTGTACGGCGACGCCATCGGCAGCCCGGATTTCGCCCGCACGGAGCGGCTGACCATCCAGCCGGGACAGTACATCGAGTGGACGCTCGAGTCCGACTTGAGGCGCTCGAGCGTGGGGGTGTACTGAACTCGCCGACGCGGCCCCCGTACCCTATTGCTTCGACGCCGTCCAGCTCCCGGTGACCGCGACGGAGGTCTTCTGCGGCCGCGCGCGGAGCAGCAGGATCCACGACGCGCTGCCCGACAGCTGCGTGCCGGTCAGCGTGGCGTTTTGGAGCGCGTGCGCCGCGAGCGCCACGGTGTCCTGGGTGCTGATCGTCGTATCCTTCTTGCCCGCCACCACCGTGTCCTTCACCACCACCGTGTCGGGCTTGCGGAGGTTCAGCACGGTGTCCTTGCTGTCGTTGAGCGTGAGCCCGACGGTCCGGTCCGAGGTGAGGGCTCCATACTTGATGCTGGTCTGCACGGTGTCGGTCTTGCCGTCGCAGGTCCGAATCATCTTGTACGGACCTGACAGGTAAGCCGCGGGGCTGCTCTGGGAGAGCGTGAACGTCGCGCTCGCCGTACAGGTGTCGGCCGCCGTGCGCGGCGTGATCACCAGCGAGTCTTTGCCCCCGCCAACGGGAATGAACGTCGTGTCCGCGTAGTCGTTGGTTCCGGTCAAGGGACCCCACTGCATCGTCCACGTGCCGCTCATGTCGGTAGGCACGTTGTTCTCCACCACCAACGGCGAGGGCACGCCACCGCGACAGGCTGCGGCGAGCGCCATGAGCACCACCGACCCGATTCGCTTCGACCGCTTCGCCATCGCCAGCGTCCTTTCTCTGGTGAAGGGGACCGGCCCGCTAGGGACAGTCCGCCGTGTCGTTGGGATTGCGGAACCCGTTGGTGGACAGCTGCTGCCCCGGGCTCGGAACGTTGGAGTTCACATTCCCCTCCGTCCCGCCGTAGTAGAGGCGGCCCGGGATCTTGCCGCGCCAGATCGGGTTGGCCTTGAGGTACGGGGTGAGAACCGGCACGCAGGTGCGGCGGTAGTCGCTCCACACCTCGATGTTCTGGAACAGCGCCACGTATTTCTCGATCATGATCGAATCGAGCAGGGCCGGGCCCGTGATCGCGACCAGCGCCGGCAGCGGCGCCACCGCTCGAGCGTTGTTGAGATGCGTGAGCGCCACCGGGTCGTTTCCGGTCTGGCTGTACGCCTCCGCCAGCACGAGCTCGTTCTCCTGGTACGTCACGAGCGGTTGCCGGAAGTCCGCCACGTTGCGGCCCGCTCCCTTGATGGCGGAGATGGAGTCGCTCGGCTGGGTCACGTTCACGTCCTGACCGCCGTAGCCGCCGCCCTTGTTTTTCCCGTAGTACTGCGGCAGGCGCGGATCGCTGCGCGCCTTCATGAGGTCCACGAGGAACTTCCCCGCGACCACGTCCTGCCCGAAGGTGGTCAGCTGGAATTGGAACCAGATGTTCCGCTCCGATGTGGCGGAGGTGTGGTACGTCCGCAAGTCGCCGGTCGTGGCGCCGATGCCAAGCGAGGCGTACTTGACCACGCTATCGTATGCCGCGGCCTTGCTCGCCGCGGCTTCCACCGTGTGCAGGTAATACCGCGCCTTCAGGGTGTTGGCGGCGGCGATCCAATTTGCTTTCACGCCGCCATAGACCAGGTCCTGCGCGCCCGGCCCCGCGCCGGGGCCGCCGAGCTCCACGATCGCCTGGGACAAGAGCGCCTGCACGGCGTCGTACACGGCCGCCTGGTTGTCGAGCGTGGGCGTCGGGTCCGAGCCCACGGCGTCGGTAAACGGGATGTTGCCCCACAGATCGGCCGCGGTGCCGATGTCGAACGCTTCCCAGATCTTCGCGACGCCCAGGTACACGCTATCGCCGTCGGCACGAGCGCTCGCCTCGATCTTGCGCAGGTCGATCAGCCCGCCACCGGTGTACACATTGAACCAGTTGCCGTCCCAGCTGAACTCGTCGACGACATACCGGCTGTACTGCTCGACGAACCGGCCGCCCACGCCGGCGCACTGCTGCATCCACATGCACACCGTCATCGCGACCGAGTTCTCCTGCGAGCTGAAGAGGTTCGCCTGCACGCCCACGAACAATTGATCGCGCGTCGCCGCGCTCGGCTGGTTGGGATCGCTCGAGAGCTTGTCCCCGGTGAGGAAGCTGCCGCACGCCGAGGCCCCGAGCACGATCAGGGAGACGGCCGCGACTTTGCTGAAGCGAGTCATAGGTCGGGTCTCCTGGCGCTAGCGGTTCAAGGTGACGGTGAACACGAACGAGCGGCTTTGCGGATTGCCGAAGTACTCGGATCCCTGGATCGCGTCGGCGGAACCGCCGCCGCTCGTTTCCGGGTCGAACCCGGGCCACTTGGTCCAGGTCTTCAGGTTGCGGCCCGACACCCGGAGATCGATGCTGCCGAGCCCGAGCGTGCTCTGTACCCACGGCGCGTCCAGCGTGAAGGTGACCGAGACCTCGCGCAGCTTGACGTAGCCGTCGTCGTCGAGGCACGCCTCGTCGTACCCGGTGAACGCGCAGGGCGCCAGGTCACCATTGTACCAGTTCTGGCCGATCGGCACGGCCTTGTTGGCCCCCGGACCGGCGACGGGCCCCTCATACCACCCAGCCTGACCGAACACCTTGTCGTTCCCGACGCACGCGGTGGCGGTGCACGTGGCACGATTCTCCGTGTCCTTGTGCGTGCCGTAGCTCCACAGCGCGCCCTTCGAGCCGTTGGCCACGACGCCCCCGTGCCGGATGTCGAGCAACCCGGAGAGCTGGAGCTTGCGGTAGCGGAGCGCCGTGCGCACGCTGCCCGTCCACCGCGGGTTCGGGTTGGAGACGATCCGCGGGTTGGGATCCCCCACGGGGAACCCGTCGGCCGCGATGTAGAGCGCGCCCTGCGGCGCCCCGGAACAGGCCGCCGCGAGGCCCGCCACGAGCGATGGGTCGCTGATGCCGCAGCGGATGAATCCCAGGCTGCGGTGCACGCCGATCTCCTGACCCACCTGTGCGACCCCGTCACCAAAGAAGATGTACTGCGGGCCGTTCAAGGTGAGCGCGTAGCCCCGGTTTCGAGCCCACTGCAGCCCGACCTCCCAGCCGTAGTCGGGCTTCTGGATGGCGCGGACGTTGACCGAGGCCTCGACGCCGCGGTTCCGGAACTTCGCCGCGTTGGTGTACTGATTGGTGTAGCCCGTCGAAGGGGCGAGCGGCGTCGACAGGATGACGTCCGAAGTCGTCGAGCTGTAGACCGTGAAGGACGCGTCCGCCCGGTCGCGGAACAGCCCGACGTCGATGCCGGCCTCGAGCTCCTTGGAGCGCTCCGGCTTCAACACGTCGGCCGGCTTTTGACCGCCCGTCAGCAGCCCGCCCAGGCCGTTCTGTGTCGGCGTGACCCCCGTGCCCTGCGCGATCCCGCCGAAGATGCCCGAGAAGAACGTGGGGGTCGTGACATAGGGCGGCGGCTCCGTGCCCGCCTCACCGTAGGCCACCCGGACCTTTCCGAACGTGAGCCATGGCCGTTCGCCGATCGCCTTGGTGAACGTCCACGCCACGCTCCCCTTGGGGAACCAGGCGCGCCGGGAGAGGCGCCCAAAGTTCGAGAAGCCGTCGTTGCGGAGCGAAGCGGTGAGGTAGAGTTGCTCGTACAGATCGAGCGTACCCTGGCCGAAGTAGGATTCGCGGTGGATCACCGTCTCGTTGTCCTGCGGGGGATCGCGCAGCACGGTGTTCGACAGCTTGAACGGCGTCGGCGCGACGAGCGAGCGACCGACCTCGAACAGGTTCCGGTGGTTCTCGCTGTTCAAGTTCTGTCCGAGCGTGACCGTTCCCGAGGCACGGGAGCTGATGGTGTAGTTCACCGTGCCGGTGAGGTTATGATCGATCTGGTAGGTCACGATCTTTCCTTCGATCACGCGACCGCTGAAGCACACGTCCGAGGACGAGATCGGGCAGCCCTCGAGGCGCTCGTCGTTCGAGTAGTCCGCCCCCAGCGTGTAGTTGAACTTGAGCCACGGCGTGACGAGGTACTCGGCACCGATGTTCCCGAACACGCGGCCCACGTTGCCGAGATTCTGTTGCTCGAAAATGTCGTAGAACGGGTTGTCGAAGCCCCGGTCACCCACCAGATCCGACGCCTGGGGATGCTGGAACCGGTACGAGCGGTGCAGGTGATTGACCGGATCGAGGAACGGCAGGTTGTTGAAGTCGGGCGGCGTGCGCATCACCGGGATCTGCACGCCGTTGACGTTGTTGCCGCGCTGCGTGTAATGCCCGCGGGTGTCGGCGTACGACAAGTTCGCGCTGATCTTCAGCTGATCCGAGGGGCGGTGCGATCCCTTGACGCGCACCGTCGCCCGGTTGTAGCGGTCGTTGTCGCCCACGAAGAAGCCGTTGTTGTCGAGATTCTCGCCGGACAGGTAGAAGGTGGTTCGGTCGTTGCCCCCCGACACGGTGATGGCGTTCTCGATGACGTGTCCGGTCGTGTACAGCTCGCGGGAGTGATCGTATACCGGTGCGCCGGCCGGAATCGGCGGCCCCCAGCTGCGCCGGCAGATCCCGGCGCCGGGGTCATCGCACGAGCCACCGACGGACGTATCGGCGTGCAGGCCGAAGCTGCCCTGACCGAACTTGGTTTGCAGATCCCAGAAGTGATTCACGTTGTCGAACGAGGCGGACGAGCGCAGCGAGAAGTGCGTGGCTCCCGCCCGTCCGGACTTGGTGGTGATGAGCACGACCCCCTGCCCGGCGCGCGCGCCGTAGATCGCGCCCGCGGCCGCTCCCTTGAGGATCTCGACCGACTCGATGTCGTTCGGGTTCAGGTCCATGGCGCGGTTCGTCACCACCGTGCCCTCGCCGGGGTAGCCGCCATCGACGGGATTGAAGCTGGACGTCGACGTCGTGGAGTTGTCGATCGGCACGCCGTCCACGATGAACAGCGGCTGGTTGTTACCGACGATTGTCCGGATGCCACGAATCTGGATGAACGACGACGCGCCCGGATCACCGGACTGCCCCGTGACTTGAACATTCGGCGCTTTGGCGGCGAGCGCCTCGACGATGTTCGTCTCGTTGCTCTTGTCGATCTGGTCCGCCGAGACGGCGTTGCGGACGTTGCCGAGCTTCTCGGGCGCGGTGGCGGTGCCGGCGCCTGTCACCACGACCTCGCCGAGCTGGAGCGGGTTCGACGCGAGGGTGAAGTCGTGCGTCACCCCGCCGGCCGCGAGCGTGATCTGCGCGCTCTGCGCCTTGTAGCCGAGCCGGCGCGCCGTGAGCGTGACCGTCTGCCGGGACACTCGGGCGCCCGGGATGACGAAGGCATACCGGCCGTCGTCCCGGGTCAGCGTTCCGACGCTCATCGCGGCAATGGATACTTCGACGGAGCCGAGCGGGGCCCCGGCATCGCTCGTCACTCGGCCGGTGATCGTGACCGGTTCCTGAGCGCCGAGCGGCGTTGCGAGCGCGCACAGCGCGCCGAACAAGACGGGAACGAACGGACGGCAGCGAACGCGCATACTCCCTCCCTCAGGTGAGGGTGAGGGGCGCCGCGGACGGCGCCCGGGAGGGCACCGCCGACGAGACGCCGGCCCCGTGGGACTGCACCAGTGACGCCCGCTCACCGCGCTAACCGCGCGGCGCCGGGCCAGGTCGGTTTTTTTTGTGGCTACGAATCGCGTGCGGACGCCCAACGGCTTGGGAGGACGCGGACGCGAGCGGGCAGGAGAACGTCAGACTCTGCCCGTGGGTCTCATATACCACGCCCGCTGACGCTCCGCTAGAGGGCTCTCGGCGCCCCCGGGAGGATCGGCTACCGGCAGCTGGTTCGATCCGTCACCAGGGGCGAAACGAAGGTGCCGTGGATCGCGAGCGCGCCAAGAGGATCGGCGTACAGGTCGGCCCGCTGCGCCGTGTAGGTGAAGCGCCCGCTGATCGCTTGGCCGTTCGATAGGGCGACGATCTGTGTGATGCCGATGATGCCGCCCCGGCGCGACAGCGCGAGGATGGACGGACTCTGGGACGCCCACAGGGCCCACGCCCGCGGCGGGGCGCAGATCGCCGGGGACGAGAGCAGCAGCGGACCGGCTTCGCTCGGGCTCAGGGAGTCGATCGTATATGCACGCGCGGCGAGGAGGGCGGCGGGCAGCGTGATCCGGATGGTTTGGGTCGACACGCCGCTCGGGTGCGTGCCAACGAGCCGAAACGCGAGGTTGTCGTCGCTGCGTCTGTAGTTCGCCCCACTAATCGAACCACCGACGTGCGCGACCGCGGTCCCGAGCACGGAGAAAAAGAACCTGCCCCCGGTCGTGTCAGACAGGCTCAGAACCGAGACGGCACCGGTATCCGCGATCGTGTCGGCATGAACGATGTAGCGTACCGGGCCACCCTCCGCGAGCGCCGTGAGACGCCCGCTCGCTGAGTCGATCGTGTAGACGGCATTCGACGCCGGGGCCTCGTACCACACCACCGCGGCCGGAGGGCTGTTCAGCTTCCGGGCCACGACCGGCACCGTGAGCGTGTCGCCGGGCATGGCGTAGATCGTGTCGAGCAGCAGCGTGAGGTCCAGGGTGTTGGAGACGACAATGAGCGCCGACCCCTGAGTGCTTTGGACCGTCGCGACAATGAGCGCGATGCCACGCCGGCGCGCGGTCATGCGGCCGGTTAGGCTGTCCACGCCGAGGGTTGTCGTGTCACTGCTCGACCAGCGGATCTCCGCCGGCGCCGGGACACGCGAACCGCCCGCGCCGTCATGGTACGTGGCGGACGGCCGGAGCGCGACGTCTCCGACGAACAGCGAATCGAGCACGGGATCGAGGACGAGGGAGGGCGGGCCTGCGACCGTGAGGTCCCGGCAGCCCCACCACGTGACCACGGCGCACACCCCCGCCGCCAGGCGCATCCGTCTCATGGCGTATACCCAAACGATGGGTTCGCCCGCCGCCGCGCGCTAGCGCGACGCACGGGCGATCACGTTTCGTTGCCCCGGGGCGAGCGGCACGCTGGTCTCCACGCCCCCCGGCCACCGAATCCATAGCGCGGCCGGCCGCTTGCCTCCGTCCACGCCGAGCACCTGCACCGCACCGTCCTGCGACCAATAGCCCGACCCCCCATGCACTTCCCGCGCCGGGCCGCGCGATCCGTCGTACACGATGCGCAACACCGCCCCGATCGCGTGGGGGTTCCCCCGCGGCCCTACCAGACGCACCCGGAGGCCGGGCCGGGCGTGCTCGTTGTGATACAGCTTGGTGTCGGCCCCGTTCTGGGACACCGCGAGGTCGAGCCGACCGTCCGCGTCGTAATCGGCGAACGCCGCGCCACGCTGGTCGCCGTACACGGCGATCCCCGAGACCTGCCCGGGCACCGGCACCAGCGTCCCGTCACCCTTTCCCAGGAGCAGCAGGCCGCGACCGGCGTCGTAACGCGGTGTCCCAATCTCCGTGGGGAAGAAGTTCTGCGTCAGAAACAGGTCCTCGTGCCCGTCTCCGTCGAAGTCCGCCACCCCGGCATAGAACGCGGGAGCGAATTGCGCCTCGGCCGGCAGGGGCGCGGCTGCGAACTTCCCGCCTCGGTTGAGGAACACCTCGTGGTCGAGCGTGGCCGCCTCGAGACGCTTCGCCGCCTGGCGTGTCCCGCCGAGGACCTCGGGGAGCGTGGTGTTGGCATACGCCGCATAGGTGCGCGTCCGGAACCGCACCGCCGGCAGCGCGGTCAGGAGACGTCCGAGCGGCGCCAACGGAGCGATCCCGCGCAACCGGTCGTCGTATTGGGCCTCGACCATGTCCACGCGACCCGTACCCATGAGATCCCCGTAATAGAGAAGGACCGGGTGAGCGGCGTCGACGTGGTACGTCGTGTTGCGACCCCAGCTCGTCGCGACGATATCCAGCAGACCATCCCCGTCCAGATCCCCCGTCGTCACCCCGTTCCACCGACCCACCCAGCGGTCCAGTCCCCACTCGGCGGTCGCGTCGCGGAAGCGCCCGTGGTCGTTCAAAAAGAGTTTGAGCGACCCCCATTCCGGCGCGACGATCAGATCGGGCCAGCCGTTGCCATTCACGTCCGAGAACACCGCGGCCGACACGAGACCGATCGCGTGAAACAACTTGGAATTGCCCTCGTCCAGCACCAGGCGCCCGGCTTGGTTGCGGAACAGGCGCGACGACTGCGGCTCGGGATACGCACCGGGCGCTACCCGCCCTCCCACGAATAGATCGAGGTTCCCGTCTCCATCCACATCCGCAACGGCAAGCGGCCCGATGCTCGCAACGTCGCCCGGTACCACGGGCGTGACGGCGCCTGTCTTCGGATCGACCGCCAGCACCGAGGGCACTGCCGCCGCCTCAGCCGGCGTGCGCGATTCGTAGTTGGACTGACCCACGAGCAGCATCGTCCCGCCCCTGCCGTCGGGCAATGGCAGCACCGTGGTCTCGTCATAGGGAGCAGGAGGGACATGGAGGTCAATCCTGCTCAGGTGGTTGCCGTCGTTGCGGTAGTACGCTAGCGCGCCGCCCCGGCCGCTCGTAATCAGGAGATCCTCATTCCCGTCCCCGGCGACGTCGTACCAGGTCACGCCCGGACCGAGCTGGCTCAGCCCCTGAGGCAGCAGTGGCTGGCGGGCCCAGTCATTGAACGGCGTCTCCACGTGCCGATGGCCGAGCTGCGCCGAGACGTCGCGGAACCAAGGGGCCAGGGGTCGGGGCTCGGGGCTGGGGGCTCGGGGGGTGATGGGAGGCTCGCGGATCTCGTACTCGCGATTCGGCCTCACGCTATGGATCACGGAGCGCCCGCCACGCCGCCAGTCCACCTCGATCGTCAGGTCGTGGGCGCTTCCCGCGGCGAAACTGTACAGGGGATCGGAGCCAGAGAGGTAGCTGCCGCCGAGCACGACCTCCTTCTCCTGTACGGGGACCGGCCCGCCTAACAGGCGGATCTTGGAGCCCGCACCCGCCGTGTTGGGGGGACGCCCGCGCAACCGCACCGCCACACGGGGCGCGCTCGCCAGGTTCCGGAACACGGCCGCGGGAGAGCCGAGTCGATTGACGACGACATCCAACGCTCCGTCCCCGTCCAGGTCTGCCATCGCCATGCCGTGCGCGATCGCCTCGTCGGCGCCGAACCCCCACCGCTCGCCCACCTCCGAGAAGGTGAGGTCGCCGTTGTTGCGGAAGGCGACGCTCCGCACCGCCAGCTTGGGGAACTGCGCGAGCTCCCGCCTCCACTCCAGGCCCGAGAACGTCGTCCGCGCCCGCTCCCAGGTGTCCGCGTCCATCACATCCCACAGATGGCCGGTGGTGATGAGCAGGTCCTCGTAGCCGTCCAGGTCCACATCGAGAAACTGCGCGTCCCATGACCAGTCGGACGCGTCGATTCCGGCGAAGCCGGCGATTTCCGCGAAGGTGCCGTCGCCACGGTTCTGGAGCAGCGTGTTGCGCTGCCACTGGGGTCGGTCGTCGATCTGGCCGATCAGCTTTGGGAGCGGCGTATGGGTAGGGATCTCGGTCTTGCGGCGCGGGCCCCGGCCGAGCATGTCCGCGACGAAGATGTCGACCTGGCCGTCGCGGTCGACGTCGGAGAAGTCCACTGCCATTGACGAGTTGCTGGTGTTGCGGAGCGCGAGGCGGGGCGCGGCCCGAAACGTCCCGTTCCCGTCGTTCAGCCACAGGAAGTCGGGGTCCTCGAAGTCGTCGCACACGTACAGGTCCGGCGCGCCGTCGCCGTCCACGTCGGTGAACTTGGCCGACAGCGCGAAGTATTCGGGTGCCGCGCCGAGTGGCTTGCCCGTCTCGTCGCGGAACCGGCCCTCGGTCCACGACGCGAGCGTGAAATGACCCGTACCGTCATTCAAGTAGAAGGCGTCCGGGTCGGCGCGCTGCTGCATCGACACCAGGCCGTACTCGGGACGATCCACGACGCGGTAATCCGTGCGAAACTTGGGGACCACTTCAAAGTGGTGGTGGCCCACCTCGCGGACCACCTGATTGAAGGCTCGCTCCTGCGGCGGATACACGTCCATCGCGGACCGCGTTTTGTAGTTCGCCACGTAGAGATCGAGGTGGCCGTCCCCGTCCACGTCGGTCAGGGTCATCGTCATGCTGCCGGCGCGGGACGCGAGCCCTGCCTCGGCCGTCCGCTCGGTGAACACCCCGTGTCCGTCGTTCACGAACAACGCCACACCGCCGCCCAGCGTGCTCACTAACAGGTCCAGGTCGCCGTCGCCGTCCACGTCCGCGAACACCGCGCCGGTAGAGTGGCGCCCCGCCAGGGCGACGCCGGCTCTGGCGGTCACGTCCTCGAAGCGCCAGTCGCCCAGGTTGTGGTACAACACGTTCGAACCCTGGTTGCTCGTCAGGTAGACGTCGGGAAGGCCGTCGCCATCCACGTCGCCCAGGGCCACGCCGCCGCCTTGGGCCAGGTGGCGGTTCCACAGCGCGCTGTCGAGGGTGACGGTGTTCGTGTAATGGATGCCGGTGTGGGAGGCGGGGAGCTCCGCGAACCCCGGCCCGCCACGGCGCGGCACGCGTAGCTCGCGCCAGCGGTACCCGGCCTCCTCGTGCCACGGCACGGGGGGCGCCGCGCCGTGGCACGCCGAGCCGACCGAGACGAGCGCGCAGCCCGCCGCGAGGTTAGCGGCGGCGCGGACCCAGTATGGCGTTGATCTCCCGGCGCGCCTGCGCTTGCCGCTGCATTTCGCCCCACATCTGGGGTGCGTTCGTCACCAGCGCCGCGACGACGGCGCTGGGCGCCGGGTGCGCGGCGCAACTCCCGTCGGGATGCGCGGCGCCGCCGCACGTGTAGAGCCCCTGCTTCAGCACGCCCAGCTCCTTTGCCGGCACCGGCATCTCGTGGGGCGTGAGCGGCTCCAGTTTGTCGATGCGCCGCTGGTTGTAGAACGGCGCCGGGTTCGAGCCCGGCAACTCGACGTCTTGTTCGTACTGGAGCTCCTGAAGCAAGCCCGCCGGACCGTCGGCCGCGCTGGCGGGGAGGAATGACGGCTTCGTTGCGCTCGCGCCACCGCGCGGCCGCCCCAGGCGATCCGGGCCAACGCGCGTATGGTTGATGAGCGTGGCCGCCGTCACGAGATCGGGCGTGCCCTGCCGGATCAGCGCCTCGGCCCAGATCAGGTCGTTCTCGGCCGCGAGCACCGCCGGAGCGTCGCCCGCCCCGGTGAGCTGACCCTGCGGATTGTCGCCGCACGTGGCGAGGCTGTCATAGCGGACCTGTCCCACGGCGCTCTGGTGCCACGCCCCGCGTGACTTGTTCTGAATCTCGGGGTCGGTACTCCAGACATAGTCCAATCCGCCGCGCTTGACCGTATGCGTGTCGACCGTCGCCGAGATGAGTTTTGCGTAGGCCGCGCCGCCCCGATAGGTTCCGTCGCCCAAGCGCTGGTCCGGTGAGTTCGGTTGGGTGTTGTTCGCGATATTCCACGGGTCCGGTTGGTTGACAGGATCCAGCAAATGCGCGACCCGGCTGTGGATCCGCATAGTGGTCATGTCGTTGCTCCAGACCTTCAGCCAATCGCACCAGCTGGCACAGGCGTCGTCATGGAAGACCCAGTCGAACGCGGCTCCTGAGCTGATCCCGTTGGCGGCATACCCCGCCACCCTCGCCCAGTCAACGGCAGCGTTCTGCGTCGCGTTGCGTGGGAAGTACGCCAGGGTCCGCGCCGCCATCGTGTTGGCGATCTGGGCGATGTGCACGTTGGTGTAGCTCTGCGCCGGACTGCCGAAGAAATCCCCCGGGACGCCGAACTTCGTCGCAGCCATCGCGATCGCCGCGTCGAACTTCGCCAGTGCCGTGTCACGGAGCGCGGTATCGGACTTGAACGCGACGATCGGTGAGCCGTTCGCGTCGACCGGGGTGCTGTCCGTCACGATGAAGCCCTGGTCGTAGTTGAGCGCGATACCGCTCAGGCTCAACGCCTGCACCAACGTGGCCATCGTCTCGACCATCTTCGTGGTCTCGTCATCCGTGATGACGATCCCCTTCTGCCGGATCGCCTTCAACACATCGTTGGCTGACGACAGCGCCGAGTAGTATCCGTACCAGAGCGGCTCGATCTGGGTACGTTGCGCTGAGGCGGGGTCGTTCTGCCACTCGACGCGCGGGTACGTGGCGCCCAGCTGCTCGGTGCCGCAGGTCCCGTTCGTCGCGGCCGTGTACACGTCCCACGGGCCGGTGGTGCATCCGGTATAGAACCGGATGTTGTAGTTGTTCCACGCCGCGACATGACTGCGCGCCATGACGGTCAGCGTGAGGGCCGGATAGGCGTCGGCCCCCAGGTCGCCTTGCGTGGTGAGATACCAGGTCCGCACGGCGCCCACGGCGATCGACTGCACGGTGGATGGGTCGGACAGCGCGCGGGGCGAGTCCGGCGCATTGGGGTTCCCGATGTTGAGGGTGTCGCATCCAGCCGCGCAGATCAGGACCGTCGCAAGGCCCACGACCTCGCGGATACGCTTGCGCAAGCTCATAAGTCGCACGCTCCTAGAGAAGGTCGGTCCGCGCGGTCAGAAGTTGATCTCCGCAAAGCCCGTGAAGGTCCGGAAGTTCGGATACGAAAAGCCGTCGACCCGGAACGAGTAGGGGTCGCCCGACAAGCCGGCCACCTCGGGATCGTACCCCGAGTACTTGGTGAACGTGAACAGATTGCGCCCGATCACGCCAATCCGAAGGTTGTTGATCCCGAGACCGAGCTTCTCGAGCATGCTGCGCTGGAACGTATAGCTGACGTTGAGCTCCTTGACCTTGACGTACGTGCCCGGCTCGACGAAGAAGTCGATCGGGTTGATCCCGTTGTAGATGGCCTGGTAGTAATCGGTCGGCTTCTTCCCCGTGCTGTAACAGGCCGGGGCCGTGCCGGTACAACCGGTGGCGGCCGGCTTGCTGGACTGGTCATACACGCGGTCGCGAAACTCGAAGAATGGCCATTGCCGCGTGGCGTTGTAGATCTTTCCGCCCTGCACCCAATCCACCAGCGCATAGGCGGAGAAGTTCTTGTACCGCACGTTTGTCGTGAAGCTCGCGTTGAAGTCGGGGTTCACGTCGGCGATCTTGATGATCGATTTGCCCGAGGGATTCACGTACGGGATGAACCGCTCGCCGATGGTGTGGTAGACGTCCTTGCGCACGAGGAACCCGTCTTCGTTGACGATCATGCTGTCCGGGCTCCAATGCTGGTTCGCACCCGAGAGCGCCTTCTTCGCCGGATCGTCGTACAGGTCGGCGAGGCTGCGGACGATCTTCGTGCCGTAGATCACGCCGAAGGTCTCGCCCGCTGCGATCTTGAAGTGCTGCACGACGTCATTGTTGCCGACGTAATCCGGGCCGACGAGGAACTCCGGCGCGTTCAGCTGGGTGATCTTCTGGCGCGTCCGGTCGGCGGCTACGTTCATCCGCCACGAGAACTCCGGCCGGTCCACCAGGATCGCGCCCAGCGACAGCTCGTGGGTGTGTCCCAGCAGCGTGGCGGCGTTCTGCCACTGATTGACATAGCCGGTCGCCCCGGAGAGGGGCACCAGCATGATCTGGTCCCTTGTCTCCTTGCGCGAGTACGAGTACTCCAGCGTGAACCGGTTGAGGAAGTCGATGTTGCCGCCGACCTCCATCTCCGCCGAGTGGGCCGGCTTGAGCGTCTTGTTGCCGAGCGTTTGCTTCACTGGCACGCCGGCGATGACGGCAAAGGTCTCGTACTGGGCATCGAAGGTGGGCCGCAAGCCGGCGGTCCCGTAGGAACCGCGCAGCTTGAGCTCGTCGATGCCGTTCAAGTGAAAGTCCTGCGAGAGGCGGTACGCCCCCGAGACCCGGTAGTACCTCTGCCACCGGCTGTCGGAGCCGAACAGCGACGAGCCGTCCCAGCGCACCAGCCCGTCAACGAGGTAGCGATCCTTGATGTCGAAGCCCGAGATGACGTAGTAATTCTTGTTCCGAATCGAGATGTCGGCGGAGCCGGGGGACAGCGAGGTCCGATCGACCGCGACGAACTCGGGCGTGTTCAGAACCGTGAACGCCGCGGCCGTGTCCGAAAAGACCGTCACCCGCTGGTCCTCGTACACGTAGGCGGCTTTGGTGGTGTTGCGCACGTTCCACGAGCCGAGGCGGAATGCTCGCACACTGGTGAGGGTGGCTCCGGTGTTGAACGTCCGGCCGGCGCTGTCGATCTTCACGAGCGAACCGCTGGTCGGTTGACCGTGCGAGTTCAGGAAGTTCTTCGGCACCTGGTTGGTGAAGTTGGACGTCTCCTGGTCGTAGTTGTAGTTCCCCTCGAGCGACAGCCAGTCACGAATCCGGTAGGTCGCTTTCCCGTAGCCGGTGAAGCGCGAGCGATCGGTGTTGATCTGCCGGTTGGCCAGGGTGTACAGCGGGTTCGTGGCGTTCGGTAAGACGTGCGGAATCTGCGCCGCGTACGGCGAACCGTCCGGGTTCGGGGCGAACAGGTTGATGTTGGGCTCGATGAACGTCACCGCGAAGAACGGCGCGCCGGGACCCTGCGCAACCTGATTGTTGTTCGACTTGCCGAAGAAGCCCCCGATCGATAGGTCGAGCCGCGGCGACAGCGCCTGATCCACGTTCACCCGGAAGTTCTGCCGGTTGTAGCCCTTGAGGATGATCAGGACGCCGTCCTCTTTGGTGTTCTGGAACGAGACATTGTAGTTCGTGTTGCCGCGCCGCTGCCCGATCGAGATGTAGTTCGTGTAGAACGGACCGTGCGTCAGCAGCGCCGACTGCGCGTCGTACACGGACCGGCCGAATGCGCTGTAGGGAACGTCGGCGATGTGGTCGGGCTTCAAGTTGGGCTGCGAGTTGAGGCCGACCAAACAGCCGCCTACCGCACACGACGCGGTCGGGTCGCTTAGAGGTGGAGTGATGTAGTCCCCCGGGGTAACGGCATTCCCCAGCGCATCCGTGTACCCCGTCTGGGCAGTGAGGTACGGGTGCGCCAGCGCCGTGGGGATCGCCGTGGGGCGGAAGGACTGGCCGTATTCGTTCCGCACGTTCACGACCAGCTTGCCGTCCGGGATGCGATCGCCGCGCTTGGTGAAAATCTGCACTACGCCGTTGGCGGCATTCGAACCGTACAGGGACGACGCCGCCGCCCCTTTCACCACCTCGACCCGCTCGATGTCTTCGGAGTTGATGTCCGCGAGGCCGAAGTGCGTGATCGTCCCATCCACGATGATCAGCGGACCCGGGACCTCGGTGGCAGCGCACGGGGGAACGGTGCAGGCAGACGGCGACGTGAGGGCGGTCGCCCCACGCAGCCGGATCGTCGGCTGGCTCCCCGGCGCTCCGCTGGGATTGATCAGCCGCGCCCCCGCCACCTTCCCCTCGAGCGCGCCCAGCGCCGAGACGCCGGGCGCCTGCTGCAGCTGCGAGGCGTCGACGTGACCGACGGCGAAGGTGAGCTTCTTGGCCTCCGTCGCCTCCGCCACACCAGTCACCACGACCGCGTCGAGCTGCATCGGGTCAAACTTGAGCTGGAAGTCCTGGGTCTGGGTCCCCGGAGTGAGCGTGATCTGCTTTACCCCAGGCTGGAAGCCGATGTAGCGCGCGCGGAGCGTGACGGTCTGCCCCTTCGCCTTGTCCGCTACGACGGTGAGCGTGTAGGTCCCCGCAGTGGTCGTGGCGACCGCGGTGCCGAGCTCGTCGATCAGGACGAGGACACCGCCGAGCGCTTCGCCCTGGCGGCCGGTGACCTTGCCCGTGATGACGGCCCCCTGGGCGAGCAGCGACCCGGCCGCGCCTGCAAGCAAGGCGGCCGTGATGACGACGACCCGGGTTGTGCGCGACATGGCGTGCTTCATGCTGACCCCCTCGCGAAAAGTGAACTCGGGGTAGAGGCACCAGTACTGCGGCACGATATAGTGCGCTCGGCTCATGCAGGGCGCAAGATCGGCTCGACAGAGCCGGTTTCGGGTGTAGTTTCACGGTGGTACTCGGTGCACGCCATGGCACTTCCCCCGATCCGACGGCTGGCCTGGGGGCTGTTCCTCTCCCTCGCCACGGCTCCGGTCGCGCCCGCGCAACAGGGTCGCCCGGGGGTGCTGCACGGACAGGTCGTGGCCAGGGCAACCGGGGACACCGTCCGGGGCGCCCGCGTCGTGGTCGAGACGGGCGATACGGTCGTCGCCGACAGCGCCGGCCGCTTCGAGTTGACGATCGCGCCCGGCCGGTACCTGGTCGAGGTTGCCGCCCCCGGGTACTCTCCGGGCGCGTGGCGCATCACCTTCCGGGACGGGAAGACGCTCGAGCACATTTTCGAGCTGGAGCCTACCTACCAGCTGCCTGGCGTCGTCGTCGAAGCGACGCCGGGCTCGATCGGCCGGCGGTTCGCAGACTTCGAGCGGCGACGGCACGCGCGCATGGGCTACTTCGTCACGAAGGAGCAGATCGAGCGCGCCGGTTCGGCCACGCTGATCGACATCCTCGTCACCGTGCGCGGCGTAGAGCAGGTCTGTCTCTCGAACACCTGCGTCGCGAAGATGGTCCGATCGCCGCCCGGCTGCTACCCGCAATACTTCCTCGACGGCAACGAGTCGACGCCTTACTTCGCGCGCAACACGCCACCGCAGGACATCCAGGGCATCGAGATTTACCGCGGCTCTTCCGAAACACCAGGCGAGTTCATCGGGAGCAACTCGGGCTGCGGCGTGATCGCGATCTGGACCAAGTCCGCGCCCTAGCTACCGCCGCGCGGCGAGAAACCGCTCGGCCTCGACGAGGCCGGGCATCGCCGGATCGGCCCGGTGCCAGATCGCGCGCAGCTCGTCGTAGGCGCGGGCGGCCGTCTTTCGTTCCCCGGCCGCCGCCGCGGCACGGCCCAGCCCGAGTAGCGACAAGGCACGCTTGGGAGCCAGCGCCAGCGCGCGCGCAAACTCTCGCTCCGCCTCCCGCGGGCGCCCGGTCTGCAGCAAGATCTCTCCCAACAGCTCGTGCGCCGGCTTCACGTCCGCGGGCGGGCCGAATTCGACCGGCATCGCATCCTCGAGCGCCGTCGCCTCGCGCATGAGCGCGATCGCGTCCCCCGTGCGCCCGTCCGCCTGCCGCAGCACCGCCTCCAGCTCCTTCTGGAGCAGGTCGGGGACCTGGTCCCTCGCGTGGCCGGGATCGGGCGGCGCGCGGCTGCGATTGACCGCCACCAGGTCCGCCAAGCCGCGCTCCGCCCGCTCGCGGTCGCCGCGTTTCACCGCACTCAGCCCGGCCACGAACGCGTCCACCGCGGCGTCCCGGGCGCGCACCGCCGTGAGGTCGATACTCCACTCGAGCGAGGGACTGTCCCAGCGCTCAGTGTTCACGACATAGTCGGCACGCATCTCGGCGAGCACAGCGCGGCCGCGCCCGCCCCTGTCCATGTTTCGATGCATCAGCTCGAGGTGTCGCAAAGCCTCCGCGTATCGGCCCTGCTGCAGATAGCCGTAGCCCAGCCATTCCGTGTAATGGTGCGGAGCCCATGCTGCGCGGTCGGGCCCCGCAGCAATCTCGTTCTGGGACACCACCTCATCCCACATCCCGAGCGCCAGGAAGATGTGGGTGGTCATATGCTGCGCGTGCGCGGCGTCGGGCGCGATCTTGGAGTACGCGCGGGCTGCCGCGAGACCCAGGGACGCATGAATCGGGTCGTCGTACGCGTGGATCAGCACGTGGGCCGCGCCCGGATGGTTTGGATTGGCCTGGAAGACCGGTTGGACGATGGCGGCGGCACGCAGATACGTGGCGGTGTCCCGCACACCCTGATTCAGGCCCAGGAGCGAGAGCGCGTAGAACACCTTGGCCTCTCGGTCCGCAGGGAAGCGCGCGACCAGCCGCTCCATTGCCAGCGAGTAGGCGGTGTCTCGGGCGGGCTTCGAGCCCTCGCCGTAGAGAATCTCGACGGCGTCGAGATATGCCTGCTCCCTGGGGGTGAGCGCCTTGGCGCGCCGGGCGGCGGGCGTCGGGCCGAGGCGCAATAGGGCGGCACGCGCCGCGTTCCCGTCCCGCTCGTTCCATACCGGATGCGTGTACGTGAGCGCTTCGCCCCAGTACGCCAGCGCGAACGCGGGATCGATCCGCTGCGCCGCACGGAACGCTTGCGCCGCGTCCTGATACTCGAAGCTGTGCAGCAGCAGCACGCCACGGGTGAACTGCGCTTGAGCGGCCGGGGCTCCCGATGTGGGGAAGTCGATCGTCCCGAGGCGAGGCCGCTGAGCCGATAGCAGCACGCTCATCGCCAAGCAGGCCACCGCAGCTCCCCGGGCCCGAATGCTCACCGTCGTGGAAGACACTCGACCAACATACCGCCCGGCACAGGGTGCAGGAACTGGCGTGCCTTCGCGGGGCCGGCGCCGGCGGCTTAGCTTAGGAGGTCCTTCGCGTCGCGCGCGTACCGCGCGCTCGCTCAGGATGACACGCCGCGTGGCGCCTCGAGAAGAGATTCATCTTCTCTTTTTCGCGGAGCGAGCGAGCCTGTCATCCTGAGCGCCGAAGGCGCGAAGGATCTGTTATGAGCCGCGCGACCCGCTCAACCCAGAACGAGAGCCCATGACAGACGCGCCGATTTCACGCCGGGCCCTCCTTGCGGGAGCTGCAGGCGCGCTCGGATCGGACGCGCTGCGACGCGCGGGGCTGGCCCAAACGCCCGACCCAACCAAGGTTCCGGGCCAGCCGACGAGCGCCCTGGGCCAGCGCTCGCCGTTCGAGCGGCCGCGACGCATCGCTTCGGGGAGCGGCCAGGGTATCTCGCTGACGCCGCTCCAGGATCTGTGCGGAATCGTCACGCCCGCAGACCTGCACTTCGAGCGCCATCACGCCGGGATCCCGACCGTCGATCCACACCGCTACAAGCTGCTGATTCACGGCATGGTCGAGCGTCCGCTGGTGTTCGACCTCCCAGCCCTGCGCCGTTTCCCCGCCGTGTCGGCCCTGCACTTCCTCGAATGCTCCGGCAACGGCTTCGCGAGCTACCGGCGCATTCAGCCGGACCTCTCGCCTCAGCTCGTGGACGGTCTCACGAGCACGAGCGAATGGACCGGCGTCCCCCTCGCAACGCTATTCCGGGAAGCGGGCGTCAAGCCCGGCGCTACGTGGTTCCTCGCCGAGGGGGAGGACGCGGCGGTGATGACGCGGAGCATCCCGCTCGAGAAAGCCTGGGACGACGCCCTGATCGCCTACGGCCAGAACGGCGAGGCGTTGCGCCCCGAGCAGGGCTACCCGGCGCGATTGCTGCTGCCGGGCTGGGAGGGAAACACCAACGTCAAGTGGATCCGCAGGATCGAGCTCGCAGACCAGCCGTTCATGACGCGCGAGGAGACGTCGAAATACACCGATCCGCTCGGCGACGGCACGGCGCGCCAGTTCAGCTTCGTGATGGACGCGAAGTCGATCATTACCTTCCCCGCGTACCCGGTGACGCTGCCCGACACGGGCTGGTGGGAGATCAGCGGGATCGCCTGGAGCGGCCGCGGCCGGATCACACGGGTGGACGTGAGCCTGGACGGGGGGCGCCAGTGGGCGCCTGCCGAGCTGCAGCCGCCGGTGCTCCCCAAGTGTCACACGCGATTTCGGTACTTGTGGAACTGGGACGGGGCGGAGGTCATACTCATGAGCCGTGCCGTGGACGAGACCGGCTACGCGCAGCCCACCTTGGACGAGCTGCGCCAGGCGCGCGGCATCGGCACGTACTACCACTTCAATCACATCCGGGCCTGGAAGATCCGGCGCGATGGCTCCGTGGTCTTCGGATTGGAGGGGTGAGGATGCGAGCGCTGACCGGGGTCCTCGTGCTCATCCTGCTGGGAGCCTGTGGGGGAACGAAGCAGCCGGCGAGATACGAGTTTGGGAGACCCGCTCGCGTCGAGGAGATCCGAGAGTGGAATACCGACGTCATGCCGGACGGGACCGGCCTTCCAGCCGGGAGTGGCACACCCACCCAGGGGGCAGCACTGTACGCCCGCAAATGCGCGGCCTGTCACGGGAAGACCGGCACCGAGGGCCCGTTCGACCAACTGGTCGGCCGGGCGCCCCGCGAGGGTTTTCCGTTCGGGCGCGATCCGAGTCTCGTCAAGACGATCGGCAACTACTGGCCCTACGCGACCACCGTGTACGACTACATCAACCGCGCCATGCCGCTCGACGCACCGGGTTCCCTCAAGCCCGACGAGGTGTACAGCCTCGTCGCGTTTCTCTTGTGGCGCAACGACATCATCGCGAGCAGCGCGGAGCTGAACGCGCAAACCCTGCCCCACGTGGTAATGCCCGCTCACGACCGTTTCGTGGCGGACAATCGACGCGGCGGACCGGAGGTCCGCTAGCCAGTGGTTACATCACCGCGTCGCCCGCGGCGTGGCGGGCTCGTTGTTTCGGCGCTCTGCCTGATGCTCGCCTGCCGGTCGCACCGCACCGCACCTCCCGCAGCGTCAACCCCCGCCTGGCTGCTCGAGCGCGCCGCGGAGGAGGCGGCACTGGCCGCACAGTCGCCCGCGCCGCACGACTTTCGATTCACGGACCGGCGCGAGGCGAGCGGCATCACGTTCCAGAACCGCATCGTCGACGATGCGGGGAAGGTCTATAAGAAGGTCCATTACGATCACGGCTCGGGCTTGTGCGCCGCCGACGTGGACGGCGACGGGCGGCCGGACCTGTACTTCGCCACCCAGCTCGGCACCAACGAGCTGTGGCGCAACCTGGGCGGCGGCCGCTTCGAGAACATCACCGACCAGGCGGGGCTCCGCATGGACGACGCGATCGCCGTCGGGTGCGCCTTTGCCGACATCGACAACGACGGCGATCCCGACCTGTTCGTCACGACGGTGCGCCACGGGAACCGCCTGTTCGAGAACGTGGGCGGCGGCAGGTTCCGCGACATCACCGCGCCGGCGGGCGTGGGGTACGTCGGGCACTCCTCCGGCGCGGTCTTCTTCGACTACGACGGCGACGGCCTGCTCGACCTCTTCGTCACCAACGTCGGCGTCTACACCACGAACGCGAAAGGGCCCGGCGGCTATTACGTCGGCCGCCAGGACGCCTTCCACGGCCACACGCATCCCGAACGCGCCGAAGCGAGCGTTCTGTACCACAACCTTGGCGGCAACCGGTTCAAAGACGTCACGCGGGAAGTGGGGCTGGTGGACCTGAGCTGGAGCGGCGACGCCACCGTGATCGACGCGAACGATGACGGCTGGCCGGATCTCTACGTCCTGAACATGCAGGGAGCGAATCATCTCTGGCTGAACGAAGGCGGGAAACACTTCCGGGACGCGACGCAACAGTACTTCCCCAAGACCCCGTGGGGGGCGATGGGTGTGAAGGTATTCGACTTCGACGGCGACGGACGGCTCGACCTCCTCGTCACCGACATGCACTCGGACATGTGGGCCAACGTCCCGCCCGGCGATTGGGCCGCCGAGGCGCGCAAGGCCGACACCACGCCGGCGCCCGCCGACTTTTTCCCTCAGGGAAAGAGTCGGTTCATCTTCGGGAACGCCCTGTTCGCCAACCGCGGCGGCGGTCGCTACGAGGAGGTGTCCGACTCGCTCGGGGTCGAGACGTACTGGCCCTGGGGACCGAGCGTCGATGACCTGAATGCCGACGGCTGGGACGACATCTTCGTCGCCGCCGGCATGAACTTCCCGCATCGCTACGGCGTCAATTCCGTGCTGTTGAACGAAGCCGGCCGGCATTTCCTCCCGAGCGAGTTCCTCGTCGGCGTGGAGCCGCGCGCCAACGGCGCAACCGAGCAGGTCTGGTTCACCCTCGACTGCCGCGGCCCAGACCGCGCACAATTCTTCTGTGGGGCCTGTCGCGAGGCGGGCGCCTCGGCTGTGGGCTGCAGATGGAACGCCCCCGGCCAGCTCACGATGCTGGGCTCGCTCGGAACGCGCGCCGCCGTCGTACTCGACCTCGACGGCGATGGCGATCTCGACATCGTGACCAACGAGTTCAACGGGCCGCCGCAGGTGCTCGTGAGCGACCTCGCGCAGCGACACCAGGTCAACTTCCTCAAGGTCCGGCTGCGCGGCACCCGCTCGAACCGTGAGGGTCTGGGCTCCCAGGTCACCGTCGTCCTGCCCGACGGCAGGCGGGTGCTCAAGCTCTGCGACGGCAAGTCGGGCTACCTCTCCCAGAGCGACCTGCCCCTCTACTTCGGCCTCGGAACTGCCGACCACGCCGCGTCGCTCGAGGTGCGATGGCCCTCGGGACGACGCCAGAGCGTGGCCGGCCCCATCCCGACTGGTCAGACCGTCGACGTGGTCGAGCCGTAACCGGCTCTACCGCTCGCGGTTCACCTGCAACACTCTCGCGGCGACCTCGGGATAGATGCCTATCTCGTGGCTGCGATAATACAGCGCCGTCCGGTTCGCCGGGGTGTTGATCTGGATCGCGTTGGATTTCCGGTCGGGCATGTGGCAGTCGATACAGGATGTCATCATAAGCCCTGCGATCTCGGCCGCCCTCGGATGTTGGCCCGCCTGATGGCACGCCAGACACTTCTCAGCCAACAACGCGACGTCTCGTTCGGGTCGATGGACGTCGTGGCACGTCGCACAGGACATGTCCGGGCTCGCACGAAAGCACTTGCTGCGCCGCAGCAATCCCACCTGATCACCATGGACGTCCGGAATGGGAACGTCCGCATCCGATCGAGGGACGAGATAGTCGTCGAGCCGCTCGCCCGGTCGGTACGAGAACGGTGGCCGCCGCGGCTCGCGTTCGCCGGAGTGGCACAAGGCGCACGTATCCACTCTCCGGTCTCGCGGGAACCGCGCCGGATTGAGAATGAATGCTCCGCGGGTCTCTCCCGGGTGTGACGACTGATATCGAATATGCTCTCGCCCCTCGCCATGACACTTCTCACAGGAGATGCCGAGCTGGTAGCGGCGGGAGTACCTCACCACGCCCCGCTCCCTTTGCAGGGGGAACGAGGTGCTGTGACATTCCAGACAGCGAGGGACGATCAATCGTCCGAAGTCGATCTCACCATCCGCATACCCCGGACTGTTGATCCAAGCCCCTAGTCCGGTCAGATAGGAGACCGGCAATTCGAACAGGAGCCCGCCGCTCCAGTAGAGATACGATTGCCCTCGTCTTCCCGACCCGACGACCAGCTCGATGCGCCTCGTGATCGCTCGACTCTGGGCCGAATCGACCCCGGTCTCATAGAAAGCCCCGTTACGCTCTTCCATTCTGAATGAAACGCCGGGCGACCTGGTGCGCAGGACGTTGTGCCCCGCAGCAAATCGTCCCTTGATAGAGCGCGCAGTAGCCTCGGCGGACGTCACAACGTGAGCGGTTTGAAGGAAGGTGGCGACGATCTGCTCGTGGCAGGGCTTGCACGCTGTCGCCTCGAGCGCCCCTCCAACGGCGATGGCCGAAGCTTGCAACGCCAGCAAAGCCAGAAGCATGACTTGGAAGGTACCAGTGGCGCGCGGAGACGCGAGCCACTATGGTAAGCCCACCTTCGAACGCCAGAGTCCCGACGATGCGTCTCGCCGCGGCCACGTGCGTGCTCCTGACCGCTGTCTCACCCGCCCACGGGCAGGCTCCCGCTCCCCCCTCTTCCCCCGACCCCCTCGCCGCCCGCGCCAAGGGTCGTCCCGACGCGCCCGTGACCGTGTACGAGATGTCCGACTTTCAGTGCCCCTATTGCCGCTCCTTCGCCCTCACCACCATGCCGCTCCTGGAAAAGGAATACGTGCAGACGGGGAAGGTCCGGTTCGTGTACGTCAACCTGCCGCTCACCACGCGCCACCCCAACGCCACCGCCGCCGCCGAGCTGGCCATGTGCGCGGCCCGGCAGGGGAAGTTCTGGCCCCTGCACGACCTGCTGTTCCAGCATCAGGATGCCTGGGCCTCCCGCAAGGACCCCGCGCCCTACCTGCTGGCGCTCGGCGACTCGGCCGGGCTCGATCACGCGCGGCTGGCCCGCTGCGTCAGCGCCAAGGCCACGGCGGCCGAAGTGCGCGAGGATGCGGCGCGCGCCGGCGCCGCCGGCGCCGTCAGCACGCCCACGTTCTACATCGAGGGAGGGTTGCTCGAAGGGGCGGCCCCCGTGGAGGTGTTCCGGGCCGTCCTGGACTCGGTCTACCGCAGCAAGACGACCGACCGGGCGCGGTGATGGAGGACCGCCCTTCCTTCATATACCGGCTGAGCGTGCGGCTGGCCGAGCGGGCCCTGCCGCTCGCCGCCCGCTTCGATAAGAAGATCGCCCGCGGGGTGGACGCGCGCCGCGGCGTGCTGGAGCGGCTGGGTGCGTGGGGGCGGAGGCAGCGCGACCCCGCGCGGCCTCTCGTCTGGGTGCATGCACCGTCGGTGGGCGAAGGGTTACAGGCGAAACCGGTGCTCGAGTCGCTCCGCGCCGAGCGGCCGCAGTGGCACTTGGTCTACACCTTCTTTTCCCCGTCCGCCGAGCGGCTCGCGCGCACGCTCCCTGTGGACTTCACGGATTACCTGCCCTTCGACCGCGCGGCGGATGTGGCCGCGGCGCTCGACGCCCTCCGACCCTCGGCGCTGGTGTTCTCGAAGCTCGACGTGTGGCCCGAGCTCACCTTGGCCGCGCGGCGGCGCGGCACGAAGCTGGGGCTCATTTCCGCGACGGTGGCCCTCGACAGCTCGCGCCTGCGCTGGCCGGCGCGCCGCTGGGCGGAGCCGGCCTACCGCGCGCTCGATCGCGTGGGGACGATCAGCGAGGACGACGGCCGCCGGCTCCAGCAGCTCGGCGCCCGGCGCGAAGCGATCGAGGTGACCGGCGACACGCGCTACGATAGCGTCGCCGAGCGGGCCGAGCGCTTCGACCGTACCCGTGAGCCGTTCAGCCGACTCGCCGTGTTCCCCGCAGGCACGTTCACGCTCGTGGCGGGCTCCACCTGGCCCGCCGACGAAGCCGTCGTGCTGCCTGCGTTCGTCGACCTGCTCGCCCAGGTGCCGGCCGCGCGCCTCGTGCTGGCGCCGCACGAGCCCAACCCCGATCACCTGGCCCTGATCGCCGAGCGCGCCCGGCACCTGAAGCTGCCGCGCCCCGTCCGCCTGTCCCAGCTCGAGCACGTGTCCCCCTCCCCCGTGATCGTGGTCGATCGCGTCGGCATCCTCGCCGACCTGTACGCCCTGGCCGACGTCGCGTTCGTGGGCGGCGGCTACACCCGCGCGGGATTGCACTCCGTGCTCGAGCCCGCCGTATTCGGCGTCCCGGTCACCGTGGGCCCCCATTGGCACATGAGCCGCGACGCCGCGCTCCTGATCGAGCGGGGTGGCGCGGTGGCGCTGCCGGCCGACGGGCGTCATCCGCTGCACTCGCAATGTCTCGTGTGGTATCACGACCCGGCCGCGCGGCGCAAAGCGGGCCAGGCGGGCAAGCAGCTGGTGCAGCAGGGCCGCGGCGCGGCGGAACGGACGACGGCGCTGGTGAGAGAGCTAGTGGAGGTTAGGGGAGGCTAGTGGAGGTGGGTGGAGGTTGGTGGAGGTGGGTGGAGGTCCTCCACAACCTCCACCAACCTCGACAACCTCCACAACCTATTTCGGCACCACCACCCCCTCGAACGTCGCCGATCGCGGCACCACCAGCCCGAAGGTCAGCGCCGTCACCAGCAGGTCGCTCCAGCGGCTCCGCACGCGGACGCGGAGGTTGTCGATGCGCGCCCCCGTCCCCAACTGCCCCGCCAGCACGTCCTCCAGGTTCGGCTGCGACACCGGCAGCAGGCCCGCGAGCAGGTACACCGGATGCTTGGTGACGCGAAACGGCACCCCCGAATCCGGGGCCGCGGCGGCGCCGGCCAGGCTCACCGGCACACCCAGATGGCTCGAGTCGAGCGTGAGCGCACAGCCGCTCACGGCGAGCGCCAGCGCGAGGATCGACGCTCGCAGGACCAGGGACCGACCCGTCACATGACTCCTGGGAACGAAAGGGGCGCGCCGGGAACGGCGCGCCCCAAAGGTAGTGGCTTCAATCGCGCTTGTGAACCAGCCTCACATGCCGAGCGGCACCTTGATCGCAAGGTTCGCCCCGAGGCCGAGGATGCCGATGTGACCGCCGCTCACGTGCTCGTAATCGTAGGCCGCATGCACGCCGAACATGCCGAAGCTCACGTTCGCCCCGATGGTGTACCCAAAGTTCGTCTTACCCGTCCCCGACGCATGGCGGTAACGGAATCCGGGGGAGACGTACGGCTCGATGCTGAAACCGGGCGTGGGCAGGCTGATCGCGAGGCCCGCCGCACCGATCACGCTCGTCGTGGCGGGCCGGGCGGCGCTGCTCGAATCGCTGCGCGCGGCGCCGACCTGAAGGTTGATCGATACGGGGATCAGGCTGCCGCCGATGACGCGCATCGCCGCGTTGCCACCGTAGGATGTGATGCTCGACGTGGCGTTCTCGGGCTTGTAGCTCGCGACGCCGGCGGTCAGGGTCAACGTGCCGAGACCGAGCGAGGCGCGGCCGCCGAACGCGTTGCCCTTGCCGGAGGTCGAGTCCGGCCTGCCCCAGTCGCCGTTGATGGTGATGCCGGTGCCGCCCTTCGGGCTGTTCCAGACGGGCATCCCGAGCCACTGCGCCGCCGCCGGCGCGGTGACGAACGCGGCCAAAGCGAGACATATCGCTGCGCGCTTCATAAGTCCCCTCTTATGGAGAAAGAGTCAACGGGACCAGGGCGCCCGGCCCCCCGAACCAACTCGCCAACGGTAGAAAGTCCCGTGCGGCGAGTCAATCGCGTGTCGCTCTAATGCACCCACACGGCGCCGATCGACACACCCTCGCTGTCGCCCAGGCCCGCGCTGATGCGGGCGTCGAACACGCGGCTCAGCCGAAAGTCGGCTCCCAGGCCAAGTGCGAACCGCACGTGGTTGGTGACGACGCTGCCGGCAAGCACGTACATCGTCGGCTGCACGTACGGCACGATGCTCACCGTCGAGCCCCGCGGATCGACCCGGCGCCCGAGCGAGAGCCCGACCGGGATGATCAGCTGCGATGCGCCACTCACGAAGTTCCCGCCCACGCCGACGATCACCG
>WNGO01000459.1_pt1 | contig 33063 bp, 33 predicted proteins | sample 5400511 | NCBI WGS metagenome assembly WNGO01 (sample SAMN13153380, study PRJNA577476) | soil metagenome | isolation source: 20 cm soil or saprolite under Garry oak tree replicate 2 | place: USA:California | collected 2016-06-15 | reverse complement strand
GTGGCCGGCGGCGGTGCGGTACAGCCGGGCGTAGTGGAACTCGTCCAGGTTGCGCGGCTCGCCGACGCGCGCGCCTCCATCGAGCCGGTGAAAGAAGTAATCGAGGATCAGAAGCGTCTCGCGCAGCGGCCCGGGGTAGACGCGGTCCGGCGTGTCGCGCGGCGTGTGGATCTTGCCGCCGAACACGAGCGGGGAGGCCTTGCCCGGAAGCATCGCGACCAGCGCGGTCGCGGGCACGCGCAGCGGCGGCGTGTAGGGACGGCGGGCGAGTCGCGCTGCCACCCGGCGCGCCGCCTCGCGCCCCCGGACCCACAGCCCGTTGTTCACCTCGAGGAACGACACGTGATCGGTCGTGCCTCCGGCGAGATAATTGTTGTACTTGATCCCGTGCAGGTGTGCCGCTTCTTCGAGCAGATCGTTGATCGAGTCGTAGTCCCCGAACGGGATCAGCACGTGCAAGAAATCGGCGCCGAGCGTACCGCGCGGGATGTAGAGCCGGCCCTCCCCGACCGAATCGACGGAGACCACGCCACGAATGCGGCGCAGCTGCTCGGTGGAGAGGGTCTTCACGTACTCGCGGGATCCGGAGACGCCGAATCGGTAGCCGGCGAGCGGCGCGAGCGCGGCTGCCACCACGGCCCACAGCCAATTCTGCTGGGTGAGGGCGAGATTGGCGGCCTGGAGCCCCAGCGCGAGCAGCAGCTGAGAGCTGAGTCCGACCAGGCCGCACTCCTCTGAGCCGGCGAGGAAGTAGGTGTGGGTCAACGCGGGCCGTCGCGCGGCACGCAGGTCGGCGAGGAGGTACTGCTTGACGATCTCCTCGCCGGTCGTGTTGTCGTCCGCGCCCGGTCCGCGCCATGTGTCGTAGTGGGCGACGAGGACGATCCGGTCGGTGCTGTCACCGGGGACGGTGAAGAGGTAGTTCCACCGCGTCGTGCGCACCGCCCAGGCCGAAAGGCGCTGCCGCTCTATCACCACCCGCTCGCCGAACTCGGCGCGCAGCCGGTCGATGAACTCCTCGACCTGACGCTCGTTCCCTTGATTGCGACTTTCCCGTTCGAGCGCCCGGCAGTCGCGGCGGATGTTCTCGAGGATTTCGGCGACACGGGCGCCGACGGGCGCGTAGCGGGCGTGGATGGCGTCGAGGACGGACTCCATGATCGTCAAAAAGAACAGAGGAAGTTGCGAGCCGCCATGCGCGCCGGGCATAGTTAGCGTCTCGCCCCCCCCACCCCCTCACCGGAGGCTCTCGTGTTCGCTTCCCGCTTCGCGATTTGCTGCGCGCTCGTCCTGTCACCGATGCTCGCCACGGCCCAGGACACGGCTTCTGACTCCATTCCTTTCCGGCGGCACCAGTGGGCCGCACAGTTCGCCGGCGGGACGACGTTCGCGAGTCTCGGCGCCCTCCGATTCACGGCGCCCGATCGCGCCTGGCTGCTGGATTTCCGGTTCACCGGCGGCCACGCGCACGACACGAGATACGCCGGCGACACACTCCTCGGCGAGGGATTCAGCTCGAACGCGAGTGTCGATACCAGAATCGGGCGCCGCTTTTATCAGGGGCGCGGTAAGTCGGTCGTGAGCTTTCAGACCGTGGGCGCGCTTGGCGGCTACACACACAACTGCGGTGGGACGACCGCGCCCATCGCGGCGGGCGGATGTTCCAACGGATGGAGGGCGGGTGTATTCGGAGAACTCGGCGCCGCGTACCTGATCACGCGGCGCTTCAGTATCGGAGGAGCTGCGACCGTCGCGTTCACGTATCAAAAAACGAAGACCACGGGCTCCAGTGGGTTGGTCGGCCGGGATTGGGCGTATCAAGGTTCGGTCCAAGGACTCTCGTTCTCGGCGACCGTTTATTTCTGAGCCATGACTCTGCGAAGCGAATCGCGTTAGATTGCGGGCCGCCATGAGCCCTAACTTCCTCGCCCTGGCGGGCCTCGGCCTGCTACTGGGTTTCCGGCATGCGTTCGAGCCGGACCATCTCGCGGCCGTCTCGACACTGGCGACGCGCCAGGGCCGCCTGCTCGACGCCTGTCGTCTCGGACTCGCGTGGGCGCTGGGTCACACCGCCAGCGTGGGCGTGGTGGTGGGCGCGATCATCCTCTTCGGGTGGCATCTTCCGGATCGCCTTTGGCCCGCCGCCGATCTTCTCGTCGGGCTGCTGCTCGTCGGCCTGGGCGGCACGGTCATCGTGCGCTATGCCCGCGGTCGCTGGCACCTGCACTTGCATTCACACAATGCGGAGAGTGCTCCCCACCTTCACCTTCACAGCCACGCGCAAGGCGCCGAGCACAGTCACAGCCACCCGCAGGCCGACGCCCGGCGGTCGCTGGGGTTCGGCTTGCTGCACGGACTCGCCGGGAGTGCCGCGATCCTCGTGTTGCTCGTCGCGGCGGCGCCCACCCGCACCGCCCAGCTCGCGTATTTCGTCGCCTTCGCCGCCGGAACGGTGATCGGGATGCTGCTCGTGTCGGTCTCGCTCGCGAGCGCCGTGCGGCTGGCCTCCCGGCAGGGGGCGCGATGGGCGACCGTGCTGCACGTGGGGAGCGCACTCGCGAGTGTAGCCGTGGGATTGCTCGTCGCCGTGCGGGTCGCGGTGGAGCCCTGATACGGCCGGTGCGGTTTCGGCTGCGTTGGCTGGCTCCGCTGTTGCTGCTGGGCTGCCTCGACTCGTTCGCTCCGGCGGGTGCGGAACCGTTCGCGCCCGCCGCTCGCTATCGGGTATGGTGGTCGGAGATCGAGCAGTGCGCGGGCCTGTGGGGTGACTTCGATCGCGTGGAGTGGTACGAGGTCCCCGGCTCGAGCTACCGCTGTCCAGCCTACGAGGGCTGGTGCGACGGCTGGTGGCGCGCGCCGCACTTGATCTACATGGCGGAGCAGCGGCTCGACGACAGGCGGCTCGCCGAGCACGAGATGCTGCACGACCTCCTGGGACGCGGCGACCACCCTCCAGTGTTTCAGGCGTGCGGAGTGTAACAAGCGCAGGTCGCCGCGCGGTTCGGTACACAGCGTCGCACTCGTTTGCAGCGAGCAACAGCGGCTACTTGGCGCCCAAGCCGTAGCGCCTCCCCCGCCACTCCACGTTCGGCCCTCGCAGCGCCGAGCGAATCATGATGTACGCCACCATCGCCGCGCCGAGCGGGTAGAGCAGCGTGTATCGCAGGGGCGCGCCTTCGGCCCGATAAACGGCGACCCAGATCGCGAGTGAGATCGCCGTCGTCACCGCGGCCCACGCCTGGCCCGCAACGGCCCAAGCGAGCGGCGGCACGATCCAGCAGAGGGCCGGTACCCACATGAGATAGGGCGCCGCGCGCCGCATCAGCGCGTTGGGCGGGAACATCAACGGCACGCCCAACGCGAGGTTCTTGGACCACCCCTCGATCACCTCTGGGAGGCTCCGGTACATGCGGACAGCCATGTACTGATCGCCGTGTGTCAAGAAGATGTCGAGATGATGTCGTACGTAGAGCTGCGCCAGAGCGAGGTCTTCCGCGACGTGCTGCTTCACGGCGGCGTGCGTGCCGACGCGCTTGCCGAAACCACCCCTCGGCGAGCTCCGCGCCGCGCACGAGCTGGAGCCGGCCCGTCGCTTCGGGCGCGCGCGCGAGGCGCTCGACGATCTCGGCCGTGGCGTCGGTGGAGCGATCGTCCACCACGATCACTTCGATGGAGCGGTACTCCGTCTGGAGGATCGATCGAACGCAGCGCTCGATATTGACCGCCTCGTTGCGGGCGGGGACGATCACGGAGACGAGTGGCCCGTCCCGTTGTGGTTGGTACGCGGACAGGCGCGGACCGCGAGTGGCGTAGCGGTAGACGAGCAGCAGCAGGAACAGCGCGTACGCGACGGGGGTCAGCCACGTCACTCGAGCTTTTCTCCCTCTACCGAGGCGACGACAACCGCGCCAGTCAAGTGTCCGACCACGTTGGTCATGGTTCGGAACATGTCCGGAATGCGATCGAGCCCGAGGAGCAGCTGCAGCCCCGCGAAGGGGAGTCCGGTGCTCGCGAACGCGGGGGCGAGACTCACGATGCTCGCGGACGGCACGCTCGCGACGGTGAACGAAGTGAGGAAGACCGCCGCACCGGCCTGAACCAGTTCGACGGCCCCCAGGTTCACGCCGTACAGCCGCGCGATGAACAGCACCGCGACCGCCTGGAACAGCGCGCTCCCCGCACGGCCGATGCTCGCGCCGAGCGGAAGCACGAACCCCGCCACGGTGCGCGAGATCCGCAGATCGTTCTCCGCGGCGTCGAGCATCGTCGGCAAGGTGGCGAGCGACGACGTGGTCGAGAACGCCATGAGCATCGACGCCCGGATCGCGCGCAGGTAGCGCCCCACGCTGACTCGTCCGAGGAGAGCGACCGCCGGGAGGTACACGCCCCCAATGAACACCGCGAGACCCGTGATCACCGCGATGATCATCATCGCCATCGTGACGACCAGCCGCACGCCGAGCGCAGCGACCGCGCCCGCGACGAGCGCGAGGATGCCGAGCGGCGCGAGCAGTAGAACCCAGCGTACGATCACGATCAGCGCCTGAGTCGCCGCGTCCGCGAGCTCGGTGAGCGCGTGGCGTTTGTCTTCGGGCAGCGCCGCAGCGGCGACCGCGAAGATGGTAATGAATACGATGAGCGGCAGCAGATTCCCCTCGACCGCGCCCCGCACCGGGTTCGCAGGAATCAGGTCGACCACGAACCGCGCACCGGTCGGGAGCTGCTCCGCGGCACGGTGGACTACGCCCGCATCCGACTGCGCGGCGTCGCGCAGTGCCGCCTGCTGGTCCGGCGTCACGGGCGCGAGCGGGAGGATCAGGCCGGCCACGAGGAACCCGATCGCGATCGCGGCGATGGTCGTGGCGCCGAAGAACCCGAGCGTGCGCGCGCCGAGCCGGCCCACGCGCCGCAGGTCGCCGAGGCCCGCGACCCCGGCGAACAGCGCGGTCGCAACCAGCGGGATGACGACCATCGACAAGAGGTTCAAGAAGAGCGTGCCGAGCGGCCGAAGCCACTGGGTCAGGGCGAGGAGTTGCGGCGAGTGGGTCAACGCTGCGGCGAGGCCGAGCGCGAGCCCCGCGACGAGGCCCGCCGCCATCCAGATGTGGATTCTCGTCGCAGTCATCGTATTATTTCCGGGCACTATGATCACCGGCGCTGCGGTGCTTCGCAACGGCTGACGAGTGGCCACTCCAGTCACGCGATCGTTCCGCCTCACCGGCGCATCCGGTCCTCCGGTCGCGGTGGATGTCACGAGCGCGTCCGGGCGACGCCCTGTCGTCGTCCTGTGCGCACCCGTGCCCGGCTTGGTGGAGCGACTCGCCCGGGCCGGGTTTGCCGTCGTCGCCTTCGATCCGCCGGGATCGCCCGGGCTCGAGGTCGCGCTCGATTCACTTGAGCGCGGCGTGTTCGACGTGGACGCGGATAGCTACGCCCTGGTGGAACCGCGCCGGGACGGTTCTCTCGCGACGGCACGCGCGTCGGGAGGCGTGCGCGTGCCGGGTCCGGTGGTGCCCGGCGAGTCGGCGGAGCTCGCCGCGGCGGCGATCGTGCAATGGCTGGCGAAGTACCTCGCGTGATCACCCTGGCGGCGGTGCGCCGCGCCTTGCGCGACCATCGCCCGTATCTAGTCGATGCACCGGAAGCCCGCCCCGCCCCCGCCCCCGCCCCCGCCGCCGTTGCGCTCGTGCTCGCGGAAAGTCCGCAGGGCGTCGAGCTCCTGCTCATCAGGCGCGCCGAACGCGCGGATGACCCCTGGTCGGGCCAGATCGCGTTCCCGGGCGGGCGCTACGATCCCGGCGACTCGGACCTTCGGGCCACGGCAATTCGGGAGACGCGCGAAGAGACGGGCGTCGACCTGACTGGTGCCGAGTCGCTCGGCGCGCTGGACGACCTGCATCCGCGTACTCCGACATTGCCTCCCGTCGTCGTGCGGCCCTTCGTGTTCTCCCTGCCGCGGCGTGTCGCGCTCGTACCGAGCGATGAGGTGCAACGCGCCTTCTGGCTCCCGCTGGCCCGGCTCACGGACCCGGACGTGCGGCGCGAGGTGACCCTCACGCTTCGGGGTGCGAAACGGACGTTCCCCGCCTACCTGGTGGACGGCGAGGTTATCTGGGGCATGACGGAGCGGATCCTCAGCCCGTTCGTCGAGCTCGTTAGCAAGCAACAATAGCCCGCCAAAATCTACATATTCGCTTGACAGCATCCTCGAATTAGTATAGACTAACACCTACGGGGCGATGCTGCCTAACTCATTATCATAGCACCGAGTACCTAGTCCCGGGGACCTGCCTTCACGGCAGAAAGAATCGGCATGCAACCAGCGCTGCGCGATCCCAACCCGCCGCTCACCCGGTCTGTGGAAGACTACCTGAAGGCGATCTACCACCTGTCCAGCCAGGGGGGCTTCGCGGCAACCAGCGATATCGCGGCGATGCTCGACGTGGCGCCACCGTCGGTGAGCGGCATGGTGAAACGGCTGTCCGAGACAGGGCTCATCGAGCACGTGCCCTACCGGGGTGTGCAGCTCACGGCGCAGGGCCGGCGTGCCGCGCTCCGGATGATTCGCCGCCACCGCGTGCTCGAGCTGTATCTCACCCAGCACCTGGGCTACGACTGGGGCAACGTGCACGCCGAAGCCGAGCGGCTCGAGCACGCCGTATCCGACGATCTGATCGAGCGGATGGCGAACGCTCTCGGGCAGCCGCAATACGACCCGCACGGCGACCCGATCCCCACCGCGGCCGGTGACATCGAGGAGGCCGAGCTCGTCGCCCTCGGGGAAGCGCCCATCGGTACCAAGCTCGAGTTGCGCCAGGTGGGGACGCAGGATCCTGCGCGCCTGCACTACTTCGCCGAGCATGGGCTCACGCCCGGCGTGCTGCTCACGGTAAGCGAACGTCAGCCCTTCAACGGGCCGACGACCATCGCGCTGGTGCCTTCAGGCGACCCCCGCGTGGTTGGCCGGGAGCTGGCACAGCTGTTGTGGTGCCGGGCGCTGGGAACATGAGCTCGACCGCACTCAATGCCGTCGCCGTCGCACTCGGTTTGCTCCGCGCGAGCGGCGCCGTGGCCCAGGACCCCGCAGCTGCACCGTCCATCTCCGACAACAGCTTCCTGATCGAAGAGGCGTACAACCAGGAGCCCCACGTGGTGCAGCACATCAGCGGACTCCAGTTGTTTCGCGACGCCGATTCCTGGATGTACACGTTCACTCAGGAGTGGCCCCTGTTCGGCCAGAAGAATCAACTGAGCTACACGCTGCCGATCGCCAGGCTGCGCAACGGGATTGGCAGCGCCACGGGTGTGGGCGACGTAGCGGTCAACTACCGCTACCAGCTCGTCGCGGCCGATCGTCTCGCTGTGGCTCCGCGGCTCTCGGTGCTGCTGCCGACCGCCTCGTTTCGGTCGGGGGCGGGCGAGCTCGGCATGCAGTTCAACCTGCCCGTGAGCGTGACCATCACGCGCCAGCTCGTCACGCATTGGAATGCCGGGACGACCTTCACGCCTTCGGCCCGGACTGTGTACAACCTCGGCGCGAGCGCGATCTGGCTCGTGCGGCCTGCGTTCAATGCGCTGGTCGAGGTCGTGTGGCTCGGCGCTGCGAGCGGCGACGAGCTGATCGTCAGTCCCGGAATCCGCTGGGCGTACAATCTGCGCAATGGCCTCCAAATCGTTCCCGGGCTCGCCTACGCATTCGATGTCGGACCGTTCGTTTATCTGAGCTTCGAGCACCCGTTCGGGCACACCGGTCCCTGATGGCCACGCCCCGCCCGAACATCCCGATCACCGGTCCCGAGCCCGGATGGCGACGCCCCCGGCTCACACCGAGCCTCGCCGAGGTCTACCGCACCGTCCCGATCCACGCCGGCGGCTGGTGGCGCAAGGCGCTGGCGTTCGCGGGCCCCGGCTACCTCGTCGCCGTGGGTTACATGGATCCGGGCAACTGGGCCACGGACCTGGCGGGCGGCTCGCGCTTCGGGTACACGCTGCTGTCGGTCATACTGTTGTCGAACCTGATGGCCATCCTGCTGCAGGGGCTCGCCGCGAAGCTCGGCATCGTTTCGGGGCGCGACCTGGCGCAGGCGTGCCGCGACGACTTCTCGCGACCCACCACGCAACCTGCTGTTCGGCATTCCGATGACCTGGGGCATCATGATCACCGCGCTCGACGTGCTGATCGTGCTGTTGCTGCAGCACAGGGGATTCCGGCTGCTCGAGGCGTTGGTGGTGGTGCTGATCGCGACGATCGCGGGGTGCTTCCTGTTCGAGATCGTCATCTCGCACCCGGCCGTCGGCGCGGTCGCCGCCGGATTCGTGCCGAGCCCCAGCATCCTGGCCGATCGCGACAAGCTGTACATCGCGATCGGGATCCTCGGCGCCACGGTGATGCCGCACAACCTGTACCTCCACTCGTCGGTGGTGCAGACGCGAGCATACGAAGAGACACCGGCCGGCAAGCGGATGGCGGTGAAGTACGCGTTTCTCGATTCGACCGTCGCGCTGAGCTTCGCGTTGTTCATCAACGCGGCGATCCTGATCGTGGCGGCGGCCACGTTTCATCGTGCCGGACACACCGGCGTGGCCGAGATTCAGCAAGCGTATCAGCTGCTCACGCCGCTGCTCGGGGTGACTGGTGCCAGCACCGTCTTCGCACTCGCGCTGCTCGCGTCGGGGCAGAATTCCACGCTCACCGGAACGCTGGCGGGCCAGATCGTGATGGAGGGGTTTCTCAACATCCGCATCCGGCCCTGGCTCCGGCGTCTGATCACCCGGCTGATCGCGATTGTGCCGGCCGCGTTCACCGCTATCTTCTTCGGGGAGAGCGGCACTGCCAAGCTCCTCATCCTGAGTCAGGTGATTCTCAGCCTGCAACTGTCCTTCGCCGTGTTCCCGCTCGTCTGGTTCACCTCCGATCGTCTGAAGATGGGCGAGTTCGTGAATTCGAGGTGGGTGAAGACTCTGGCGTATGTCGTCGCGGTCCTGATCGCGGCCCTCAACGCCTGGCTCCTCGCCCAGACGTTGCGTAGCTGGGCGGGGTGATGTACGCCCGGATCCTCGTTCCCCTCGAGCACTCTCCGGCCGACGAGACGATCCTCGCGCACGTGCGTGAGCTGGCCCGGCGTTTGGGGTCGGCGCTGGTGCTGGTGCATGTGGCGGACGGGTGGGTGGCCCGCAACATCAAGGAGCTCGACCTGCGCGAATCGGAGGAGATGCGCGACGACCGCGCCTACCTCGAGGACACGTGCGCACGGCTCGTGGCGGAGGGGTTCGACGCCGACGCCGTGCTCGCCGCCGGGGACCCCGCCCAGGAGATTGCCGCCGTGGCGGAGCGGGAGCGCTGCGACCTCATCGCAATGGCCACGCACGGGCATCGGCTGCTCGAGGACGTGCTTCGTGGCAGCACTGCGACAGCGTTACGACATCACACCATGGTGCCGATTCTCATGGTGAGAGCGGAGAAAAAATAACGGCTACGTCTTATGCCGTTCTCGCCTGCTCCAACGCCCGCAAGATCGCCCCGAGCCTCCGGTCGCGGGCTTCTCGCAGTTGCTCGATGTTGCTCTTATAGGCCCGTTCAATGCTCTGAGTCAGCGCCCGCTGCTGCTCGGGCTCGAGCCGCTGCCACGTCGCGAGCTGACCCCACCAGCCCTCGAAGCTCGCGAGGAGCTGCTGGACGAACAGGGTGACGCCGCCGTCCCCGGCGGCGAGGTGATACGTGAGATGCGGGCCTGCGGCCGCCCAGCCGAGCGCCGGGCCGAGCGAGACCGCGCGGTCCAGTTGGTCCACGTCGATCGCACCGTCCAGAACGAGATCGATACACTGCCGCCACACGGCGGCGGCGATCCGGCCCACGACGTAGCCCGGAATCGGCTTCTTGAGGAGGATCGGCATGCGGCCCAGGGCGCGCAGCCACTCCTGAGCCTGCACCACGGCGGCGGCGCTGGTGCGTGCCGCGGGGACCACCTCGACCAGCGGTATGAGCTCCGGTGGATTCAGCGGGTGTGTCACCAGGCAGCGGTCCTGGCGGCGGCAGCGCGCGAAGATGTCCGCGGGCGGGATGCCGCTCGACGAGCTCGTGAGCAGCGCGTCGGCCCTCGCCACCTGTTCGATCGAGCCGAACACCCTCTGCTTCGCGATCATGTCTTCCGGGATGGCCTCGATCACCCAGTCGGCGTCCTGCACGGCCTGGAGCAGGCTGCGCGCCTGCGTGAATTCCTTCAGGCCGCGCTCCACGATTCCCGACGTGGCGCGCTCGAGCGCCACCAGCGCGCGGGTTCGGCGCGGCACGTCCGTAGCGGCGCGCTCGAGCCCGCTGGCATTCGAATCGAACACCGTGACCGGCCACCCTGCAGAGGCGCACAGTGCGGCCCAGCCGCAACCGATGTCTCCCCCACCGATCACGGCGACCTTCTGGGGCAGGGCCGTCACGCCGGCGTCTCTTGCGCCACGATCGGGCTGGCTGCCTGGTGCACGGCCCAGCGGAACACACGCTCCGACAGGAGCGGACGTACCATGCTGACGTCCACTTCCGTCGCCACCTTCACCAGGGGTCCCACTTCTTTGGAATCGATGCGCGTGTGTCCCCGGTGCTCCCCATCGTCGAGATCCACCACCAATCGTTTCTCCTCGAACGTGAGGCACGCGGGCTTGATGAGCGCCGCGATTGGCAGCACGTCGTTCACGATGCACCCGTCGAGCCCTTCCTGCTGCTTGTGGAAGTCGACATAGAAGCGCAGCGCATCCTGGATCCAGTGCGCATGGTCCGCTCCCGCGCCGGCATGCTGCAGACGTGTGATCTCGTGGGGAGCGAGCACCATTTCACGGGTGACGTCCAGACCCACCATCTCGGTCGGCAGCTCGGCGCGCAGCACGATGTCCAGCGCCTCGGGATCGCACCACGCATTGAACTCGGAATAGCGAGTCGTGTTGCCCTGAGCGGCCACGTTACCGATCATCGCGATGTGCCGCGCCACCTTGGCCCGCACCAGGTCGGGGTCTCTGCGCCATGCGAGCGCCAGGCTCGTCACCGGACCGAGTGTCACCAGCGTGACGGGCGCCGGCTGCTCCGCGAGCAGCCGGTCGAGTGACTTGACGAAGTCGAGGATCACGCCCGCGGGCGGAACACTCGCGTATCCTAGACCCGACTCGCCGTGCGTTTCGCGCGCGACCGCGAGCCCCCGCTTCAGCGGCCGCCGGGCTCCCACGCCGAGGGTCGTCCGCTTGCCCGCGCGCCGCAGGATGGCGACCGCGTTACGGTAGGCGTTCTCCACCACCGTGTTGCCGTAGGAGACCGACACGCCTCGGACGTCGAGCTCGGGCGACGCCAGCGCCAGGAACAGCGCCAGCATGTCGTCGATGCCGGGATCGGAGTCGATAATGACGGGAAGGGGGACGGGGGACGGGGGAAGAGTACGATCGGTCACGAACTGAAGGCTAGGGAACGCCAACCTCCTTTGCAATAGTGGCGCGCAGTTTCCCGAACTCCTCGGCGCCGCCGAAGCCGAAGATGCGCTCGATCACCCGGCCGTGGCGGTCGAGCAGCACCGAGTACGGCAGGCCGCGGTAGTGATACAGCTGCTTCATGCGACCGCCTCCGACCAGGATGGGGAAGGGCGGGCGGAACCGCGCGACGAACCCGAGCATGCTGCGGCGGTCCACGTCATCCGATACAGCCGCGATCTCGAAGTCCGCGCGGTCGAACTCGCGGTACAGCTCGGCCATGTGGGGGAACTCCTCCCGGCACGGGTCGCACCACGAGGCCCAGAAGTTCACGAGCGTCACCTTGCCGGCGAAGCGCGCGAGCGTCACCGTGTCGCCCTTCAGGTCGGGCAGGGCGAACGCGGGGGCGAACGGCTGCCGCTCCCTGCCCGTGGCCCCCGCTCGTGCCAACAGCGAATCGGCGTCGCGTAGCACGAGTGCTCCGTCCTCGCTCACCGCGACCGCGGTCTCGCGCGCGCCCAGGTGTCTCGTCAGGACGATCGCGCCCGTCGCCGTGTCGAGCACATCCACCCGCAGCCGGGTCGCGGCCGAGTCGTCGGCACCGAGGGCGTACAGCCGCCCATCGGGGCCGAGCGCGAGCGCCACGTTCACGAGCGCGCTCCGCAGGCGCAGCTCGGTACCCTTGGCCGGGAGGAACACGGGATCGGGCTCGCTCGGATACAGCCCCCGTTTCGCGGACCAGAGCAATTGGCCCCCGGGTCCGTACTTGCGGATCTCGTCGCGCACCAGCGGCGCATAGTACGCCGCGCCCCCCGCGTCCAGCGCGAGCGCGCCCGCGTTCACGAGATTGTCGAGCAATGGTGTTGCCGCCCGGCGGATGGTGGCGAGGCCGCCGGTGGGACGTCCCATCGTGTCGAGGATCCGGATCAGGGGCGCCGCCTCGGGCTCGGGCGCCCCCAGCTGGGGCACGTAATAGGGCGAGCGGGTCGCGGCCACCCGGCCGCCACCGGCCGCGTACAGCGACGCGATGTCCGGGCTCGTCCACTCACGCACCGGACGCCCCGCGGTGTCGATGACGACGCCTTCACCCGTGTGCTCGGTGACCAGCAGCTCGCTCCCGGTGAGCGGCGCCACGGCCATCGGCGTGGCGAGTCGGGGGCTCGAGATGACACGGGCGACACGCAGCTCCCGGTCGAATCCGACCAGCCGGGCGTGTTCTGGGTCGGGCGCCCACGAGAGCCCACCCAGCGACGCGGCGGGCGAGCGCCCCAGAAAGAGAAGTGTGAAGCCGCTGGGCGCCGTGCGGCGGCAGCCGAACAGGGCCGCCGCCAGCAGGGCGCCCAGCACCAGCCGCATTACGACGCGGCCGAGACGGTCTTGATCTCGATGGTGTGCAGGCCCGACACGAAACGATGCGTGCCCGTGACTTTCACCTGCGCTTCCGCGAACTGCGAGAGCTTCGAGTTCTGCGGATCGCCGGGCTTCGAGCTCACGGGCAAGTAAATCGTGCCGTCGCTCGCGAGAATGCCCAGGGGCACGCCCGCTTTCGCGCACGCCTGCGCGCACGCCTTGTGTGCCGCGCCGGACGCGCCGTTGGTCGTGTGGCAATTCAGGTCCACCACCTGACCGGTGATCGTGATCTCGTCGCCGGCCGCCATCGCATGCCCCTGCGCCATGAGCGGCAGCGCGAACAGAGCCAGAACGGTGGTCGTCGCGAGGATACGCTTCAACATATTCATCCTCCTGTGTACGGTTTCGCCGTGAAAGGTCACGGGACGGTAGGAGCGACTCGTGACCGCTCCCGTCTACCATACGCTTCGGCCGATGGTTCCAGATTTGGCGTATATTGGGCGCCATGACCGAGGCGTATCGCGAACTGGTGAATACGTTTGGCCGCGGGTGGGAGCGCGGCGCGGTGGATGAAATCACCTCCGTGTTCGCGCCCGAGGCGGTGTTCCTCGAGAACCCGTTCAGCAGCCAGCGCGTCGGTCTCGACCAGATCCGCGACTATTGGAAAGACGTCCCCGCCAACCAGGCGGACACGACTTTCAAGGCGGGTGAGATGTACGTCGCGGGTCCCTGGTTCGCCACCGAGTTCCGGTGCACCTATCGCCGCCGCCGGACCGGCGAATGGGTCGACGCTCGTGGGGCGATCTTTTGCGAGACCAAGGACGGCAAGATCAGTGAGATGCGAATGTACTGGCAACGCAACCCATAGCCGTGGCCGCGTGCTACACCCCCTGCCTGCTCCGCACGTACTCCAAGGCCTGCTCCATCAGCTCGGCACTGCGTAGGCCCACCCGCAGCGCCTGCGCGACCGCATCCTCTTCTTCCACGCCCTGTTCCAGCATGAAATAGGGAAGCAGCGCCCCCCCGACGCGGTTGGCGCTGCTGCAATAGACAAAGGCGGGAGTCTTTCCGGCGAGCTCACGCACGGCGTCTACAAGGCGGCCAAAGGTGGCTTCGCTCACCGCGCCGTGCCCCACGGGGATGTGTCGGTACTCGAGTCCGGCCTGTACGACCGCCTCGGGCCGTTTGAACGGCTGGGGCTCCATCCCCTCGCGGATGTCGATCACCACCTTGCACCCCGCGCGCTTCAGTGCCGCGAGATGCTCGAGGGTGGGCTGCCCGCCAGTCACGATTCCGGGGATCGGCTCCGAGGCGTTGGGGACGCCGGCGATGGCATCGAGGAGTTGGCTCATGGGAAACACAGCCGCTAGCTTTCGCAGCACAAATCTAGCTCACGCCGACCGGTATGGCTCCGACTCGCCCCCCCCCGCGCCCCCGCCCCCGCGCCACCTCCCTGGGCGCCCATCTGAAACCGCACCACAAGCTGTGGCTCAATTGGGACGGGGCGTTCCTCATGGGGCCGCGCTATCTACGGTTCCTCGACGCGGTCGATCGGCGGGGCACGATCCGAGCGGCCGGTGGCGAGGTGGGGTGGAGCTATCGCACCTGCCTCAATCGCATCCGCGAGATGGAGCGCGTCCTCGGCGCCAAGGTGCTGGTCACGACCCGTGGTGGCGCGCGTCGCGGGGGATCCCGACTCACGCCGGAGGCCCGCCGGCTCGTGAAGCTGTTCGAGACGTGGCGGCGCGAAGCGCTCCGGCAGAGCGACGTGGCATTTCGAAAGCTTTTGCGCCGATAGGCACGCGGTAGCCTATCGGGCGGGCGACGCGTAGCTTGGTGGCATGCGGTCGCCCTTCTTCATCGTGGTTCTGGCCTGCTGCGCGGCCCTGCGCGCGACGGCGCAGTCAACCCCCGCTCCGTTCTCCACCACGCCCAAGCTGACGGGCTATCTCCAACCGCGCTTCGAGGTGCACGGTGATACGGCGGTGTTCTTCCTGCGGCGAGCGCGCTTCGCCCTGGAGGGGAACGTTACCCCTTGGGCGTCGTATCGCGCGCAGGTCGAGATGCGCACGGCCGGCGCCGCGGCGACGCCCGCCGCGTCGCCGCTGAGCCTTTCCGCCACGGACCTGTGGGTGAAAGCGACGCACGGCGGGTGGGGAGCCACCGTCGGACAGTTTCGCGTCCCGTTTGCCCTGGAATCCTTGCTCAGCTCCACGACCCTCGAGACGACCGAGCGTTCGCTGATCGTGAACGCAGCCAAACGCGACATCGGCGTGCAGGGCGAGTGGCGCGTTCCCGATCGCGTGACGCTCCAGGGCGCCGTCGTAAACGGGGAAGGTCCCAACCGGGCCACCAACCCGGATAACCGCATGGCCTATTTCGCGCGCGCCATCGTGACGCCTGTAAAGGGGCTCGACGTGGGTGGGGCGTTCGAGGGCTACAGCGACTTGAGCGGGGTCGGCGCGCAGGGCATGTACCGGAGGGCGCGGTGGACGGCGCGGGCGGAGTATATCGACGAGCACAATCGCAGAACCGACGTGCATACGACCGGATGGTACGCGCTGGCGGCGTACGCGGTGGTGCCGCGCCACGCCCAGCTCGTCGCACGCGTCGAGCAGTACGACCCGAGTGGCCAGGTCACAACCGACCGGACGACGGGGTATCTCGCGGGCGTGCAGTACTTCTGGCGCGGCGACGACTTGAAGATGATGGTCGACTACGAAGTGTTCCGCGAGCAGACGACCCAGGTGAAAAACGACCGCGGGGTGGTACAGATGCAGGTGCGCTGGTGAGAAGGCGGCACGGTGCAGCGGCGCTCACTGCTGCCGCGGTTCTCGTTGCCGTCCCATGCCGCCCCTTGTCGCCTCTTGCCGCCCAGTCGTCCGCCGTCATCCTCGCCACCACGACCAGCACCCGCGACGCTGGCCTGCTCGACTCCATTCTGCCCGACTTCGAGCGCGCCAGCGGCTACACCGTGAAAGTGATCGCCGTCGGCAGCGGGCAGGCGCTCGCCATGGGCAAGCGCGGCGACGCGGACGTGGTCCTGTCGCACGCGCCCGAGGCCGAACGCGTGCTGGTCGATTCGGGCTACTTCGTGCGACGCCGCATCGTGATGCACAACGAGTTTCTCATCGTGGGCCCGGCAGCCGACCCCGTGGGGCTGCGCGGCATGAGCGATCCAGTGGCGGCCATGCGGCGGATCGCGGAAGGCCACGGTCCATTCGTGTCCCGCGGCGACCAATCGGGTACGCACTTGCGCGAGCAGCTGCTCTGGAAGCGCGCCGGATTCTCGACGCCTCCCCGCGACGGCTGGTACATCGAATCTGGGCAGGGGATGGGCGCGACGCTCCAACTCGCCGACGAAAAGCGCGGGTACACGCTCACCGACCGCGCCACCTACCTCGCGTGGCGGGACAAGCTGCACCTCGTCCCCATGGTCGAGGGCGATACCTCGCTGTACAACGTGTACCACGTCCTCGAGCTGAATCCGAAGAACGCATCGCGCATCAACGTCGCGGGTGGCCGGGCGCTGGCGGACTTCCTGGTCGCGCCCGAGACCCAACGTCGGATCGGGGAGTTCGGGAAAGGGCGTTTCAGCCAGAGCCTGTTCGTGCCCGACGCCGGGAAGGAGCCGTCTCCATAGGAGACAGCCGTGTCTCCCAGGGTGGTCAAGTGAGATCAGGCCCTACCGGGCTGAAACAGGCACGGTTCTTGATTCACTGGCGGGGCTAGGTATATAGAGGATAGCCCCATGTTGCTTCCACTGCTGCTCTCGTTCGCCCTTGCCGGGGCCGATGATCCCCCGGTCAAAGTCTCGCTCAACAACGACAATTACTTCGAGCCAGGCGACAAGGCCCGCGTCGAGGTAAAGCTGGCCGAGGACGGCTACCTGCTCGTGCTCCGCGCGGACGCGCAGGGTCGCGTGCGCGTGCTGTACCCGCTCGATCCGTCCGACGACAACTTCGTGCGCGGCCGCAGGACCATCGAGGTGCGGGGTCGCGGCGATCGCGAAGCGTTCTTCATCGATGACAAAGACGGATCTGGCGTGGTGCTCGCGGCCCGGTCGGTCGCGCCGTTCCAGTTCGACGAGTTCGTTCGGGGTGATCATTGGGACTACCGCGTGCTCGACACGCGGGGATCGGGTGACGACAAGGAAACGGCGCTGCTCGACATGGTGCAGCGGATGTCGCCCGACGCCCACTTCGACTACGACGTAGTCGCCTACGTCGTGTCGTCGCGTCCCCATGACGCGTACCACACGCATGTCGCCGTCGGCGTCGGCTGGGGTTGGGGCTACCCTTACCCCTACGGCGTTGGCGTTGGTTTCGGCTGGGGTTACCCCTATTACTACAGCGCGTGCGATCCGTTCTTCTACTCGTGCTACAGCCCGTTTTACTACTCGCCCTACGCCTACACCTCCTACGGCTATCCCTACCCGTACCGGTACTATGGCTATCCGTACCGGGGGAATTACTACGGCGGGGGTTACGGGTACGGGTACCGCCCGCGCAACACATTCATCAATCGCACGGGGACCGGCATAGCCGTTCAGACGACCTTCCGGAATCGGTCGAACGCGGGGACGGGAATAGGCGTTCAGACGACCTTCAGAGATCGGTCGAACTCGACCGCTGGGGGCATCGGCCCGAACTTTCGTGTCCCCGACGGCGCGCTCATCGCTCGGCGGCGCGCGGCGACCATGCCGGTGCGCGACGCCATGCAGCGTGACCGCGGCACGCCCGCCGATCGCGACGCGTGGGTCGGACGGCGCAGCGCTGGCGGAAGCGGTGGCGTGGACGGGAGCCGGAGCGGAAGCGGGGGAGGGGGGGCGGGGGACCGTAGCGCCGACAGACCTTCCGAGCGACGCGGCGGTGGCGGCAGTGGGTGGAGCGCGCCGCGCGGGTCGAGTGGCGGTGGTGACCGCGGCGCCCGCGCAGCTCCGTCGAATCGGAGTGGTGGTGGAGGAGGGCACTCTGGTGGGGGTGGGGGTGGTGGCGGTGGAGGAGGACGGCGCAGGCCGTAGGTTCCAGCACGGGCTTTGTGGCAGAGGGGCGCAGCAGGCTGCGCCCCTCTGTTTTTCGGTGCAGATTCTCGGCCCTCATGACCGAGCTCAGGAAATCGCTCCGCCTGGTGGACGGCCTCGCGATGGTCGTCGGCATGATGGTGGGCTCGGGGATCTTCCGCACGCCCGGGCTGGTCGCCGCGCAGCTGGGCCGTCCCTGGCTCACGTTCATCGCCTGGATCCTGGGCGGCGTGCTCGCGCTGCTCGGCGCCTTGTGCTTCGCCGAGCTCACTACTCGGTATCCGCGGGCCGGCGGCAAGTATGTGTACGTACGTGAGGCGTTCGGGCCGCGCGCCGGCTTCGTGGTGGGCTGGGTCGAGGGAGCCGCGGTCTACCCTGTCGCGATCGCGGCGATCGCCGTGGTCGCCGGCGAATACACGGGCCGGCTCGCGGGACTGGGGAGCGGGGGCGGGGGCAGTCACACGCATTGGCTCGGCGCCGGAATGGCCGCGTTGTTCACGGCAATCAACCTGGCCGGCGTGGCATCGGGGCGCTGGGCACAGAACCTCGCGACGGCCGCGAAGGTGGTCGCCCTGGCGGGGGTCGTCGTGCTCGGGTTCGCCGCCGGAAGCGGCGTGGGGTGGCACTCGACGCTCTCCACCGCGCCGACCGGCGGCGCCGTGCTCGTCGCTCTCACCGTGGCGTTTCAGGCCGTGATCTGGACGTATTACGGCTATCTCGACGTGGTGAAGATCGCCGAGGAAGTCGTCGATCCCGATCGTACGCTGCCGCGCGTCTTGTTGGGCGGGATCGGCGCGGCGGCGGCGTTGTATCTGCTCCTCAACGCCGCATTCTTCCAGGTGCTCACGATCGATCAGCTCGCCGCGTCGAACCTGGCGCCGGGCGACGTCGCCGCGACGCTGACCGGCGCGCGCGGCGGAACGGTCGTCGCCGCGCTCGCCGTGCTGGTCGTACTCGCCTCGCTCAACGGCAACATCTTCGTGACGGCACGCGTGATCTTCGGGCTGGCGCGAGACGGGCTGGGACCGCGCGCGCTGGCGCTGGTCAACCGTGGCGGCACGCCGTGGGTCGCCATGCTGCTCGTGGGCGTCGTCACGATCGCCCTCGCCGCCTCGGGCACGTTCGAGGCGCTACTCGGCTTTGCCATCACCGTAATCCTGGTAATCGACAGTCTGGCGGTGCTGTCCCTGTTCCGGCTCCGGGCGCGCCAGCGGGGAGCCCCCTTCCTAGTGCCGTTTTTTCCGGTGATCCCGCTGGTGTTCGTCGGCGTGTACGCGGCGCTGTTCGTCGGAACGGTGGTCGCGCAGCCGGGGGTCGTTGGAGTCGCGCTCGCGGTGCTGGTGGCGGCGTACGGGTTGAGCTGGACGGTAGAGGTTGTAGGGGACGGTAGAGGACGGTAGAGGACGGAGCCGACCTCTACCGGCCTCTACCGTCGCAGTATCTTCTTCGCATGCCCCGCATCGCGATTGCACAGCTCCGCCCCAAGAAGGGCGATTATGCCGCCAATCTCCAAAAGATCGGCGGCGTGCTGGCACAGGTCGCGAAGCTCGAGCCGGCCCCCGATCTCGTGATCTTCCCCGAAACGTCTACCTCCGGCTATTTCGTCGAAGGGGGCGTGCGGGACGTGGCGGTCACGGCGGGAACCCTGTTCCGCGACCTGCAGCTCGAGCACGAGGCCGCGAAAGCTCCGCCGCTGGACGTCGCGGTCGGGTTCTATGAAGTGTTCCAGAACCATTTCTACAACTCGTGTCTCTTCGCCTCTCTCGGCAACGCCCCACCCGGCAACGCCCCACCCGGCGTCAAGCACGTCCATCGCAAGATGTTCCTCCCCACCTACGGCGTGTTCGACGAGGAGCGGTTCGTGGAGCGCGGTCGGGAGTTACGGGCTTTCGATACGCGGTGGGGCCGGGCGGCGATCCTGATCTGCGAGGACGCGTGGCACTCGCTCTCGGGTACGATCGCCGCGCTCGAGGGCGCGCAGCTCGTGATCGTGCCGAGTGCGTCGCCGGCGCGGGGGACGGGGATGGACGAGGAGGGGGTCCGCCTCCCGGCGAGTGTGGTGCGGTGGGAGCGCATCCTGCGCGGCATCGCGGACGAGCACGGCGTCTGGGTCGTGTTCTCGAGTCTGGTGGGGTTCGAGGGCGGCAAGGGCTTTCCCGGCGGCTCCGTGGTGGTGAGCCCGGGGGGGGAGATCGTGCTGCGCGGGCCGCTGTTCGAGGAGGCGGTGCTGACCTACGACGTCGATTTCGCAGAGATCACACGCGCGCGAGCGGAGGCGCCGCTGCTGGGAGATCTGGAGGTCAATCTGCCGCATCTTATCAAGAACCTCGGAAAAGGGGAAACGGGAAGAGGGAAACGGAAGGCGCGACCCGTCGAGTTCGACCCTGCGACGAACGGCGCGTCGGGACAATCCGCAATCCGCAATCCGCAATCCGCAATTCATGTCGTGGGGCGCGGCGTTGAGGAAGGAGACCCGCTCGCCATCGACACCGAACTCGCGCGCCGCTGGCTCGTCTCGTTTCTGAAGGACGAGGTCGTCCGGCGCCGCGGCTTCACGAAGGGCATCGTGGCGATCTCGGGCGGCATAGATTCGTCGCTCACCGCGTACCTCGCCGTCGAAGCGCTTGGCAAGGAGAACGTGATCGGCGTGCGCATGCCGTACAAGACGTCGTCCCCCGAGAGTCTGGAGCACGCGCAGCTCGTGATCGACCAGCTCGGCATCCAGTCGCTGACGATCGATATCACTGCGGCGGTGGACGGCTACCTGGCCCAAGTGGAGAAAGACGGGAGTGCCGATGCCACGCGCCGCGGCAACGTGATGGCACGCGAGCGCATGATCGTGCTGTTCGATCTCTCGGCGAAGCACAAGGCCCTGCCGATCGGAACGAGCAACAAGTCGGAACGGCTGCTCGGCTACTTCACGTGGCACGCCGACGATACGCCTCCGGTGAATCCGTTGGGCGATCTGTTCAAGACGCAGGTGCGCGCCCTGGCGCGCCACGTGGGCGTGCCCGACGTGATCCTTCGCAAGCCGCCCACCCCAGATTTGGTCCCCGGTCAGACCACGGAGGGCGACTACGGGATCAGCTACGACAAGGTCGACCGCATCCTGTACTATCTGCTCCGCGGCATGAAGCCCGCCGAGGTGGTGGCGCGTGGCTTCACGCCGGAGGAGGTGGCGAAGGTAGCGGGGCGGCTCGAGTCGACCCACTGGAAGCGCCGGCTGCCGACGGTGGCCATGATGTCGCAGACGGCGATCGGCGAATTCTACCTGAGACCGGTGGACTACTGATGCAGCCCAAGCATCCGCGCGACTCGGAAACGATCATGTCGGAGCTGATGATGCCGCAGCACGCGAACATCCTGGGCAACGTGTTCGGCGGCGTCATCTTGGGGCTGGTGGACCGGGTGGCCGCGGTGGCCGCGATCCGCCATGCCTCGAAGCCGTGCGTCACGGTGTCGGTGGACAAGGTGGACTTCCGGGAACCGATCCACGTGGGTGAGCTGGTGACGGCGTACGCGCGCGTCAACTTCGCGGGCCGCACCTCGATGGAGGTAGGGGTCAAGATCATCGCCGAGAACGTGCTGTCGGGTGAGAAGCGGCACACCAACTCGTGTTACGTGACCTACGTGGCGCTCGACGATGAGGGCCTGCCGACCCCGGTGCCACCGATCGTGCCGGAGACGCCGGATGAGAAGCGACGGTATGACCGGGCGGCGAAGCGGCGGGCGAGCCGAGTGATGGATAGGAGATATGCGACGGGGGCAGGTGAGTGAACGGGGAAGTCGGAACGCGGAACGCGGAACAGACGTGTGAGGTCGTGGCGCCCCACGAGGCCCACCCGGATGTTCCGCGTTCCGCCTTCCGCGTTCCGCGTTAGGGAGGGGCGGGGCGGTGCGGGTGGTGCTGGTGCTCGGCGGCGGCGGGGCAAAATCGCTGGCTCATGCGGGTGCGTGGAAGGCGCTCCGCGAAGCGAATATCGGGCCCTCTCACATCATCGGGACGTCCATGGGCGCGGTGATCGGCGCCGCGCTCGCGGCCGGGTCGAGTCCCGAGCGGATCCTCGAGATCGCGCTGTCGCTCGGGAAGAAGGATTTCGCGGCGCTCGACGCATGGTCGCTCGCGAAGGGTGTGTTCGCCGGCAACATCTTGAAGCCCGAGCCCCTGAAGCGCACGATCGCGCGGCTCGTTCCCGTCACGCGCTTCGCCGACATGAAGATCCCACTCACCATCACGACGACCGACATGGAGTCGGGGGAGCTGGTGCTGTTCGGCGCGCTGGGGCAGGATGGGCCGCTCATCGATGCGCTGTACGCTTCCTGCGCGCTCCCGTTGTACCTGCCGCCTCAGGTGATCGATGGACGGCGGGTGGGGGAGGGCGGCTTGCGCGCGGTGCTCGCGCTCGAGGTGGCGCGGCGAGTTCCCCCCCCTCCCCCCGTCGATCTCGTGGTGGCGGTGCACGTCGGGCCGGGGTTCGATGAGCCGCCCGTCGACAAGAAGGCCGCGATCCCGCCGCTCGTGCGGGCGCACGGCGAGGCGATCCGGATCATGATGGCGGCGCAAACCGAGCGCGCGGTCGCCGAATGGCCCGAGGACGCGCCGCGGCTCGTGTTCGTTCGGGCGGTGGCGGAGCGGGAGGCGACGTTTGCCGTGGGGCAGGGGCAACGGTACTTCGAGGCAGGGTATCGCGAAGCGAAAAAGGCATTGGCTGATACATTAGGGCGCGGCTAAGAGCCGCGAGTTCACTCGCGTAACCACGCGAAGCTCACTTGATAACAGGGGTGCCATTGCTCGCCCGTGAGATCATGATCCCCGAGCCGTTTGTCGCCGCCGCCGGTGCCACCAGCGCCGAGCTGGCGTTGCTGATGCGCGCCAAGGACATCTCGGTCGTGCCGGTCGTGGACAATCCCAAGGACCGGCGTTACATGGGCACGATCTCGGACCGCGATATCGTGACGGCGTGCGTGGCCGCGGGTCACGATCCCATGACGTGCAAGGTACAGACGCACGCGCGCCAGGATACGGTCGTGGTGACGCTCGATACGGAATTGGAGGGATACAGGATCGAGAGGCTGGACGACAAGGATACGCACATCAGATCGACGATCGTCGTGGTAGACGGGAATCAGAGGGTCGTGGGGTTTATTCCACATCCCGAGTTCATACAGGGAATCGTGATCGTTCGAGAATAGAAAGGGCAAGTACTTACTTCTGTGCCCCGTAAGCATTTCACTCTGGCAGAAGCCAACCGTACGCTCCCCCTCGTGAAGCGTATCGTCGCCGACTTGATCGCGCTTCACCCCCAGTGGCGCGATCTCGTCGCGCAGTATGAAGTCGTCGCCACCCAGTCGCGTCCCGAATGGGGCGAATCCACTGAGCAGCTCGCGCTCCGCGCCCGCATCGACGAGGTGGCGAAGCAGATCAACGACTTCCTGCTCGAGCTGGACCAGATCGGGTGCGTGTTCAAAGGATTCGAGCCGGGGCTCGTCGATTTCTACGGCAAGCTCGATGGCCGGGAGATGTTTTGGTGCTGGAAGATCGGGGAGGAAAAGATCGAGCACTGGCATGAACTCGAAACCGGGTACGGGGGCCGGCAACCGATACCGGTAACCGTGGGAGGCAGAGGATGAGGGGGTTCTGGCTGCTGGTGCACGTCCTGGGGTTTACGCTCTGGCTCGGCGGCGGAATCGCCACGATGGTGGCCGGTGTGACGGCCAAGCGGCTCGGGACGACCGAGCGGCTCTCGGCCTATCGTCTGATCGGCGCCGTTCAGCGCCTGCTCGTCGGACCGGGCGCAATCGCCGTGGTCCTGTCGGGCATCATCCTAGGCCAGCCCTACATGCGCTCCGGGGCGATGCCGGGGTGGGTCAGCCTCATGATGATCGCTGGCATCTTGGGAGCGCTCGGGGTGGTCGCGATCAGCGTGCCGACAGCGGCCAAGCTGGCGCGGCTCGAGTCGCAGGGAGGGCAGCTCCCCGAGGCATTCCCCAGGCTTCGCAAACGTCAGATCGTGGCGGCGACGGTGGCGGGGACGTTCGGACTGATCGCACTGTTCGCGGCGACGCTGGGCAGGGGGTGAGAAGCCGGGGAGGGTGCTACGCGGTGAGCTTGGCGAGGCGTTGGCGCACTTCCCGGACCTGCGGCTGCAGCTCGGCATCCGCGTTCTTCCACAGATCCACGAAGCGTCCGTAGTAATCGCGGGCTTTCGCGGTATCGCCGCGCTCCTCGTACAGCTCGCCCAGGCGCTTGTACGTCGGCCCCAGCGTGGCCGCTTCCTCGAACGAACGGCTGAATCCTGGCGTCGTCACGGCGCGCTCGTACACAGCGAGCGCCGAGTCGCGCTCGCCCGCACGCTCGTAGGCGCGGGCCACCAGGTACAGCCCGCATACGGAGCAGTTATCCTCGTCGTACCATGCCCGATATCCCTTGATGCCGTCCTGGACGCGCCCCTCCGCGAGCGCGATGGCGGCCGCGGCGCCGTGGCGGAACGGCTGGCGGCGCCGGATCGCTTCGGGCACGGCGGCCTCGTACTCGGCCATGACCTGCTTGGCGCGGTCCGGCTGGCCCATGTGCCCGTACAGCCACGCGAGTCCGGAGTACGGCCGGTCCGCGGCGGGCATGGTGGCGAAGGGATAGCGGCGCAGCGCTGCCTCGACCTCGCGGCGCGCGGCCTCGGGTGCGTTCCGGAAGAACACATCGATAACGGCGAGGCTGAACGCGTTCTCGAAATAATTCCCCGGCACGCCGCGCTGCTCGTTGAGGGCCATCGAGCGGCGGAACTGAGCTTCGGCCGCTGCGAGCTTCCCCTGCACCAGGTAGAGCGAGGCGAGCTCGCTCGCCCCGGCGGCTTGCCACGTGAGATCCTGGATCGTCTGCGCGGCCGCCTGGGTCTCGGTCTCGGCCTGTTCGTACTTGCGCTGCGCCGCCTCCAGGCCGATCCGGATGAAATGCTTCATGGGGTTGGCCGGCGCCCGCTGCTCGAACAACGCTGCCGTCCGACTCGCGTCGGCGAACTTGCCCTGCCCGACCTGCGCCTGCATGGCGTTGACGTACAGCGCCCACTGGTTGGGGGCGACGGTGATGCCGTGCACCGCGAGCGATTCGGCCTCCGCGAATCGCCTTCGCTCGTTGAACAGTAACGCCAGGTTGTTGAGCGCCACCCCGTCTTCCGGGTTCTGCTCGAGCGCCGCGCGGTATGCGCCCTCGACTTTCGCCGGATCGTACTCCACGCGGGTGTAGTAGTAGGCGTCGGCCAGGTCGCGCTCGTACGGCGTCAGCCGGTCGCGGTGCCGGAACGCCTGCGCGGCGGCTGCGTTGATGCGGGACGTCGCGCCACCCGAGTTGCTCAACACGACGGCGAGCTTGCGGTACGCCATCGCGAACGTCGTGTCCAATGCGATGGCTTCCTCCAGCAGCGTGCCGGCCCGGGCCACGTCGGCCGCGTCGCTGGCGCGAACGCCCTGGGAGTACTTACGCAGCGCCTCGAGCGACCTCGTGGTCACCTGCTCGAGCGGCTCGCTCGCGCGGATCGTCCTGAGCGATTCGCCGATGCGCTCGCGCAGGCGGTGCGACAAGCGGTCCACCGCCGCGATGATGGCACCGTCGTCCTGAGCGTTCTCGCGTACGGCGACCAGCGCCGCGCCGTCGCTCGCCCCGACGAGCTCGGCCGAGACGACGTAGCCGCGCCCCAATGGATCGACGTGACCGCGCACCACGGCCTTGGCGCCCTCCCGCTGCGCCAGCTCGCGCGCGAGGGCCAGGTCGAGCGGTGCCGACGGCGGGCGACCCATGCGGTACAGCGCCTGGCCGACCGCCGCGCCATCGAGCAGCCGAACCACGGGCGATTGTGCGAGGTCGACCCGTAGCGCCTCCGTCAGCGACGGGCCGAGCGTCGAATCCTTGGTGCGGTTCTCGAAGTCAGCGAGCACCAGTCGATCGCGCTGCGCCAGCACGCCGCTCGCGACGAGAGTCCCTACCGGACCGATGCCGAGCGCCCGCAGCGCCATGTAGACGGCGGTAATCAGGGTCAGCATGGCGAACCCCGCCGCGCCGGCCCACAGCGCGCGGCGCCACGTGAACCAGCGGTGCACTCCCGCCGGGACCGCGGCCTGTCCAGTGCTGCCCGCGAGCGCGCGCCGCCGCTCCATGAGGCCGGTCCACAGCATCACCGGCAGGCCCGCGGCGACGAGCGCGATGACGCCGAAGAGGAACCAGTCGGGCAGGCCGATGAAGTGCACCAGCAGGTAGTCGATCGTGAGCGCGCCGATGGCAGCGAGGACGTAGAGGGTCGCAACGCGCGCGGGGTGTCCCCGGCGAATGGCGGCCGCGGTGCCGGAGGAGACCTGCCCCAGCATCTGGGGTGTGATGCCCCCGGTGGGCGTCGCCATGACCTCGAGCTGGCTGAGCAGCTCTTCGGCGCTCTGAGGGCGATCGGCGGGATGCTTGGCGAGGCAGCGCATGATGAGGGCCGATAGCGCGGGCGGCACGCTGTCGCGATGCAGCGTAACGGGATCGGGCGTGGTCGTCACCTGCGCGGCGAGCAGTCCCTGGGGCGACATCCCGCTGAAGGGGGGCCGTCCGGCGAGCAACTCGTAGCCGAGCGCGCCGACGGCGTAGAGGTCCGCGCGGTGGTCCACGTTGGGATCGCCGGCGGCCTGCTCGGGGGCCATGTAGGCGGGCGTGCCGAGCGCCATGCCAAGCGACGTAAGGGTGCCGGCGCCGCTCGAGTTGGCGACGGCCTTGGCGACGCCGAAGTCAGTGACGAGCGCGTGCTTACCCGAGATCAGCACGTTGTCGGGCTTCACGTCCCGGTGCACGATCCCATTGGCATGCGCGTGGGCCAGTGCGTCGCACACGTCCCGGAGAATCCGCACGGTCTCACCGATCGGGAGGGCGCGCTCGTGGGTGATCCGCGCGCGCAGCGACTCGCCGGCGATGTGGGGCATGATGTAATACAGGAGATCGCCCTGCGATCCGGCGGTGAGCAGCGGAACGATGTGGGGATGCTGCAGCGTGGCGGCGAGGCGGATTTCGCGCTCGAACCGCTCCTGGTTCACGCCCGCCGCCATCTCGGGAGGCAGCACTTTGACCACGACCTGGCGCCCCAGATGGACTTCCTGGGCGAGGAACACTCGGCTCATGCCGCCGCCACCGAGCTCGCGCTCGATCTGGTAGCTGTCGCCGAGGGCGCCCTGGAGGCGCTCCCGCAGGGCGGTCGGGGCGGTCATGGACTGAATGTAGAGTGCCTGACGAGTCTCTGCAGGGAAGGGTTTCCGCGCGGTTTAGCGCGGCTGGCGCGGCTGACCGCGGCTGACCGCGGCTGAGAGCCGCGGCTCGGCATCTGCCGCTGAAGCGGCGGGTTACCCCCCGGTCTTACACACTGACCTGACCGGGCACTCGGGACACCTGGGCTTCCGAGCTATGCAGACGAGCGCACCTAACTCCATGATGGCTTGGTTGAACCTCCACGCTCGTTTCCCGTTCTTCGGCACGAGCGCGTGGGCAAGATCCCAGAGCGGGCGGGGCGTGGTGCGTGGTGCGTGGTTGATTCCCAAAAACACCCGCCGTATCACCCGCGCGACGTTTGTGTCCACGGCCGGGACCGGCTTTTCGTACGCGAACGTCGCCACCGCTCCCGCTGTGTACGGGCCGATTCCGGGAAGCTTCACCAGCTCGTCTGGCTTGGCCGGCAACGTGCCGTCGTGCCGTCGTGTCACCTCTCTCGCCAAGTCATGCAGATTGCGCGCGCGGGCATAGTACCCCAGTCCATCCCAGGCTTCCCGCACTGCGCGCGGGCGCGCGCGGGCCAGCGTCTTGAGATCCGGAAACCGCTCCAAGAATCTCGGATAGTACTGTTCGACGCGGCTCACCTGCGTCTGCTGCAGCATGAACTCGGAGACGAGCACGCGGTACGGATCACGGGTTTGCCGCCACGGCAGGTCACGCGCGGCGCGGGCCCACCAGGCGAGCAGTTTGCGGGTAAACGCTTGTGCACGCGCTGGCGTACGCGCGCGGGGGGTGGACGTACGGGCCATGCGTACCCAAGATACAGCCCATGGGTAACGGTGCGGAGCTGACCCTAGGCCCGCTTCGCCTGGTCGCGCGTTGGAGCCTCCGCACCGCCGACCACGCGGGCCGCTACTCCATCCTCCTCGCCGACATGTTCCGCGCCCTCGCGGAGTGGCGCATCTGGGTCCCCCGCACGCTTGAGCAGGCCACCGCGGTTGGCTACGGCTCACTGTTCATCGTGCTGCTCGTGGCCGGGTTCGCGGGCGCCGTGACGAGCCTCCAGACCGGCTACCAGTTCACGGGCGTCTTGCCGCTCTACTACGCCGGCGCCGTGATCTCCGAATCCATGATCCTCGAGCTCGGCCCCGTGCTCACCGCGCTGATTCTCGCGGGCCGCATCGGGGCGCGCTACGCGGCGGAGCTCGGCACGATGCGCGTCACCGAGCAGATCGACGCGCTCGAGAGCCTGGGCCGCTCGCCAATGTCCCATCTGCTCATTCCACGCGTGGTGGCGGGGCTCCTGGTCATCCCCGCGCTGACGATGCTCGCGAACGCGACGGGAATCGCCGTCGGCTATCTCACGGCCAAAGGGTCGCTCGGCCTCACCTACGCCGACTTCGAGTATGGGGCGCGGGTGTTCTTCCGGCCGCTCGACCTGTGGTACTCGCTCATCAAGAGCTACTGCTTCGCCGGGGCCCTCACCACGATCCCGTGCTATCTGGGGTTCAACGCTCAGCAGGGGGCCGAGGGGGTGGGGCGCGCGACCACGACGGCGGTGGTGGCCGCGTCGGTCGGCATTCTGATGCTCGACGTGTTCACCACCAAGCTCCTGCTGGTGGGCACGTGATCGAACTGCTCGACGTCCACAAGCGGTTCCTGGACAACGTGGTGCTCGACGGCGTATCGCTCGACGTGCGCGACGGCGAGACGGTGGCGCTGCTCGGCCCCTCGGGGGTGGGGAAGAGCGTCACCCTGAAGATGATCAACGGCCTGCTGCGCCCCGACACGGGCGACGTGATCGTGGACGGGCTGCACGTGCCGCAGCTAAAGCGGAAGGAACTCGCCGAGTTACGCTCCAAAATCGGCTACGTGTTCCAATACGGGGCGCTGTTCGACTCGATGAGCGTGGCCGAGAACATCCGGCTCGGCATCACCGACGAAGCGTGTTACAACGACGCCGCGTACTGCGAGAACCGCGTGCTCGAGTGCTTGCGGCTGGTGAACCTGGCGACCGACGTGTCTGACAAGTATCCGGCGCAGCTGTCGGGGGGGATGAAAAAGCGCGTGGGGATCGCGCGCGCGATCGCGGGAAAGCCCAAGTATCTGCTGTACGACGAGCCGACCTCGGGGTTGGACCCGGTGAACGCGGACGTGATTGACGGCCTGATGGAACGCCTGCAGCAAGAGCTGGGGGTGACGAGCGTGGTGGTGTCGCACGACGTGCGGGGCTCGTTCCGGGTGGCGGACCGGGTGGCGCTGTTGTGGCAGGCGAAGATCCGCGCCGTGGGCACGCCCGATGAGATCCTCGCGTCCAGGGATTCCGCGGTGCAGCAGTTCCTGGAGCGCGATCTCGAGATGGCCCTGATTCACAACGAGGCGAACTCGGGTGGATAGCGCATACAAGCAGGAAGTCACTGTCGGCGCGCTGGTGCTCGTGGGGTTCGTCGTCTTCACGGGCTTCATGTTCTGGCTCACGGGCCGGTCGCTCGTCTCCAAGGCCGTGCCCGTGGACGTCGTGTTCAGGAACATCAGCGGCCTGAAGGAAGGCGACCCGGTGCGCGTGTCGGGCGTGAAAAAGGGGCGGGTGGCGGGCGTGCGGCTCGAGCGCGTGGGCCACGTGACGGTGACGCTGGGCCTCGACCCCGAGGTGCGCCCGCACAAGGACGCGCGCGCCAGCGTCGCCTCGGCCGACTTCCTGGGCGCCAAGTTCGTCGACTACGATCCCGGCGCGAGCGACACGCTGCTGCCACCCAAGGGAACGATCCAGGGGGTCACCGAGGAGCAGTTCGCCGACGTGGCCCAATCGGCCGCGAAGAGCGCGCAGGAGCTGATCGCGAACGTGAACAAGGGGCTGAACCCGGGAGACCTGGCGAACGACATCCACAACACGCTCATCGCGACGCAGCGCGGCATGAACGCGCTCACCCAGGCGACCAATGGGCCCGCGATCCAGCAGACTCAGGCCTCCCTCAAGGCGCTCGAGCGGGTCATGACGCACCTCGACACCCTGCTCGGCGCCGCCAATCCTGCCGCGACCGGCAGGCGGCTCGACACGCTGACCACCAACATCACAAAACTCACCGGCCGCCTGGCAGATGCGACAGGCTCGCTCAAGACACTGCTCGACAAGATGGACAAGGGCGAGGGGACGCTCGGCCGCATGGCGACGGACACGCTGCTCTACAACAATCTCAACGCTACTCTCAAGTCCCTAACGGAACTCCTCACGGATCTCAAGGAACGGCCTGGGAGGTATCTGACGGTGAAGGTCTTCTAAGAAGAGTGCGTGGTAAGTGGTGCGTGGTATTTTCCGGTTCAGGACGCGCCTTTGGTTACGGGGGGACGGCGCAGGAGTCCCCGCAGAGCTCGCATCGTAGTTGCGACGCCAAGCGTGATGTCGCGCACCGCCTCCTCAGGCAAGTAGCCAAGCTCAGAGGCGAGTCGCAGTAGACACTCCGCTTCTGCGGCAGACCCGAAAGCGATCCTCAAGTGTCGTCGGCACAGAGCGATGGTGTTCAAGGCGTATCCCTCGACAATATTTGCCTCGACTGAGATCGCCGCGCGGCGCAGCTGATCGAACAGATTCCGGGCCCGAGGGTGATACGCGCGGTCCGTCGTTTCGTGGGTAAGACGCGCGACACGGTGCGCGCCCTTCCAGGCTTCCAGCGTCCGGTAGCTATTCACGGGGAGAGCATACGGCCAAGAGCCGGTGTGCCATCATCCCTTCTACGCGCGGTGGCTCACTTTCACGCACGCCGAAAGCGGTAGGAACCGGGACGCAACCACGCACCACGCACTACGCACCACGCTTTTACATGACCACCTACCACGCACGTTCTTAGCCACCACGCACCACGCACCACGCACTTTTCTTTTCACCAGATCGTCGCCTTCACCGAATCCGCCCTCACCATCGGGTCGCCCGCCTTGCACCCGAAAGCTTCCGCAAATTCTTTGAGATTGGAGAGCGGTCCGACAACGCGCCACCGCGCGGGTGCGTGGGGGTCGGTGGTGACCTGATTACGCAGGTACGGATCGGTCGCCTTGTTGCGCCAGATCTGGGCCCACGCGAGGAAAAAGCGCTGCTCGGGGGTGAGGCCGTCGATGTTCGCGGACCGCGGCTTGCCCGCGAGCGAACGCTCGAACGCGGCATACGCGACCTTCAGGCCGCCCAGGTCGGCGATGTTCTCGCCCAGGGTGAGCCGGCCGTTCACGCGAGTGGCGCTGTCCACCACGGTGTAGCCGCTGAACTGCGCCGCCACGCGTGCGGCGCGGTCCTTGAAGTGCTCGGCGTCATCCGGGGTCCACCAGTCGCGCAGATTCCCGTCGGCGTCGAACTGGCGGCCCTGATCGTCGAAGCCGTGCGTCATCTCGTGGCCGATCACGGCGCCCATGCCGCCGTAGTTCACCGCGTCGTCGGCCGCGGGATCGAAGAACGGCGCCTGCAGGATCCCGGCGGGGAAGGTGATGTCGTTGAACGACGGGCTGTAGGTCGCGTTCACGGTGGGCGGCGTCATGCGCCACTCGGCGCGATCGAGCGGCATGCCGATGCGACTCAGGGTGCGCGCGGTGTTGAAGGTCTGGGCGCGCACCACGTTGCCGACCAGATCGCCGCGGTCGATGGACAGCTTGCCGTAATCCCTCCACTTGTCGGGGTAGCCGATCTTCTTGCCGAAAGCGCGCAGCTTGGCGAGCGCCCGGAGGCGCGTCGTGTCGCTCATCCACTCGAGCGTGTGCAGCCGGTCGTCGAGGGCGGCGATCAGGTTGTCCACCATGGCGAGGGCGCGCCGCCGGGCCTCGGGGGTGAACGTCTGCTGCACGTAGGCCTCGCCCAGGGCGTCGCCCATCATCTGGTTGGCGGCCTGGATGCAGCGCTTCCAGCGGGGCTGCTGCTCCTTCACGCCGGTGAGCGCGCCCTGGAACTGGAAATTCGCGTCCACGAACGGCGACGACATCCAGGGCGAGAGGTGGCGGGCGGCGTGCCAGCGCAGGTAGGCGCGCCAGTCGGCGAGCGGCACCGCGGTGATCAGGCTGTCCATGGCGCGAAAGAAGGCCGGCTGGCCGACGTTGATCGACGCGGTCGCCGGCGCGCCCGTTTCGTTGAGAAAAGACGCCCACGCGAAGTGGGGCGTGAGCGAGTCGGCCGCGGCGAGCGTCAGCTTGTGGTAGTTGGCGTTGGGGTCGCGCCGCTCGACGCGGGTGAGCGAGGCGCGCGCGAGCGCCGTCTCGAGCGCGAGGATGCGCCGGGCCTCCGAGTCGGCCACGGCGGGCGCGTCGCCCAGGAGGCCGAGCGTGCGCGCGGCGTACTCGAGGTAGGCGGCCCGCAGCGCGCGGGCGGTCGAGTCGTCGCGCACGTAGTAGTCGCGGTCGGGGAGGCCCAGGCCGCCCTGCGACACGGCGGCGATGACCATGGTGCTGTTCTTGAAGTCGGGTACGGCGCCGAGGTTGAACGCCGGGTCCCAGCTGTGGCGGTGCCCCTCGGCGAGAATCCGCGCCAGGTCACGGGGCGACGCGATCGCAGCGATGCGGTCGAGCCAGTTCTTCAGGGGCGCCGCGCCGGCTTTCTCGGCCGCGGCCGAATCCATGCACGCGGCGTAGAAGGCGCCGAGCTTCTGGGGGGTGGTCTTGGGGGGAGCCGCGGTGGCGGCGAGCCGGTCCACGATGCCGTGCAGCGTCTCGTTGTTGCGCTCCACCAGCTCCGTGAAGCTGCCGTAGCTCGCATACTCGGGCGGCAGCGTGGTGCGCGTCAGCCACCCGCCGTTCGCGTAGCGATAGAAGTCCTGGCAGGGAGCGCAGGTGGTGTCCAAGTTCGCCGGGTCGAGGCCGTGGTGGCCTTGGCCCGCGAGGCCGCCGGCGGTGGAGAGGGAGACCACGGCTAGCACGAGCGAGCGGTGACGCAGGGACATCCGGTCCTCCGGGAGGGCGTGGGGATAAATGAAGCTACGCGGCGGAAGGAGGGATGTTGAGGGGACGTGACTAAGACGGTGCGTGGTGAGTGGTGCGTGGTATTCTCCGATGC
>WNGO01000374.1_pt1 | contig 33114 bp, 31 predicted proteins | sample 5400511 | NCBI WGS metagenome assembly WNGO01 (sample SAMN13153380, study PRJNA577476) | soil metagenome | isolation source: 20 cm soil or saprolite under Garry oak tree replicate 2 | place: USA:California | collected 2016-06-15 | reverse complement strand
CGAGTGATTCGGCGGATTACAAACAGATCGATTGGTGCTCGTCGAACAATTCCACCCCCTGCGCGCTGATGAATATCAGTGTACCGCTTTTGGTTACTGCGATGGGGGCGCATTACTTCATCGCCGACAGCGAGCAGTATTATCTAAATTACGCCGCGAGCCATGACAAAGATTTCGTCACCTTCTTTGGCTTGGTCCACGGCATTTCCCCGTGCACGCCAGGCACCTCCTGGAACGTGCCGCAAGGCGCCAACTGTCTGGCCAATGTCGGTCCCCTCGACAATCAAGTAACCAACTATTGGGACTACGTGGGCAACTGGATCAAGCAAAGGTTCGGAACATAGACAATCAGCCCAGGGCACCAAGGAGTAGTTCGACCTTGAGAAATTTTATCAGCGCCACTGTGATTGCGTTTGTTAATCATTGGCGCTCAAGCATTTGCCCAAACAAATCCGATGTTTATTCAGCTTGGATAAGCGAAAGGCGCGTTACACAAGACCGACTCCGGGCAAGGATAAGGATTTCATCATTGCCAACCGGGTTCCTGACAAAGTTGCATCAAATTTTTCATTCAAGGAGCGAGAAAACAATGTCTCAGAAAAGCAATAGAGTAATATTAGGGCTTGTCACGATTCTGCTCGTAAGCCTCGCACGGTTCTCTTCAGCCGAGGCGGCGTCTGAGTTTCAGCTCCAGCCGATCACAACCACGACTCTATGCACAGCTGCACTGAACGACTGCGCAGCAGCCGGACTTCCCAATGTGTACGGCGCAAAGTTGTACAGACCCACTACCGACGTGCTCGGGCACGCCCATGTGGCGATAGAGATCACGCATGATAGCTCCAGTTACATCAATTTTACGGGGTGCGCCTACCTGGCCCAGCGAGGCTATACGGTGCTTTGTGCTGACGGTCCGTTTGGCAACTCAACTTTTGCCAGTCAGTTCGCCTATTACGGTCTTGAGCAAGTGGTTCCGACTGTTGCCTCAGCAATAAATTATCTTAGAAATGTATCGGGTCCTGGAATAGATAAAGTCATTATCTTCGGCCACAGCGGTGGCGGATCGCTGCAACCTTTTTACGAGAACGTCGCCGAAAACGGCCCTGGCGTCTGCCAGGGACGCGAAAAGCTTATACCCTGCGTCGACACGAACCTTCACAATCTGCCTAAGGCGGACGGCGTGATGCTGTTCGATGCTCATCCCGGACTTGGGATAGGAGAGTTCACTTACATGGACCCGGCGATCATCGTAAACTCCGATCCGCCCGGGAATGTATCTAGCAACCGGGATCCAAGCTTGGACATGTTCTCAACTGCGAATGGCTATGACTTTGCCACAAACGGCGGAGATTATAGCGCGAAATTCGTGAAGAACTTCTTAAAGGCACAAGCGGACCGGAACGAGGAGGTGCTTAACCAAGCCCTCGATTTGCTGCAGCAAGAGAGAATCGCCACCGGCAACCCCAACGCAATGGGCGATGATATCCCGTTTAACATCATCGGCGGTGGAAATGCCGCGCGGTTGTGGCAGGCGGACAGCGGAGGATCTCAACAGAGCGCAAAGGGTTTGCTCAACTGCACCCAGCAATCACACACTCTTTTATCGCATGACGGCACGCGACCGTTTCAGGTTGTTTGCTCAGTTCGGCCGCCTTCGGGAAACGCTGCGGCCGGATTAACTAACAATTCAAATCTCCATCTTACGGTTCATTCATACCTCGGCGTAAATACTATACGAGGTCACGGCCACTATGACCAGACGATAGACGATATCACTGGATTCGATAATGAGTCGTCCGCAACAACCACATCGGTCAATATCCAAGGCATAGGGAAACATCCCAATGGCATCAATAAGACTACGCCACTACTCATCGTCGCAAATAGCGGTCATTACTTTCTTAGGTTTGACGAGATCATCTACGATAACGCAACGACCCCAGACAAGACATACGCGATCGAAGAAGGGTCGGTGCATGTCGGCACTGAATGCACTGCTTGTGAGGCAATACTTGGACTATCCCAACCCTCAGGGCCAGGTACGTTCGGTTATTTTGGCGACACTTTTACCAGAACGTTTGATTTCATGACCGAATGGCTGAATGCGCGATTCTAATATTGACCTCACTACGGTTGCTCGATGTGATCGCCTCCAAGGCGTTGGGAGGCGATTCCGGAGAAAAGGGGCACGTGTGGTCGACGTGCTCTTTTCTCCGTTGCGTCGATGAGCAGACGGGAATGCGGCGGTGATTTATTACAGCGGCTTAACGTGGATGTTTAAAAGGATTGGACAGGCTCTGTGTTTTGCGAAGAAACATAACGGGTACATTTCAAATGAGAAGGAACCAATATGGATGCAGTTGTTTAATTCTATCGACGCATAGTTACGCAAGCCGGGTCGCTCCTAAAGCTTTTGATATAACAAAACGGAGGAATCAACTATGAGTGCAAAAATAGTCTTATTATGGACAACGATGTTCACCCTATTGTTCGGTTTCACTGTCTCGCCATCGTCGGCTCAGAATTTTCCAACGTATCACCAGCTTGGGCCTGCTAAGGCGACCCTTTGGCGACCTACCTCTGGCACGCCGCATATTGCAATAGTTATGATGCACCGCACAGCAAGCTTCCTCAATTTGCCAGCCTGCAGTGAGATGAGGGATCGAGGCTTTGTTGTGCTTTGCGTGAACACCCGTTTCGATAACAATGAATCGCAGGTCATATTTGAACGAACCGCCCTTGATGTGAAGGCAGGAGTTAACTTTCTCAAGCAAAACCAGTCCGGACTGACTCCGGGAATCACCAAGGTAGTCCTGTGGGGTTACAGCGGCGGCGGCCCGGCGATGAGTTTCTATCAGGCGGTGGCAGAGTCTGGAGTTGCTTTTTGCCAAGATCCGCAAAAGCTCACCCAATGTGACAGTAGTGGGCCGAATAGTCTTGTGGGATTGCCACCAGCGGACGGCATTGTTTTCGTCGATGCCCATCCGGGAGTCGCCACCATCGGGACCTTGAGAAGCATCAATCCATCAGTGAAAAAGGAGGATACGCCCGATCATCCTTTGGACAAAAAGCTGGATCCGTTTAACCCCAAAAACGGTTACAATCCAAACGGACTCTCAACCTACTCTGCCGCATTTAAGAATGCATACTTCGAAGGCCAGTCGACGCGGTTAAACAGCTTGATCGACGAAGCCTTGGCGATCCAGGATCAGATTGAGCAAGGGAAATACCCTTACACCGATGACGCTCCTTTCGCCATCGGAAAGGCATCGTCAGCAAAACTCTTCGTGCTAGACACGAGCATTCTTCACAGCACCGTCCAACCACGAGCATTGCTTAAAAACGACGGTACGATCGATTCCTCGCACATTGTAGAAAGTGTGAGGTTGCCCGATCCCACGCTCATTGATGCTGACAAAACATTTAATACCGGCGGGAAACTGCTAACGGTTAAATCCTTCTTGAGCACAAATGCGATTCGCTCGACTAATTCAATAGATGGAATCGATTACTGCTCCAGCAACGATTCTACGCCCTGTAACGTACAACAGGTTTCGGTGCCTGTGCTGTTCAATGCCATGGGAGCGTACTACTTCATCCGAGACAATGAGATCCATTATGAACTGGTGAAGAGTGTGGACAAAGAATTTATCGCTATAGCGGGCCTCGTTCATGGAATTACACCGTGTAACGAATGCCCGGGCGGGCCTTATAATAATTCACAGAAGAACTTCTACGACCATGTTCGCGATTGGCTCAATAAACCCGGCAGGTTCTAATTCTAGTTCTCGGTGAAAGCTTGACACGGCGCCAGCGATCAATTCGAGAGCATCATTAAGGAGGATTAAAATGTTTAGAAGTTTGGTCATGTCGTTTAGCGTGTTTATGATCACTACACTGTTTAATCTCGGGTATCCAAGCGATGCCCGTGCCATCACGACCACGGTCGTATGCACTACCCTGGCTAACTGCACGACCGCGGGCCTCAATCTCAACGCGGCGACTTTGCGCAGACCGGACACCGACGCCTTGGGGAAAGCACATGTCGGGATATTCATCATGCATCCGTATTCGGGCTACACCGGTTTTACCGGATGCACGGAGTTGGCGTCTAGAGGCTATACAACGCTCTGCGCCAATAGCATCTTCAACGGCAGTCAATACGGTTACTACGGCTATGAACAGCACGTGCCCGGGATCAAATCAGGACTGGAATACCTCAAGAAGATTCAAGCCACAGCCACGCTTCCGCCGATCACGAAGCTAATTATCTTCGGCCACAGCGCCGGCGCTCCGTTGATGACGTTTTATCAGAATATCGCGGAGAACGGTCCCGGAGCTTGCCAAGGACCGGAGAAAATCATTCCGTGCGTTGCCACGAACCTTAGCAATTTGCCGAAGGCCGATGGAGTGATGCTCTTCGACGCCCACTTGGGAGATTCCTTGGCGACGTTTACCTATGTCGATCCAGCGATTCACGGCAACGAGTGCTTGCCGCGAAACCCGCAATTCGATCTGTTCAGCGCGGAAAATGGTTACGATTTCGCAACCAACGGTGCCACGTACACCAAGCAATTCGCAAAGACATTCACCACGCATCAGGCCATCCGCAATATGGACCTGCTGAACGATGCGCTGAGTTTGTTGCGCGAAGAGATAAAGGCAACCGGCGACCCAAGCAAACTCGGGGATGATATACCGTTCAACGTCGTCGGCTCCACCGACGCGCGGTTGTGGCAACCCGATACGAGCCTGCTCAAGTATACGAAGAAGGCGCATACGCTGTTGGCTCGAAACGGCACGCAACCCGTGCAGATTATTCAGTCGGTGCGAAATCCCATGGGCCGCGCGGCCAACGGACTCGACTGCGACGGGTCGACCACCACGCAGAACGTTCATATCTGGCTCGGCGCCCATGCGCTGCGCGCGACGCCGGGTCTCTACACACAGAGCGCGGATGATATCACCGGGATTGATTACGATTCATCCAACGCGACCTCGGTCAGCAACGCCAAGGGAATTACCGTGCCGCTGGTCATTATTTCAAATACGGGGCATTACTTCGTGCGGCCGGATGAGATCCTGTATGACAACGCAATTAGTCACGATAAGACCATAGCGTTTGAGGAAGGCGCCGTGCACGGCGGCACACAGTGTTTGCCCTGCGCGACTTTGATCGATCCCACGATCACCACTCAAGCACAGGCAAATGCTTATTGGGGCGATACGATCGCGCGGACTTTTGACTTTTATTCCAAGTGGCTCGCCGACAGATATTAATCAGCTCAGCGAAATTTCAGTTCAAAGAACTCATGAATTGGACTGCCGGGGATGGTCGTCACCGTCCCCGGCGGGACTCAAGGATTGAACGCGACCAAGCCGCAGCCTGTCGCCCAGGGAACGACGGGCTCGTAGGCTAGCAGTTCCGCTTTCCAGCTCTCCACCGCGCCGGCGAGGGCGATCCAGGTTCTGATTTCGTGGCCGCCGGAGCCCGCTTCTGTATTGATTTCATCGTGCGTATAGGCGGTTAGTTTTGCGTGATCGCCGCTGATCAAGTGGTCCAGGAATTTCTTGTCGAACGGAATATTGATCTTGCCGTGCTTGGCTTCGCCCGGCCAGTGCGACAAACCGCCGGTGGCGATCATAGCGATTCGTTTCGGATTCGCTTCCAGCTCGTTACCGAGAAAACGGCCGAACGCATAGCAGCGTTTGGCCGTCGGCATCGGCGGCGTGAGCGCGTTGAATATTATGGGCACCACAGGGACAGCCATATTGGGATTTAAAAAATGCAGCGGCAAAAAGGTCGCGTGATCGAACAGCGCTAGCGTTGCGTCGCCGGGCACGCGCGCTTTCGGAATTCTCAGCCACTCTTCGATGGGGCCGTCGTAGTGCTCGGCACGGCCGATGCAGAAGGCGGGCATGCTGTTGAGAAAAAAATTCGCCCAATGCTCGACGGTGAGCGCAACGATGGCATCCGGCTTCGCCGCCGCGAGCATCGTGCCGAGCTTACGGTAGCTGCCGAGAAAATTGTCCGCTTGCTCTTTAGGCGCCGCTTCGGTCCAAGCGGTCATTCCGGGTGCGTGGCTGGCGGCGCAGGCAAATACGATCGCCATAACTCACTCCAATCCCTTGAGCGCTTTGGCGTAGTCTTCGTTGGAAACCTTGTTGAGCAACGTGAACGGTTTCAGCAGTAAAGAGTGCACGCCCATGGTGTAAAGCGCGCGCACGTCGACGTTCAGCGTGGCTTTTGCCTCTTCTTCCGTGAGCTCATAGCGCTCGATAAACGACGCCGGATTCTGGCGATAGCGTTCGCGCTGGGCGGCGTCGCGGTTGACGTGGTAAAGCAGCTTCTGCAATTGATAAAGGCTCATAACGGTCAGTCCAATTTCTCGTGCAGCCAGGCGAGCACCGTATTGAAGATATTTGGAATCGATCCCATGTGGCCGCCTGGGAATAGGCGTATCGCCTTGGGATCGCCATGCTCCAGTAGTAAATAAAAATCTTCCAGCGGCACCTGTTTGTCTTCTTTGCCGTTGACGATCAAAAGCGGCGCGCAAGGTTTGTCGAGCCAACCTTGATCGAGCAACGACAGCGCCGGCATCACTTGGCAAAGCTCGTCGAAGGTTTTCCTGCCGAACAAGTTGGCGCGCGCCTCGATCAAGTCGAATAAATACGAGTCGGCATGGCGCGAGCGCTCTTGCCACTGCGGTTGGAAGAAGTGGTGGACGCCACCGCCCCAATTGACTGCCGCACGCAGTTTGTCTGGCGCGACGTGCGCGAGCTTGGTCGACCAATGTCCGCCGAAGCTGGCGCCGACAACGGCGATCTTATCGGCCGCCACTTCCGGACGTTTGAGCAAATAATCGAGCACGGCGAGGTGTATTTGATGCGCGTCGGGTCCGGCGAGCATCGGGCATTCTCCCGTTCCCGGGCTGTCGATGATGAAGCAGCCCCAACCTTCTTTGACGAACGCTTCACCGAAGGAATGGCGCTCTTCTTTCCAGTTGTCGATGCCGCCCCAATGCATCACCATCGGCGCGGGCAGTTTCTTCGGCAGCCTTAAATGACCGACGATGGCCTTGCCTTGAAACGGAATCGACACTCGTTCTACCGGCACGTCGAAATATTTTGAAGCGGCCAAGAACATCTCGCGGGTTTTCTGATAGCCGTGATGTTTGCCCGGCGTGCTCGGAAACGGATGGCGGGCAATACCGTAATAACCATACGATCTTAGAAAGGCCGTTTTGGCTTCCACAGCATTGCCGGTTTTTTTGGCCCTGTTTGCCGCTTCCTCCCAGTGCGCGCCAAGTTCGTTCCAAGCGGCCGCCCAGGTTTCGCCCTCGAAGTTCGACATTTTCGCCAATGCTTCCTCCGCTTCGGTTTTGTCAGCGTGAAGAAACGGTGCGCGGCGCCCTAGGCGCTCGCGGATATCGCCTTTGATTTCATCGAGAGTGCGCGGTTCTGACATGAATCCATACCTCCTGATTCTGCGCCGTCGAGTTCTTCATTACAGCACTCCACGATACCGACGCGCGGCGCCATGAGCGCGTGATTCTGGCCATAGAGGATCGATACCGAGTTGTCAACCGGGCAAAGAGCGCAAACTTTGATTTTTCGGATCGCTCCAAAAATGCCTCGAATCAACCGCCAATGTTTAAGTCAATTTCCCGACTAGAGGTGTTGACGTTTAAAGTTCGCCATGTCATGCAATGAACTTATCAGTTCTTTACAAACTGATTTTTTTTCCGGTATAGATTCTTCAATCTCGTCACGGAGCAAGTCATGACCGGGATCATTGACGGCAAAGCCGTCGCCAAGGAAGTTCAAAAACAAATCAAAGAAGAAGTCGAAGGTCTCGAGCGGCGCTGGGGGTTGGCACCGGGCTTGGCGGTGGTTTTGGTGGGGGACGATCCAGCCTCCCACATTTACGTGCGCAACAAGGAAAAAGCGTGCAAGGAAGTCGGCATCAAGTCCGTCGAACATTTGCTTCCGGCGACGATCCCCGAAAAGGAACTATTGGCGCTCGTGCATCAGCTCAACAAAGATAAAAACGTTCACGGCATCTTGGTGCAGCTGCCGCTGCCGCCGCACATTCGCGCCGAAAGAATATTGGAAGCGGTCTCGCCGCATAAGGACATCGATGGATTTCATCCGATGAGCCAGGGAATGCTCGTGCTCGGCGGCGAAGGCTTCAGACCGTGCACGCCGATGGGGATCATGAGACTATTGGCGGCGGCGGGATGCGATCCGAAAGGCAAAAGCGCGGTAGTCGTCGGCCGCAGCAATATCGTCGGCAAACCAGTGGCGCTGATGCTGCTCGAGAAACACGCCACGGTAACGATCTGCCACTCGCGCACGGCGAGCTTGCGCGACGAAGTCGGTCGCGCGGATATTTTGGTCGTGGCGATCGGCAAGGCGGGACTTGTCCGCGGTGATTGGATTAAGCCGGGCGCCGTCGTCATTGACGTTGGCGTCAATCGCCTGCCGAGTGGAAAATTGTGCGGCGATGTCGAATTCGAAACCGCTAAAGATCGCGCCTCGGCGATTACGCCGGTGCCGGGAGGCGTCGGTCCCATGACCATCTGCATGCTGCTCTTCAATACCTTAAAAGCTGCGAAAGATTCTCTGCAGCGTGAGCGTTGAGCAATTGGGTTGCACGACGCCTGTGATGCAGAGGAGCAAAAGAACTCCGCTTTATGCCGCGCATCGGCGCGCGGGCGCGAAAATGGTGGAATTTGCCGGCTGGGAAATGCCGGTGCAATACCAGGGCGTGATCCAAGAGCACCTCGCGGTGCGCCGCCAGGCCGGGCTGTTCGACGTGAGCCACATGGGCGAGATCGAAGTCCGCGGCGAAGGCGCGCTGGAGCTCTGTCAGCGCATCAGCGCCAACGACGTCTCGCGCATGAAGCTCTTGCAAGCGCAGTATAACCTGCTGCTCAACGAGCAGGGCGGCATCGTCGACGATGTCATTTTTTATCGCTTGCAGGCCGACGTGTATTTTGTCTGCGTCAACGCTGCCAACAGCGACAAGGATTTTAGTTGGGTGGAGCGGCAGGCGACGGAAAGAGTCGAGGTCGAAAACGTCAGCGCCAAATACGCGCAGCTGGCTTTGCAGGGGCCGCGGGCGGAAAAAATACTCGCGCCGCTGACGGCTCTCGACCTTGGAGCTCTCCAATCCTTTCACTTTGCCTTTGGCGACGTCGCGGCGGTTCGCTGCTTGGTGGCGCGAACCGGTTACACGGGCGAAGACGGATTTGAATTTTACTGCGATGCCGAGGCGGCGGTTCCGCTGTGGGACGCGCTCTTGGACGCGGGAGCTCCGCAGGGATTAGTTCCGGCCGGCTTGGGAGCGCGCGATACGCTCAGGCTTGAAAAGGCTTATCCTTTGTACGGCCATGAGCTCGATGACACGACGACGCCGCTCGAAGCGGGTCTCGATTGGGTCACGAAGTTTTCGAAACCCGATTTTATCGGCCGCGATGTGTTGTTGCAGCAAAAAGATTGCGGTATTAAGCGCAAGCTGGTGGGATTGGAATTGATCGAGCCGGGGATAGCGCGCAGCGGCTACGCGATCTTCGCGCAAGATCAATCGATCGGTCGGGTAACCAGCGGCACGAAATCACCGTCCCTAGGGAAGTCGATTGCGCTTGGCTATATTTCGATCGAGCAAGCCGAAGTCGGCAATATCGTCGACGTTGAAATCCGTGACCGAAAGGTACGGGCGAAAGTTGTTCCGTTGCCATTCTACCGCCGCTAAGGCATGGCTAGATCGTTGCAAGGAGGTTAGCAATGGAGTTTCCTGAAGGACTCAAATATTCGAAAGAGCATGAGTGGGTGCTGGTGGAAGGCAAGACCGCCACCATCGGCATCACCGAATACGCGCAGGAAGAGCTCGGCGATATCGTTTATGTCGAGCTGCCTGAGATCGGTGAGAAGGTCGTCAAAGACGATCCCTTCGGCGCCGTCGAGTCGGTGAAGGCGGTCTCTGACGTCTATGCTCCCGTGAGCGGCAACGTGCTCGAGATCAACGATTTGCTGCCGGACAATCCGGAAACGATCAATGACGATCCGTACGGCGACGGTTGGATGATTCGCGTCGATTTGTCCGATCCGGACGATCTCAAGGATCTAATGGATGCCGACGAGTACGCCGAATATGTCGCGCAGCAAAAAGAAGATGAGGACGAAGAAGAAGACGAAGAAGACGAGGAAGAAGAAGACGAAGAGGAAAAATAGCCGCAGCCCATGCGCTATACTCCCCACACGGCGGCCGACCAGGAACGCATGCTTCGAACGATCGGTCTCGATTCGATCGAAGCACTTTATCGGCATGTTCCCGCGACGCTTTGTGGACGCGCGAAAATCAACCTGCCCGAAGGTCTCACTGAGCTAACCGTTCGCAAGCGCTTGGCCGCACTCGCCTCGCGTAACGCCACGAATCTTGACTGGAGCCTTTTTCTCGGCGGCGGCATCTACAATCATTTTATTCCGAGCGCGGTGGACGCGACGATTTCCCGGTCAGAATTTTCCACCTCCTACACGCCGTATCAACCGGAGGTGAGCCAAGGAACTTTACAAGCTCTCTTTGAATATCAGACCTTGATCTGCCAGCTGACCGGCATGGAAGTGGCCAATGCCGCGGTGTACGACGGCGCTTCGGCCGCGGCCGAAGCAGCGCTAATGTCGCGGCGAATTCAACCCGAAAGCCGTCGCCGGGTGCTGATGTCCAGGGCGCTGCACCCGCAATATCGCGCCGTGGTCGCCGCCTATCTGCAGAATCTCAACGACATGCAGCTGGAAGAAGTTCCATTTGACGCCAGCGGCGCGACCGACGTCGAGGCGCTGAGCCGGCGGTTGAACGATCAGTCGATGTGCGTGCTGGTCGGATATCCGAATTTTTTCGGCGTGATCGAAGATCTCGCTGCGATCAAGACCGCGTGCATCAAGGCCGGTGCGCAGTTGATTTCGGTGACCACCGAACCTTTGGCGCTCGGCTTACTCAAGCCGCCGGGAGAATTCGCCGTTGACATCGCCGTCGGCGAAGGCCAAAGCCTGGGGGTGCCGATGAGTCTCGGCGGCCCGGCGTTTGGCTTTTTCGCTTGTCAGAAAAAATTCGTGCGGAGCATGCCGGGACGTCTGGTTGGAGAGACCGTCGATATCGAGGGGCGGCGCGGTTTCGTTCTCACGCTGGCGACGCGCGAGCAACATATTCGCCGCGAGAAAGCGACGTCGAACATCTGTACCAGCCAAACGCTCTGCGCCCTCGGCGCAACTGTTTTCATGTCGCTGTTGGGTAAAAGCGGCTTGCGGCGCGTAGCCGAAGTCAACGTTCTGCGCGCTCATGACGCGCTGAGCAAGCTTCGCCAGTGCGCCACAGTCGAGCTCGCGTTTAACGGGCCATTCTTCAACGAATTCGTCTTACGCTCGGCCGATGTCGAGCGGTTGTTCGCCCACTGCGCCGCCAAGAAAATTGTTCCCGGAATTAGCCTCGAAAAAGACTACCCCGAATTGCGCGATTGTTTTCTAGTTTGCGTCACCGAGATGAACGAGCGAGAGGAGATCGAGCGGCTTGTCGATACCCTCACCGAATAATCAGCGCTCGCGCGCGGCCGAACCGAAGCTTATTTTTGAGAGCGGTTCCGTCGGCCGGAGTGCGCTCTTTTGGCCGCCGGAGCCGGGCAAAGTCGAGGACGTCATTCCCCCCGCGCTGCTGCGTGACGATATCGCGAGCTTTCCCGAATTGGGCGAGCTCGAAGTGCTGCGCCATTTCACCCGGCTCTCGCAGAGAAATTTCGCCATCGAAAGCCAGTTTTATCCGCTTGGCTCGTGCACGATGAAATACAATCCCAAGATCAACGAAGTCGTCGCGCGCTTTCCCGGCTTTGCGCAAGCCCATCCGCTGGCGCCCGCAGAGCTTTTGCAAGGCGCGTTGGCACTGCTCTACGAGCTCGAAGGCATGCTCGCGGAGATCAGCGGCATGGAGCACGTGAGCTTGCAGCCTTCCGCCGGGGCTCAAGGCGAGCTCACCGGGTTGATGCTGATCCGCGCTTGTTTGACGGAACGGGGCGATGCGCGGCAGAAAATTATCGTTCCCGACACCGCCCACGGGACCAATCCCGCGAGTTCAACGCTTTGTGGCTACGATGTGGTGCAAATCTCTTCCAACGAACAGGGCGTGATCGATACCGCGGCAGTGGCGAAAGCGATGGATGAGCGGGTCGCGGCGCTGATGATCACCAATCCCAATACTCTCGGCCTGTTCGAAACCAATATCGAGGCGATTGCCGAGATCGTGCACGCCAAAGGCGGGATGGTTTATCTCGACGGCGCCAATCTCAACGCACTCATGGGGATCGCCAAGCCAGGGCATATGGGCGTCGACGTGCTGCACTTGAACCTGCATAAGACCTTTTCCACGCCCCACGGCGGCGGTGGTCCGGGCGCCGGACCGATCGCCGTGAAGCGCGGCCTCGCAGACTTTTTACCGGTGCCGCGCATCGTCAAGCGCGGCGATCAATTCGAGCTGCAGGAGAGTTGTCCCAAATCCGTCGGCCGCGTGCGCTCGTTCTTCGGCAATTTCGGCGTGCTTGTGCGAGCCTACACCTATATCGTTTCACTGGGCAGTGACGGACTCGAGGAGGCGAGCCGGATGGCGCTATTAAACGCCAACTATGTTCGTAAAAAACTAGAGAAGAGCTATCACATCGCCTACCACGAGCCGTGCATGCATGAGTGCATATTCACCGATCGGATGCAGCAAAGAAGCGGGGTCAGCACGCTGGATATCGCCAAACGCCTATTGGACTACGGGCACCACCCGCCGACGATTTATTTTCCATTGGTGGTTTCGGGCGCGCTGATGATCGAACCGACGGAAACCGAGACGCCGGAAACACTGGATAGCTTTATCGATGCGATGCTCGCCATCGCGGCGGAGGCCAAGGACGATCCCGACCTGGTCAAGAATGCGCCCTACTCGACGCCGGTGCGCCGGCTCGACGAGGCGCGAGCGGCGCGCAAGCCGGTGCTTCGATGGGAAGCGCCTGCGAAGGAAGGGAAGGCGAAAAATTAGCCGGTGGAAGTTCTCGTCGGTCAGCGGGTGAATCGGTAATCTAAGCGATTGTCGTGGTACTCCATCGACGCCGAAATCAGCAGCGGGTTGGCTTTGATCCACGGCGGAATCGGCGGAAACGGCGCCGCCGCTTTGATCGCGCGCAACGCTTCTTCATCGAGCACTTGAGAACCTGAAGAGCGGATCAAGCGCAACTGCTCCAACTGACCGCTGCCGCCAATCATGAATTCCAAAGAAAGCCTTCCCTGCAAGCCGTAACGGAGCGCGAGCTCGGGATATTCCCATTGCGATTCGATCAGCTGTTTGAGCTTATTGAAATAAGTCACGTAAATCGGATCTTTGGTATTGAGGCTGACCGGCGCGCTGTCGTGCGGGTTGGATGACGACCAAGTTGCGCTCGGCAACAGCTCTTTCATGGTCGGCAGCTGGCGCTCGGCGACGACACTTTGCTCGGGAATTGGCTCGCGCGGCGCCGGTGGAGATACCGCGTTCGGTTCGGTTCGGTTCTCTCGGCTCGTCGCTGTCTTGGCGTGCGCCAAGGTAGATCGTTCCGGCGCGAGCGGCGAATCTTTTTTGGCAATGATCGATCGCGCTTTAGACGGCCGCGTCGCGGCTCTTTGCGGGACGCGGCTCGGCGCGGGCTCGGCCGACTCGACTTTTTCCTTTGTGGGTAGCAGGGATACCGGAATCGATTCCTCCCGCGTTGTCAGCGCCGGCCGCAGCGGATAAAAAAGCATCAGCAACACGGCGTGGGTCGCGAGCGACAAGGCGAAAAAACGCCCGAGGGTGTTCAAGCCCACCATGATCCTATATTATCGACTCAGCTCGCAGGAGCAAAGCGTGCGCGAGGTTTTCCGTCCGATGGTCACGGGTGCTTCGCGGGGAGGAGGTTTCATGTTTGGTTTGGGTTTTGGCGAACTGTTGGTTCTCCTGGTGATCGTGATGGTGCTATTCAATCGTCGTTTGCCCGAGCTGGGGGAAGGGCTCGGCAAAAGCATCAAAAGGTTTCGCAAGGCGATGAGCGAGCCCGACGATATCGATATCACACCAAAAGACGATTCAAAAAAACCGTAGATTTCACCCTGCCGCCGGTTAGCTTTCGCCGGTCGTCGTGCTTACGGCGCATGTGAATTCCTTGGCGCTCTTCGCCGATTTTAAAAATACGATCGTGAACGGTATCGAGTCCCCCGGCGGGATCTCGAAGCTCTTGAGCGGTTTGAGATCCTGCAATTGAGGAATATCTTCCAATGTCATTCCCCGGAGAATCTTCGGCGAGAGTGTGTTGCCGACCCAAATCGTTTGCCGCTCGATCTCCTTGCCGGTTTCGTTGTAAACCTTGCCGGTCAATTGAACCTCCCGCACCACCACGGGATTTTGATTGAGCACGATACCGGTGACCAGGAAGACTTCGCGGTTTCCCTGAATGCTCCGGTAACCGGTCCCGAGAGATTTAATCAGAATGCCTTCTTTGAGGTGATTATTCTTGAGCACGATCGCGCCGAGCATGGGAATGTTTCTTAGCACGGACTCCGGCGTTTCCGGATGAGCGTGGCTGATCACCGCGAAGAACGAAAAGCCAATTGTCAGCAGACTCAAGAGGGTAATGAAAGGCAGAATCGATGCCCGTTGGTCGAGATACGGCGAAATCGCCAAGATATTGTTCGAATTTTCCCCTTCATCGTCGGGGCTCAATTTGCGAAACAAAGGATCGTTCGCGGGGAAATCGCTGGGCCGGTCCAACGCTGTTCTTTGCTCCTTAGGAAAATCAGGTTCCGCCATCACGAACATTTGTTCCTGTTCCGGGTTGGAATCGCGGATCGCCCATTGAGCCTGCTCGTCGTGCTTGGATTCGAAGCTCCCAAGGTCGGCAGGAGTCGGCAATTCATCGGCATGCTGCTTGTCAAGGTTAACAGGGTCTTGTTTAGGTCCGAAGGGTAAACTCAGCTCGGCGTCTTGGCCTCGCTTTGCAACTAACGTATCGCTGCTTTTGGGTTTTTCAGGCAAGCTCCCTGTGTTTTCGCCGGCTTCAAGCTCAAATGTATGCTTGCATCGAGAACATCGAAAGTTGGGAGCACTGCCCGTCAGCATATCATCGGATACTTTGTAGGTTGTTCGGCAATTGGGGCATTGAACCAACATAGTTATCCCCCTTGGATAAGGCACCGCAATCAGCAAAAGCGCAAGGAAAACAAAGTGATTCTAGAGCAATTCGCGAAAACTTCAAGGTTTTATGCTATTAAGTTCTCCAGCCGTCTGAATAAACATTGTTCGACCGCGTCTAAAAGGCAGGATCACCGTGGAGTTGAGTGACTGGGAGCTCGTGCGTAAGTGCCAAGCGGGAGAAATGAGTTCGTTTCAGGAACTCGCGTCGCGTTACCATCAGAAGGTCTACATGGTGATTCTTGGATTACTGCGCAACCGCGACGATGCGTTAGATGTGGCGCAAGAAACTTTCTTTCGAGCGTACCGAAAAATCAACAGTTTTCAAGGCGGCTCGTCATTTTATACTTGGATTTACAGGATCGCCGTCAATCTCGCCATCGATGCGCAGCGACGTCAAAAAAGAAATCCATTGGATTTACGGGAATCCATGGACACTTTGCTCGAAGCTCAAGATGAAACGGCACGAGATCCATTTGCGGATGTCCATGACAAGGAGCTGCGGGAGAATTTGGTTAAAGCGATCAATGATTTGACACCCGAACATAAAGCCGTCATCGTGTTGAGAACGATCGACGGACTTTCCTACAAAGACATCGGCGAAATCCTGGGCTGCTCCGAAGGCACGGTCATGAGCCGGCTTCATTATGCGAGAAAAAAATTACAAGAGAAGTTGAGCGCTTTTTTATGAGGAATTGTGAAGATATACGGGAATCAATCGGGCGCTGGCTCGACGGCGAGCTGAACGCCACCGAAAGGGAGTCAGTGCGCGCTCACGTGGCGGACTGTGCCCAATGCAGCGCAGCGCGGCGCCAATTGGAAAAAATCCAGCTGGCGCTGAAAGGCGCGCTGCTATCCGAAGCGCAAAAGATAGAATTCCTGCCATTCTGGCGTGCCGTGCAACTGCGCATCGCCGAGAAACGGGCTTGGTATCAAGACGCGGTGGATTGGGCCCGCGATGTATTCCCGGCATCCAGAGCAGCGTGGGCTGTTCCTGTAGTCATTGCTTTATTGTTGGCAGTGGTGTCGCTTGACTCGTACCTGCCGGGATGGCGTGGCGCACGCAACAGTTTTGCGACTGTCGAATCCATCGACGCGCACGGTCGCAACGTTGCACTATTGCGTGAATACGACACCAAGACGACGGTCATCTGGTTGTACCAAAATCAAGAAGGTGACGATGAAGCTGCTGAAGAAACTCCCCAATCTGCTCCAGCTTTTTAGCCTGTTTTTGGTCATCGCCAGCGCCGGTCCCGGCGTGGCGCAGAAACAGCCACAGATTGTCCAAGTGAGGATCGGGACGATCCTGGCGAGTAATCAAAACGATGAATTCGACGTCAAGCTGAAAAGTTTAGAGAGCCAGCTTCGGGTTTTGAAATATCGCTCTTATCGGTTGCTCAAGGATGAAAGCCAGAATGTACCGTGGAAGGGCACGAATATTTTCGAGATCCCCGGTGGGCGGTTTCTGATGGTGGCTCCGCAAGAATTTCAAGACAACCGGATTGGCTTAAAAGTGCGCTTGACTCAAGGGCAAAAACCGTTGCTCGATACCACCGTGCGGATTTCCAATCGCGGCAATTTCATTCTCGGCGGGCCGCCGCACGAAGGCGGTGTTCTGGTGTTGTCGATCTCCGCTACAGCGCAGTGACCTTTCGCTACTCGATTACATTCTTTACGATCGGCTCCACGGTCACACCCTTGCCTTTGAGCCAGCCGATCGCCTTCACTACTTCGGCTTGCTTGCCGTCGATCTCCAGGGCGACCAAACCCATCTCCGAGGTCACTGTCGAGCCGCGGATATTAAATACGATATCGAACCGCTTGGCCAACATGCTCAAAACCGGTTCTTTGATCAGGTCTTTGGGAAACGTCAAGTAGACTCTTTCACGCACGCTGTCTTGTTTGGGTTTTGTTGCCATCGGCGCTTAAATCGAAAATTCCAGATTGCCCACCGCCATCCGATCGCGCCAACCGACCCACAGGTTCGTGGTTAAGTACTTGTCGCCGAAGTCGGGGAAGATGGTTACGATGGTGCCGGTGCGAAGCTTGCGACCGACTTTGATCGCGGCGAACATCGCCGCTCCGGACGATTGGCCGACAAGGACGCCTTCTTCTTGGCTCAGGCGATAAACCATCGAGTAGGCATCTTCAGTCGAAACCGCTATTTTGCTATCCAATTCTTCTTCTTGGTAAATCCCCGGAACGATCGAGCTCGCCATGTGCTTCAATCCTTCAAGCCCGTGCAACGCGTCATCCGGTTCGACCGCGATTACTTGAATTTTCGGATCGACTTCTTTCAAGTAACGGCCGGTGCCCATAACTGTCCCGCCGGTTCCGATGCCTGCGACAAAGTGTGTCACCGTTCCGTTGGTTTGACGATAGATTTCCGGACCGGTGTTTTCATAGTGCGCTTGCGGATTCATCGGATTGAAATATTGATCCGGTTTAAAATATTTTTCCGGGTCGGCTTCAAGAATCTTGCGGCACAGGCGAATCGCACCGTCTGAACCTTCCATGGGATCGCTGTAGGTAACCTTGGCGCCATAGGCGTTGATGATATGTTTGCGTTCGGCGCTGACGTTGCCCGGCACGACCAGTTCAACCGGATAACCTAAAACGCTGCCGATCAGCGCCAATGCAATTCCGGTATTGCCAGATGTCGAGTCGAGAATGGTTTTGCCGGGGCGAAGTTTTTTGCTGCGCAGACCGTCCTGAATCATTTTCAGCGCGGGTCGATCTTTCACCGAGCCGCCAGGGTTGAGACCTTCCAATTTGGCGTAGATGTTTACCCCTGACGGAATTCCCTCGGCGATCCGGCTGATCTCAAGCAACGGGGTATTGCCGATCAGATCGAGAATCGACTCGACTTTTCGAAGCTCCCTCGGTTGAGTGGGCACCAGACGCAATTTTGGCGAGGTTAGCGCCATGATCGACCTTCGGTTTTGAATCAGTTTCCGCCGGCAATCGCCGGCACGATGGAAATATTGTCGCCTTCTTTTACAGCTGTTTCGAGATTTTGTAAAAAACGGATATCATCGCCGTTCACATAAACGTTAACAAAACGCCGCACCTTTCCGGTTTCGTCGCAAATCCGTTCTTTGATGCCCGGATAAGTTTTTTCCAGGTCGTCCACCAGCGCTTTAATGCTACTACCCTGTGCACTGACTTCATCGGCGCCGTTGGTAAATTTTCTGAGCGGGGTCGGGACACGCACTCGAACCGACATAGGGATCCTCCTTAGATGTTCATCGTCCTGAGAAGTCTATTCAGAATAGTCCGTCATTTCAGGCCTTGCAAGGCACCGAGGCGGTAGCCATCATCGATCAAAACTCTCAGCTCGCGAGAGCCTTAACTCCGGCGTTTGGTTCCAGTTGGTGAAAAAGCTCCTCGAAGTTTTGCAACGTGGCGTCGATGGTATAGGGTTTCTCGACACTGTTGGCGACGGCTTCCAAAGTCTTGTAACCATTGCCCGTGATACTGATGACGATCGATTCATCGCGCGGAATACGCCCATTTTCGATCAGCTTCTTAGTCACAGCAACTTCTGTACCGCCCGCGGGCTCGGTAAAGATGCCTTCGGTGCGGGCTAACAACTTGATGCCATCGAGAATTTCCTCGTCCGTGACGCTTTCGCCCCAGCCGCCCGAGTCCCGCACGGCTTGGATGACGTAGTAGCCGTCGGCGGGATTGCCTATAGCGATGGAGCTGGCGATCGTGTTCGGCTTCACAGGACTGACCAAGTCGGAGCCCTTGTGCAGCGCATTGATGATCGGCGCGCAGCCGGCCGCTTGGGCCGAGTAGATTTTGCAACCGGTGTCTTCGACCAAGCCGACCTTGATCAGTTCTCTAAAACCTTTCGCCAATTTCGGCAAAATCGTGCCGCCGGCCGAAGCCACGACGATGTGCTGTGGCAACTTCCAACCGAGCTGCTCGGCGACTTCGAAGCCGTGTGTCTTGGCGCCTTCGGAGTAGTAGGGACGCAGGTTGACATTGACGAACGCCCAGCCGTATTTATCGCCGATCTCGCTGCACAGCCGATTGACGTCGTCGTAATTGCCCTTGATCGCGACCGTCTTCGGGCCGTAAATCGCGGAGCCGATGATTTTTCCTTGCTCGAGACCGTCGGGAATGAAGACATAGCAATCAAGTCCCGCCTTCGCCGCGTGGGCGGCCACCGCATTGGCCAAATTGCCGGTCGAAGCGCAGGAAACCGTATCGAAGCCAAACTCGATCGCTTTCGAAATGGCCACGGACACGACGCGGTCTTTGTATGAAAAGCTCGGATGATTGACCGAGTCGTCCTTGACATACAATTCTTTTACGCCGAGCGCCGCGCCGAGCCGATGCGCGCGCACGAGTGGTGTGTAGCCGGAATACAAACCGACGCGCGGCTCGCCGTCGATCGGCAGAAGCTCGCGATAGCGCCAAAGGTTGGGGTCGCGTAATGCGATCTTTTCCCGGCTAATGGATTTTTTAATACCCTCGTAGTCGTATTGAATTTCCAGCGGGCCAAAGCAATGTTCACAGACGTGTAACGGCTCTTGGGGATACTTCTGGCCGCATTCTCTGCATTGAAGTCCAATAACAAAACTCATAGCGGATCCTTTCTTGTTGTCCGGGTCAAGCGTTGGCGGTTTCGCGCGCTGCTGCCGTTTTGCCGGCACCGCAGCTCACGCAGCTGGGATCGCGTTTTACGTCGACGTCGCGGAACTTCATAGTCTTCGCGTCATAAACCAGCAAGCGGTCGGTGATTAAACCCTCGTCGAATCCGGCGAGATATTTCACGGCTTCAGTCGCTTGGATGGTGCCGAGTGTGCCGGCCACGGCGCCGAGGATGCCGGACACCTGGCAGTTCAAGATCTCTTCGGGCGGCGGCGGCCCTTGAAAGAGACAACGGTAACAGGCGGTTTTTCTCGGGATCACGGTCATGGTCTGGCCCTGGAGCCGGACAATGCCGGCGTGCGAGAAGGCGATACCAAACTTTATGGCGGTGTCGTTGACGAGAAATTTTGTGTCGAAATTATCGCTGCCGTCGACAATGAAATCGTACCCGGCGGCGATCGCATCAGCATTATTATCTTCGAAGCGCACCGGGTAAGTTTTGACGTCAACGTCGGGATTGAGCTGAGTCAACGCCGCTTTCGCCGAATCCACCTTGCGCTGTCCGATGGCGGCCGTCGAGTGCAATATTTGCCGCTGCAGGTTCGACAACTCGACCTTGTCCGAGTCGACGATGCCAAGAGTGCCGATACCTGCGGCCGCGAGATAGAAAGCAGCCGGCGAGCCCAAGCCGCCGGCGCCGATGACGAGCACTTTGGCCTGACGGAGCCGTACCTGCGCTTTGCCGCCGAGATCCGGCACCATGATCTGGCGGCTATAACGCTCGATCTGGTCGGGTGTGAGTCGAATGCTCATGGACTTTCGCCAAAAAAAACCTCTTCTTACATAAGATAAGAAGAGGTTTCGAAGACCTCACCTTATCTTTACCCCCGAAAAGCGGGAGTCGGAATTAGCACCGGCGTTCCGTATTTCGGAAGCGGTTGCTGTGGCTTCGAAGGGCCTATCCCTCCACCACTCTGGATAAGGTGTCCAGTTAAACAAAGCTATCCCACCGCGCTTGTGCTGTCAATAATTGAGCCTAAAGGGTCGTCGGGATTGGCACATCAGTCAAAAAGATGCGGTACGAAACAGCTCTGATTATTCGTAATTGGCGGCGCTGATTCTCTGATGCCGAATCGGCAGGTTACCGGTGACCGACAGGAACGGCGCCAGGACGACGAGCAGGTCTAATACTCCCGCCGCCATTGATAGCAAGGCGATAACACCGTTGAGCCATTCCATACTGCTTGACTCCTCTTGAAGTTGAACGTTCACCGGTGCAATGTTGCGCGAAGGTAATACGGCGGCTAAATTTACTGTCAAGCAAGTGTTGGGGAAGAGGGTTCAATGGGATTGACCCAAGAGGTGGCGAGCTTCGTCGCGCAAACGCGATTCCGCAATATTCCTGCTGACGTCGTCCAATTGGCCCGTGGATTCATCCTCGACGGATTGGGCGTTGCGTTGGCCGGATCGACGGATGAATGTGCGCGCATCGTGCAAGCGCATATCCGCCGGATGAGCGGCAAAGGCGAGTCTTCAATTCTAGGCACGTCCCTGGCCGCGCCCGCGCCGCAAGCTGCGCTCGCCAATGGCGTGGCGGGCCACGCGATGGATTACGACGACACCCAGCTATCGACTTCAAAAGAAGCGGTTTACGGTTTATTGACGCATCCGACGACGCCCGTCCTGGCGGCGCTTTTAGCCGTCAGCGAGAGCGGCAAAATCAGCGGCGAAGATTTCGTTTTAGCTTATATTTTGGGAGTCGAAGTCGAATGCCGCATCGCCGACGCGATCCATCCGCGTCACTATCAATCCGGTTTTCACTCGACGGCGACAATGGGCGGTTTGGGCGCGGCGATGACAGCTGGCAAGATTCTCCGCCTCAAGGAAGAACAACTGATTCGGACGCTGGGCATCGCCGCGAGCATGGCTGGCGGCCTACGCGAGAACTTCGGCACAATGACCAAGCCGCTGCACGCGGGACGCGCCGCCGAGAACGGCGTGACCGCCGCATTGTTGGCGCGCGACGGTTTCTCTGCTGCGGCGAACATACTCGAAGCGCGCCGTGGTTTTTTCAACGCGATGGCCGGCGGCTACGATGAGAGGAAGATTAGCGGACGCCTCGGTTCGCCGTATTTTATGAAAGAGCCGGGTATTTCCATCAAGCCATACCCATCCGGATCGCTGTCTCATCCGGCGCAGGATTTGATTCTCGATTTGGTTAAGGAACATGATCTCCACGCCGAAGATATCGATCATATCGACGTCGGCACCAATTCCAACGTGCCCAACGCGCTGATCTATCCAATGCCGAAGACTGCTTTGGAAGGGAAATTCAGCATTCCATTCTGTATGGCGATCGCCGTGCTCGAGCGCAGGGCCGGCATCGCGCAATTTCAAGATCGCAAGGTACGCGACAAAAGAGTCGTTGAATTGATGAAACGGGTAACGCTCTACGTTGACGACGAGCTGGAAGCGCTCGGATACGATCAAGTGCGTTCCCGAATTCGCATCACGCTCAAGAACGGCCGGGTTATTGAAGGGTGCTACGACGTGGCGCGCGGGCACCCTGAAAAACCGATGAGCTGGACGGATCTCGGTGATAAGTTTCGCGATTGCGCCAGTCAGATATTAATGGACAAGAGCGCAGAAGACGTCATGGGATTGGTAGCGCGAATCGAAGAGCTGAAAAGTCTAAAGCCGCTGTTTCGCGCGCTTAGCGCGAGTGGCAAGAGAGCCAACAAAACAAGACGACAAACACCAGGAGAAAAAGGTGGGGCCATACTCGGAAAGCGTAGGGCGATTCGCCGGCGGGCTTAGACTCGCCGATGTGCCGCAAGCCGTTATCGACAAGGCCAAGCTGGTTTTCCTCGACACAGTAGGCATCGCGCTGGCGTCGTCGACAATGGACTTCGGCGCGATGGTCATCAATGTGGCGCGCAAGCTCGGCGGGGCAAATTCGAGCTTGTTGCTTGGCACGTCGAGCCGGGTTGGCGCCGCCAATGCCGTGATCGCCAATGGCACGTTGGCGCATGGACTGGATTACGACGATACCTTGGAAGAGGCGATCGTGCATACGGGTTGCTGCGCGGGGATGACCGCACTCGCGGTCGGCGAAGAACTCAGCGCCAGCGGTGCTGGGGTTCTCGAAGCTGCTATTGCCGGAACCGAGGTCTTGTGCAAACTCGGTTTGGTGGCGCCGGGGAAATTCCACGCCCGGGGTTTTCATCCGACGGCGATTTGCTCGACCTTCGGTGCCGCGGCGGCGGCTGGTAAACTTTACGGTTTGACTCTCGAGCAATGGGTCGATGCCTTCGGTCTCTGTGGCAGCCAGAGCTCGGGAATCATCGAGTATCTTGCCGACGGCACGTGGACGAAGAGAATGCACCCTGGCTGGTCGGCGCACGGCGGCGTCATCGCGACGATGCTGGCACGCGAGGGTTTTCGCGGACCGGCGAAAGTTTTCGAGGGAACGCACGGATTTTTCTCTGCCTTCGGTGGCAAAACCGATTATCGCTTTGAAAAAATTCTGGAGCTCGGCAAAGAGTGGGAGATCCCGCGGCTGACTTTTAAATCCTATCCTTGCGGCTCGATCTCGCACCCGTACATGGATTGCGCGCTTAGGATCAAACAAAACCACTCGCCTCTGGTAGAGCAGATCGCCGAAGTGATTTGTCGCACGGCGGAAGGTCCCGTGCCTCGGCTCTGGGAACCGCTGGCGGACAAGCAAAAGCCCGTGAACTCTTACGGCGCGAAATTCAGTCTCCCTTATAGTATCGCGGTCATGCTCGTTCGCGGCCGGGCCGGGCTTGAAGAATTCACTAATGATGCCGTTCGTGATTCGGCGGTTCTTAGCTTGGCGCAAAAGGTCCGCTACGAGCTTGATCCCACGATCGACTATCCGCGTCATTTCTCCGGGCATGTGAAGGTGAAAATGAATGACGGAACTATGCTCGAAGAAAATCAGCCACACCCACGGGGCGGCTTCGAAGACCCGTTGCCGCCGGGGGAAGTCGAAGAGAAATTTCGCGTCAACGCGCGCTTGGCATTACCTGCGGATCGGGTTGACGAAATCGTGCGCATCATCACTCGGCTCGAGGAGTTGCCGGCAATTGCCCTGTTGACTGACAAACTGGTTTCACAGTAATCGACTGACGGGATCTTTCAATTAAGCGTTAGGAGGCAGTATGAAAAAGATCAGTATCGGCTTCATCATGCTCGCTGGCGTTTGCACTTTTGCGCCGTTGGTTGCGGGGCAAGATGCAGCGCTGATCCAGGCGGCGCGCAAGGAAGCCAAGATGGTTTGGTACACCTCCCTTGCGATTCCGTCGTCGACGGCAATCGCGCATTATTTTCAGAACAAATATAAAGGCATTGAAGTCGAAGTGCACCGTACCGGCTCCCAGCGCGTCTTGCAGCGCACGATGCAGGAAGCGACCGCTGGGATCAAAAATGTCGATCTCATTCATACTTCTGATGCCGGTCATTTCGAGCTCTTGAAGGGCAAAGGACTACTCATTAAATACACACCTGCTGCCGTGAGTGGATTTCCCGACGGCTTCAAGGACAAAGCCGGGTTTTACTACGGCATGCGTGCGACGCTATCGGTCATCGCCTACAACCCGAAGCTCGTCACGGAGAAAGACGCGCCGAAAACCTGGAAGGATCTCTTGAATCCCCGCTGGAGCGGTAAAGAGGTTACCGCTCACCCGGGCTACAGCGGGATCATCATGACGCACGTGGTGGCGTTGGTGAACGCCTACGGCTGGGATTACTTTCGTGACCTGGCGAAAAACAAAGTGCACATCACGCAGTCCGCCAACGATCCAGCCGGTGTCGTAGCATCGGGTGAGCGGCCGGTGGGCGTCAACGGCGCGGAGTATTTTTATTACAAAACACAGAAGCAAGGTAATCCGATCACGATCGTCTATCCAAAAGAGGGCGTGCCGCTAGTCGTCTCGCCGGTGGCCATCGCCAAAGACGCGCCCCATCCCAATGCCGCGAAGCTCTTCGCCGAGTTTATTTTCTCCAAAGAGTCACAGCAGCTCTTGGCTGATAAGGAGGGACTTTACACCGGGCACCCTGAGGTCACGTATCCTTCGGATAAACCCAAACTCAAGGACCTGAAGCTTCTGCCGGTCGACGCGGACGAACTGGAAAAGCGCAACGCCGAGATCAAAAAACGCTTCACGGAATATTTCGGTGCGTAGCCTCGAGTAAAAACCTTCATGCCCGCATCTCGAACCGGGACACTCGATCGAGCCGGCCACACGAACTGGCCGGTGCTCCGCTTCAAGGATCCGACCTTGCCGGTGTGGGTCGGCGCCGCTCTCTTTCTCATCTTCTTAATGCTGTTCCCGTTGGCGGCGATATTTCGCGCCAGTTTGTGGGATGACGGCGGCCTTACGTTCAGCCGCTATGTTGAGGTTTTTACCAACGAGCAATTCCTCAAGGCGATCTGGAATACTCTGATCATTTCCACTTGGGTGGGACTGATCGCGGTGGTTGTCGGCGCACTGCTCGGTTGGCTGCTGACGCGCACCGACTTGCCGTGGAAAAAACCGATCCGCGCGCTGGTGATGGCGTCGTTTGTGACGCCGCCGTTCTTGGGCGCGTTTGCCTGGACGCTGCTTGCCGGACCCAACGCCGGCGCATTGAACAAGCTTTATCGTGCCCTGACGGGGACGGAAGACGTGCTCTTCAATATTTTCACCATGCCCGGGCTAATTTTTGTCATGGCGCTGTATAGCTTTCCCTATGTTTTTTCCATGATCGCCAACGTATGCGAGCTGATTTCGTCGGACCTCGAAGACGCCGCGGAAATTTTGGGCGCAAACAAATGGCGCACGGCTTGGACCGTCACGCTGCCGCTGGCGATGCCGGCACTGATCGGCGGCTTTATCGTGGCGTTTCTGCAATCGCTCTCGCTCTTCGGCGCTCCCGCGATCCTCGGTCTGCCGGCGGGCGTGCACACGATCACGACACAGATCTGGGCGCTGTTTCAATATCCGCCGCGCTTGGACATGGCGGCTGCGTTTTCCGTGCCGCTGCTCTTGGCCACGATGGCGCTCATCGCTCTGCAAAAAAAACTTCTCGGGCGCAAGGGTTTCAGCACCGTCGGCGGCAAAGGTGGGCAGAAGCGCTTGATCCGTCTCGGTTGGGGCCGTGTGCCGGTGCTGTTGGTCGTGTTCGGCATCCTTTCGCTCTCGGTCTTTTTGCCCTATTGGATTCTCCTCAAGGCGGCGCTTTCCCAAGCCTGGGCGCTGCCCTTAACCTGGGATAATTTTACCCTGAAGAATTTTTCATTCGCCTTTTTTGAGTACGGCGATACCCAGCTGGCGATCTACAACACTTTCAAATTGGGCATACTGACGGCGACCGTCGGCACGCTGCTGGCGACCTTGATCGCCTATATCACCAATCGCAATCTGTTTCGCGGCGCGCGCTTTTTGAGTTTTTTTGCTTTAGCGCCGCTGGTGATCCCCGGCGTTGTCCTGGCCGTGGGTTTGTTCATCGCTTATACACGGCCGCCGCTCGTGCTTTACGGTACGATTTGGATTTTATTCGTCGCTTTTCTGACCAAGGAAATGCCGATCGGCTTTTCCCAGGCGGAATCCACTTTCAAAAGCATTCACCCGGAACTCGAAGACGCGAGCCGAATCATTGGCGCCAACCGACTGATCTCGCTCAAAGATGTGACCGCGCCACTGGCGCGCTCGGGACTGATCGCCGCCTGGTCGTTCATCTTCATCGGCGTCATCCGAGAGCTGAGCGCCGCGATTCTCCTATTCGCGCCGCAGTCGAAGGTCGTGTCCGTGGTGATTTTCGACCTCAAAGAGGAAGGACAAGTGGGCGTCATCGCGGTTCTGGGAATTCTTCTCCTGATGGTTTCCTTCGCGGTGATTCTTGCGGTGCAGCAACTCGCCGGCCGGGACGTGATGGGGACGCGGGCATAATCCATGGCGATCGTTTCGATCAGCGGGCTGACGAAAAAATTCGGCGCCGCAGCAGCCGTCGACAATCTTCACTTGCAGATCGGGGATGGCGAATTTGTCTCTCTGCTCGGTCCGTCGGGTTGCGGAAAGACCACGACGCTGCGTTTGATCGCAGGGTTTCTGCAGCCCGACGCGGGAGAAATTCGCGTCGCGGACGCCGTCATGTCTTCGGCTAATCTGTTGGTGCCGCCGGAGCGGCGCAACATGTCGATGATCTTTCAAAGCTATGCGATCTGGCCGCACATGACCGTGGCGCAAAACGTTGCGTACGGGCTGAAATTCAAAAAGCTCACGAAACCAGAAATCGAGCGGAAAGTTAGTAATCTACTCGGCGTCGTGCACCTGGCGGAGTTGAAAGACCGCTACTCGGCCGAGCTTTCCGGTGGTCAGCAGCAGCGGGTCGCGTTGGCGCGGGCATTGGTCGTGGAGCCACAGATTCTCCTGATGGACGAGCCGCTGAGCAACTTGGACGCAAACTTGCGCGAAGAGATGCGCTTCGAGATCCGCCGGCTGCACGAAGAGTTCAAAATTACCACGGTGTACGTTACCCACGATCAAGCCGAAGCGATGGCAACCTCCGACCGAATCGCTGTTCTCGATCGTGGCCGTTTGGTTCAGGTTGGACGGCCGGCGGAAATCTTCGATCGACCCGAGACCCGTTTCGTCGCCGAATTTGTCGGCAAAGCGAACATTCTCACCGGGCGCTTCGACGGCGACGGAATGTTGCAGCTCGGAGATGAAATCAATATACGCGTGAGCTCCGCCGGCGAAATTTCGGCGCCGGGGCAAGGTGCTGTATGTCTACGACCGCATAATATTTTATTGGTTTCTGACGACGCCGAAGCGCGGCGCATGGCCGAGCGAAGCTACAATCTTTTTCCCGGCATCATTCGGCGCTCGATCTATTTCGGCGACGCGGTCGATTATACTGTCGAGCTTGCAACCGGCGGAACGTTACGTGTGATCGCGCCGCCGAGCCAACGCTACGATGCGGGTCAACGGATCTATGCCGCCGCCCATCCGGATGCGTGCGTCATCGTGCGCGACGAGTGAGCACTAAGTGTATATGTGCTTGTGCGGTGGCCGATGTCTTGTCTGCGCGCCGCCCTCAGTGAACCGCGTTGTCGGTAGGGAGCAGGCCAAATACGATGCCGCATAAGGAAATTGCACTCTACCGGTTCACTATCAGACGGTATCAAAGGCCGATTCATGCACCCACACAATAACCATTCCATTGCGGATCGGAGCGCCAAGGGCGCTATCCCGGTTTCCTGCACATGGATGAGGTGCCTCCGATGATTCTTCTCTAGATGATTCTTCTCTAATTGTCTAATATTAGACGAGAATCCCTACTGAGGCGCCTATAAGAATTAAATTATCCTAAAACGGCAGATTCAGCAGTGGGGTGTCAAGTGGCGTTAGTTGCGCCCCTTGTGGCAAGTGAAAAGTCGTTCATCGGCGCCATGGGTCATGGTGTTCACCCTTAGAGAGCGATAGAGTAGATACATGCACCAATATAACAATCATCCCATTTACGGGATCGGAGTTCGCGCCCCGGAAAAAAAATGGTACGGCCGGGGCTTGATATTTGACGCTCAAGATAAAGTGACAGAGATCAAAAGATTAGAAGGCACCGAATTAACTTTTGCGACTGAGCGAAAAGCGGAAGATCACGGGCTCAAACTTTGTAAAGAATGGATTGATGAGCAGAAAAGCGGAATCGATTCAAGCAGCCTGCCGCTGAAAGGTGGTGCTTTATCCCTCTAATCTCCAGTAGCACTTGATCGAAGTCCCTCAAACAAAGCACTCGAGGCGACGCCTTCGGGATAAATTCTCATCGCTATGTTGTGATATCCCCGCAGCTTATTATTGGATAGACAGTCCCTGTCGAATCGGCCTATAGTCTTCCAGCAATCCCAAAATTCCAGACTCAACACGGAGGTTCTATATGGCGGCTGTCGCACCTCTTTTGGCAATGTTTATAATCTTGTTTCTTATTTTCAAACTCGCAAAGTGGAGCGCTTATAGAAAGAAGTGAGTAGTTGTTTTGCGGTGCTGTTCACCAGGTTTGTAGTTCTTGGCAGGGAGCAAGCCAAGAACGCAGCCGGCGCGCGCGGGCAGTGAAATCGATCTCGCCGACCGTGTCGAAGCACGTATTTAAGTTTTCATGCAGTCTATACCAAATAAGCCCTGCGGGATTTGTTAGAGTAATTCGCGCCCACCAATCGTGAGTCATAATCACTCAGCGGCTCAGCGAAAAAGTAAGTTGACACCCACGCCAATTTGCGGCTAGCTACTTGCCAGTTCGCATCAATCGAGAGACAAGGAGATTCAATAAGGTGAAAAAACGAACCCAGGCGGCATTGCTGGGCTTGATTCTGGTCGCGGCTTTGCCGGGATTGACGACGGCGAAAGATCGCTTGGCGATAGGTTACTCCAGCGCGAGCGGAGTTTTTGCCGGTATGTGGGTCGGACAAGAGGCAAAGATTTTCGAGAAATACGATATCGATTCCCATCTCATATTGATCGCCTCAGGGTCGATGATGGTGCAGGCGATGTTGGGCGGCGATCTGCCAATTGCCGGGGCCGCGGGAAGCGCCGCTGTCGACGCCAGCTTGGGTGGGGCGGACATCGTGATGTTCGGATCGATGGTCAAGGTTCCGGCCTTTTACATCATGGCTTTGCCGGAAATCAAAACCATCGATGACTTGCGTGGGAAGGCGGTGGGCGTAACCCGATTCGGATCCTCGACCGATTTCACGATGCGTTATGTGTTGCGCAAGCAAGGGCTCGAACCTGGGAAGGATGTGACCCTCATACAGACAGGCGATGTTTTTGCCGCCGCGGCAATGTTGCGCTCGCGCGCCATCGTCGCAGCGCCATTCTCCAGCCCGGCAAACCTCAAAGCTGAAGAGGCGGGCGCGCGAGTAATAATCAATATGGGCAAGGCCGGTGTTTACTTTCCCCACGACGCTTTCATGGCGCGCCGTTCTTTTCTCAATGCCAATGGCGATCTGGCGCTGCGATTTCTCAAGGCCTACTCGGAGGCGGTTTACCGGCTGTTTACCGACAAAGAGCTCAGCCGGCGCGCCATTGCGAAATACACCCGCGCCGCGGATGCCAAGACACTCGATACGGTTTACCAGTACGCCGTCGATTACGTGGACAAGATTCCCTATAACACGCGCGAAGGTATCCAGGAGGTGTTGAATCAGGCGGCGCTTAGAAATCCCAAAGCCAAGGACGCGAAGCCCGAAGCTTTTTACGACGATCGCTTCGTCAAGGAGCTGGAAACGCAAGGATTCTACAAACAATTATGGAAGTGATCGCCTCGCGCCGTGACAGTTGGCGGAGTGTTGGAGTATTGGAGTGATGGAGTAATGAGATCGGAGGCGAATATGAAGCGACGATCGTTCGCCGGTTTGCTAGCGATCATGATTGGCTGGTGTGCGGTTAGCGCGCACCGGGACGCACGAGCCGCAGAGAGCCGCATCTCCATCGGCGTCACAGAGACGATGGAGACCTTCAACCCCTACGGCGATAGCGTTGCGCTGATGTACAGCGTTTGGTGCATGGTGCTCGGTTGCCTTGGCACTTACGACTTCGATAAAGGGCAGTATGTCGGGCTACTGGTTGAAAATTGGGAAGTGAAGGACCCGAAAACTTGGCTCTTTCATCTGCGCAAGAATAATCGATTCCAGGACGGTTCTCCGGTGACCGCAGAGGATGTCGTTCATTCGATCAGGCGCACGCGCAGCGATCCTTTTACCAAACAGTTCCAAAACGTATCGGCCGTCGCCGGCGAAGCGGTGGTCGACAAGTACACGGTAAGGATCACAACGAAAGAGCCGACGGCGCCTCTGCTCGATTATCTTTTCGACCGCGTCATCATCACCAGCAAAGCGATCTACGACAAATATGGCGCCGATGTCGCCGACCGCCAGCATCCTGTCGGCGCGGGGCCCTACAAGTTCAGAGAATTGATTCCCGGCCAGCGGCTGGTCATCGGCAAGGACAAGAGTCATCCCATGTGGAAGCAGTATCCGCAGGCTCCCGATGAGATCGTTTTCCGGCTCATGCGGGAACCGGAACAACGGGTGACGGCGTTATTGAATAACGAAATCCAGATCGCGCAATTCGTGCCGCCGCATCTGCGCGAGCGCGTCGAGCAAAGCCCGCGGCATAAGATCGTAAAATTTCATAGCGCGGAGATCATGTTTCTGGCGATGATGCCGAAGGTGAAGCCTTGGGATAACAAGCTCGTGCGCCAAGCGGTGGGCTACGCCATCGACCGCGACACCATCATCAAGACGTTGCTTAGAGGCGAAGCATCGCGCCTCGACGGGCCGATCGGAGAAGGCCAATACGGCTACGATCCGAACTTGCAGCCGAAATACACTTACAATCCGGAAAAAGCCCGCGCATTGCTGAAACAGGCCGGCTATCCGAACGGCGTCGATGTCGAACTGTCGACCCCGGTGGGGCGCTACACGCTCGACAAGCAAATCAGCGAAGCGATCGTGCCGATGCTCACGGCGGTGGGGATTCGCACCAAACTTCTGACCCCCGAATGGGCGACGCTGTGGGCCAACGTGCAAGTCGGCAAGGTGCCGTTCTATTACATGGGGCGCGGCGGCGTGGTCGACCCGAGCGCGGCACTGTCGCAATATTTTGAGACCGGCGCCTCGCCGCGCATCGGCTATTCGAACCCAAAACTCGATGAAATGCTTTCCGCCGAGCGCCAAGCTTTCGATCCGGCGAAGCGGAAAAAACTGCTGAGCCAGGCAATGAGTCTTCTTACCGAAGAAGCTCCCGCGCAATTTCTCTGGCGCCATCAATTGCTCTTCGGCATGGCGAAAAACATCGATTATCGCCCTCTGCCGAGCGAGCGAATATTCGGGTGGAATATCAAAGTACGGTAGAAGAGCAAAGAAAATTGGAGTGATGGAGTGCTGGAATAATGGAATATTGGTTTATCGTATAACTCCACCCCTCCAGCACTCCATTACTCCAAAGTGTTTGCCCCGTCGCCTTCCAAGATGAATCGGACTATAATCCCGCCAGTTTTCTGAAATTGCAGATGTAGACAAGTAGATAACTTCCGGGAGGAATATTCTGAATGGCGAAGGAACGAGTCGGTTACGCGCTGGGATACGGCAAATTCACCAACGTCAGAGAAATGGCGGAAGTCATGAAGCGTGCTGAAGATCGCGGCTTCGAAATGGCATTCTTTTCCGAGACTATCGAGCTCATGCGCGATTCGGTGACGTCGCTAGCGGCCATCGGGCTGGCCACCAAGAATCTAAAGCTTGGCACCACGCAGATCGTGCGCTTGCGCGGTCCGGTAGTGATGGCACAATCGCTGGCGACGCTCGATGAGCTAACCGGCGGCCGGATGACGATTGCGCCGGGCGCGTGCACCAAGAGCCACGCGCGCGTACATGCGCTACGCCAGGATATTGCCGCGACGCCGCCGGAAGTGCTTCGAGAATACGTCGAATCCATGCGCCTGCTTCTGAAGGGGGATAAGTGCTCCTATCACGGCAAGTATATCGATTTCGAAAACGTCGGCTTGGGCTGGAAACCGATCCGCGCCGATATTCCGATCTATCTGCCGGCGACGGCGACCGCGGGATTAAAGCTTGCCGGGCAGATCGCCGACGGGGTGGTTCTCAATGCCGTGTGTTCGCCGGAGTATACAGTCAATGCTCTACGAATCATTCGCCAGTCGGCGGCAGCGGCAGGCAGAGACGTTGCCAACTTCGAAGTGGCGCAGATCATCAACTGCTCGATCGAAGACGATCACAGGCAAGCGCTCGACGCGGTGCGCTGGGAAGTCGCCACCAAGCTCGATCCGGTGCAGATTTCTTTCATCGCGGCGCCGAAGATGCGTGTCGGGGAACCGTATATTCGTAAGGAAGACATTCCGCTCTTCGAAAAGGCGCATGCCGCCGGCGGGATGGAAGCCTTGATCAAGGCGATCCCTGATTCTTACGTCGAAGGCATGACCGCCAGCGGCACGCCGGACGAAGTGAAAAAACGCGTACAGCAATACCGCGACGCCGGCGTCAAAATTCCTCTGTTACGCCCCGCGGCGGCGCACCAAACCGAACGATTGCTGGATTTGTTTGCACAATAAAAATTTTGTTCAAAGTTCAAGGTTCAAAAGTTCAAGGTTTGATCGGAATCGGATTAGAACGTCTGACGTTGAACGTTGAACCTTGAACTGACTGTCTATGTTTCGAGTCGGCATCGATATCGGCGGGACGTTCACCGACATGCTCTTGA
>WNGO01000254.1_pt1 | contig 33198 bp, 19 predicted proteins | sample 5400511 | NCBI WGS metagenome assembly WNGO01 (sample SAMN13153380, study PRJNA577476) | soil metagenome | isolation source: 20 cm soil or saprolite under Garry oak tree replicate 2 | place: USA:California | collected 2016-06-15 | reverse complement strand
CGCACGTGGTGACGGTGCACAGCTTGGAGCCGCTCCGCCCGTGGAAGGCCGAGCAGCTCGGGGGTGGCTATGCGCTATCGATGTTCTGCGAGCGAACCGGGATCGAAGGGGCGGACGGAGTAATCGCCGTTTCGGGCGCGGTGCGCCAGGACACAATCGACTGCTATCCCAACGCCGACCCCAGCCGCATACATGTCATTCACAACGGCATCGACCCGGACATCTACAAGCCCGATCCGTCGCCGGAATCGCTTGTGCGCTTTGGCATCGACCCGAGCCGTCCTTACGTGTTCTTCAACGGCCGGATCACGAGACAGAAAGGATTGCCGCTCCTCCTCGCCGCGGCCCTCGACATCGATCCCCAATATCAGGTGGTCATAGTGGCAAGCTCACCCGACACCGCAGAGATCGGAGCCGAGGTGGATGCCCTGGCCGAAAGGGTTCGCACCGAGCGAGGAAACCTGGTCTGGATCAACCGCTTCCTGCCCCGCGAGGACCTGATCCGCCTTCATTCGGGCGCGACGGTGTTCGTGTGCCCATCGATCTACGAGCCTTTCGGTCTTGTGATCCTTGAAGCGATGGCCTGCGAGACGGCGGTGGTCGCGTCGCGTGTGGGAGGGATTCCGGAGATCGTCGTCGAGGGCGAGAGTGGTTACCTCGTCGATTACGACGCCGATGAGCCGCGAGCGTTCACGACCGCTTTGGCGGCCCGGATCCAGGAGCTGTTAAGCGATCCAGCAAGGGCTTCAAAAATGGGGAAAGCGGGAAGGCAGCGCGTGATGGATCGTTTCGGGTGGCCGAGCATTGCGGCGCGGACCCTCGACCTGTACAACAGCCTGCTCCAGTAGCGCCCGAACCTGCAATCGCCAAGCACGAGCAGCCTGGCCGTGCTCAATCCGACTTTGGCCTGGACCCGGTGACCATGGTCACCTCTTCAAAAAGGTGGCGTGTGCGGAGGAGGTTGCGCACCCGCAGGACGACCTCCTGACGATCGAGGGGCTTGGTCAGAAAGTCATCCGCACCCAGGATCAGCGCACTGTTTCGCGCCACTGTTGTCGTGTCAGCCGTGAGCACCACCACCGGCAGGTAGCCGAGGCTGTCTCGCGCACTGCGCAGACGACGGAGTACCTCGAGCCCGTCGATGTTTGGCATGTGCAGGTCGAGCAGCACGATATCGGGTTGAAACTCACGGAATGCCTCCTCGACCTGACGAGCGTCAGTTAGCGCTCGCACCTCATCAGCGATGCCTTGGAGGAATGCTTGGAGGAGTTCAATGTTTGCCGGTTCGTCGTCCACGATCAGAATGCGATTGCTCAATGGTTCTTAATCGGGCGACATAGTAACCCGTGACGAGAACCAGGTTGGATTCTCGTCCTCAACCCATTCATCCGTACTCTTTGGAATGTTCTCGGATCGAGATCCGACCAGAATCTTGCGACCAACACGTCATCGGTCCCGCTTCAGAAATTGCAAACCACGTTCGTTAAGTTTCAGGCCACCCGCTCAGACATTTGACGTTTCGCAATCGCGTTCTTGCACTCATTGCGAATCGTGCGTGCAAGAAACGTCGTGCGCCATCCGTCATACCACCAACAAGTCCGGCCCATTCGGGCGTCGGGGGTGTGTCGCGACGCTGTTCGCGCAATCGATGCGCGCAGCTTCGCCTGAAATCTGCCGGGCGCGTAAGGAGGCGAACAAAATGTTTGCCAAGATCAAAAAGGCCAAACGTCGATTCGTCGCCCTACTCGCCCTGGTTCAACTGGTCCTTGGCGGTACCGCGGTAGCCATCTCGCAGTCTGCGGCCGTGAGTCGAGTCAGCGCCGCCACTTCCTTCGATCATGTGGTGATCGGGATCATGGAGAACCATGGGTACTCCCAGATCATCGGCAGCTCTGCGGCGCCCTACGAGAATGCGCTGGCTCAACAGAACGCGCTGATGACCCAGTCATTTGCCATCGGCCATCCGAGCGAGCCCAACTATCACGAGCTCTGGAGTGGCTCCAACCAGGGCGTGACCGACGACAGCTGTCCGCACACCTTCACCACGCCATCCTTGGGCCAGCAGCTCATCAGCGCCGGCTTGAGCACGGCGATCTACAGCGAGGACCTGCCGAGCAACGGGTCCCTGACTTGCAGCAGCGGCGGCTACGCCCGCAAGCACAACCCGCTGGCCGACTGGACGGTGACTTCGGATGCCGCTCACAACAAGACCTACACCAGCTGGCCGGCTGACTTTTCCACTCTGCCGACGGTCTCTGTTGTCGTCCCCAACCTGACCGACGATATGCACGACGGCACCATCGCGCAGGGTGACGCCTGGCTGCAGACACATTGGGATCCCTACGTGCAGTGGGCCAAGACCCACAACTCGCTGGCGATCCTGACCTTCGATGAGGACGGGGGCGGCTCCAACCAGATCTACACCGTCTTCGCCGGGGCGGGTGTGATTGCCGGTCAATACTCAGAGCACATCACGCACTACACCGTGCTGCGCACGGTGGAGAGCTTCTATGGACTGCCCGGGATCGCCGGGGCGGTTGGCCTGAACCCGATCACAGACGTGTTCGGGGTCGTTTCACCGCCGCCGAGCCCTTCGCCTTCTCCATCGCCCAGCCCATCGCCTTCACCCAGTCCTTCGCCTTCGCCTTCGCCTTCGCCCAGCCCTTCGCCTTCGCCTTCACCCAGTCCTTCGCCTTCACCCAGTCCTTCGCCTTCACCCAGTCCTTCGCCTTCACCCAGCCCATCGCCTTCGCCCAGCCCTTCGCCTTCGCCTTCACCCAAACCTTCGCCTTCGCCTAGCCCCTCTCCTTCAGCGAGCCCTTCAGCATCCCCGAGCCCCAGCCCTTCGCCAGATCCGCGCGGCGGTGGCGGGCCGGCTCTCATTCAGGCGGTGGGCGCCAATGAGGCGGTCAGCTCAACCACGCTTAGCGCCAGCTTTGCCGCCCCGACCACAGCTGGCAACCTGCTCGTTCTCGAAGCCGGCGTATACACCGGGAAGAGCAATCAGATCACCCAGGTCACCGATACCGCCGGCAACACTTGGGTTCGAGGCCAAGGCTTTTTCCAGAACGGCCATTACTCCGATGGCGAGCTGTGGTACGCGGCCAACGCCAGGTCAGCGACCATCGTGACGGTCACCTTGCGCGTCCCGGCGACCGTGGCCATCGAAATCGAGGAGTTCAGCGGGGTGGCGACCAGCAACCCGGTGGTCGACGTCCTGGCTGGGGCCTCCGACAAGGGCACCCTGGCCGACTCCGGCCTGCTCGCACCCACGATCGCCAACGATCTGGCGATCGGCTGGGCGGCGGGCCACGGCTCAACCCAAACCCTGACGCCAACCGCGACCGGTTACACCAACCTGGCCCAGCAGACCAGCGCCAATGCCGGCGCGACTCCCGTCAGCCTGATCACCGGTTACCAGCTTCTCAGCTCGATGACGGACCAGCGCTTCGGCGCCAGCTTTGGCAAAGCAATGTACTGGGCCAGCGGGGTGACCTTGTTCCGCGCGGCCAGTGCTCAGCCTTCGCCGGGCCCCTCGCCGTCGCCCAGTCCCAATCCCTCGCCGTCGGCTTCGCCCACTCCGTCATTTTTGCCCAGCCCGTCGCCCTCATCCAGTCCGACGCCTTCGGCGAGCCCGTCGCCGTCCCCGTCACCGTCGCCGAGCCCCTCACCCAGCGGCTCCTGCAACCTGGTTCCGCCTATCCGGGCTGCTTTCTACTACCCCTGGTATCCGGAGAACTGGACCGAAAGCGGAATTTACCCCGCCACCCGCTACAACCCGGGGGCCGGCTTCTACAGCCTCGATCCCTCGAGCGGTGGACTCGACCTCGAGCGTTCGCAGATCGCTGCGATGCAGTACGGCCAGATCCAGGCCGGGATCGCCAGCTGGTGGGGACAGGGCTCCAAGACTGACGCCCGAATCGCGGATCTCCTCGCGGCCGCCAGCGGAACCTCATTCTGTTGGACGCTCTACTACGAACCGGCGATCGGCGGCGGATCCGCGCAGATCGCCTCCGATCTCGCCTACATCCAGAGCCATTACGCGACCAATCCCAACTTCCTGCACGTCAACGGCAAGCCCGTCCTGTTCGTCTACAGCCGAGCTGTGGCGAGCTGCACCGACACGGCGACCTGGGATACGGCCAACAACGGCGCGTACTACTTGAACCTCCAGGTCTTCGGTGGCTACACGAGCTGCCCGAGCCAGCCCGACAACTGGCACCAGTACGGAGCGGCGGTCGCCGCCGACCACCAGTCAGGGCACAGCTATTCCATCTCGCCGGGCTTCTACAAGTACAACGAAGCCAGCCCGCGCCTGGTGCGGGATGCGGCCCGCTGGCAGCAAAACGTCGCCGAAATGGTCGCCTCGCACGAACCCTGGCAGCTGATCACGACCTTCAACGAGTGGCTGGAAGGCAGCTCGGTGGAGGATGCGTCGGAGTGGCAATCAGCCTCTGGTCAGGGCGTCTACCTCGACACTTTGCACGGCTAGAGAAATCGACTAGATGAGGCGCCCGGACTAACCCCCGGGCGCCTCAACTCCCGCTCCCGGGATCAGGTGGAAATCTTCTTCAACAGCTGCAGCGCGGCTTTCGTGTAAGCGGTGGCGACCCCCAGGTCGGTCGCCGACGGCGAGTCATTGGCGACGTTGACGGGGAAGTACAGCCCGTTGACCACCACCGACCCGCTCAGGACGTAGCTGGTCGTTGCGACCCAACTTTGCCCACCGACCTTTTTGCGATACAGGACGTAGCTCGTCGCCTTGTCGCCGACGCGTTGAACAGGTGTCGGGTCGCCCATCGAAGTGCACACACCGCAACCGAAGGCCGTTGGGGGGCTCTCAAAGAAAGCTTCCGCCCAAACCGGATCGGCAAAGACGTAGAAGGTGACGTTGCCTCCGAGATCCGATGTGCTGGTGCTGGTTTCGCCAATCAGCCCGGGAACGGAGCCGGCGACATAGACATCGTGAAGGGGGGCCGCATCTGCGAGCTCGGGCGGCACCACGTCCCTGGTGAACTGGCGGCCGACCAGTGCTCTGGCGATCTGGATCGGCGTCAGCCGGGCTGTCCCGATTCCGGGTGACTGCGACGTGCTTGGATCACCGGCCTGCCTGCTCAACGCGATGGCCAACGCCACGCTGGCAATGCCCGCGACGACCAGGATCATCGCAGCCGCGACCAGCCATGTTGTGCGGTTAGGGATCCGCCGCCAGCTCGATGAAGCAGGCGGCTGAGCGGGAGGCGGCGGCACCACGTCTCGAGGAGGCGATGTCACCCGCGGCACGGGCTCCGCCTCATGCGATCGGGACGCCGGCCGTGGCTCGTTCGGCACGAACCTGGGGGCGGCCACCCTTCCAGGTGAAGACGCGGGTGGGCTGCTCGGGGTTCTGTTCTGCCCACGGCCTTCCAGTTGCCGCCGGGAACGCGTCGGGAGGTGGCTCCGCGGCGGGCCGCCATCTCGCGGCGGGCCGCCATCTCGCGGCGGGCCGTCATCTCGCGGCGGGCCGCCATCTCGCGGCGGGCCGTCATCTCGCGCCGGGATGTGGACCGGCGGCTGCCGGTCCGGCTGCGCCTGGTGCAGTGACACAACAGGCTCTTCAGACGCCCGAACCCACGTCCGACCATCCCACGCGAGTCCTTGCGGGGGCTGCCACATCTGCGTCCAGACGTCGCCGTCCCACCACCACTGGCCGTCTGCAGACCACTGCGCGTCGGGGCCCGGTGCAGGCAGGTGGTGAGTATTCATGGTTATCCCGTCGGTGTTGCTAATCCCTATAGTTTTTGGTGCGGGTTTGGCTCACCGCAAGGGGACATTTGACCCATGTCTGGGCGGACGCGCCCGGGGGCGAAGACCGCGCAACGACCACTACGAGCCTTTCTTGATCAGCGCGGCAAGGGCGTCGAGGTACATGGTGCCGTATCGCTTGCTCGGTTCCAGATAGGTGTTTTCGACAAACTCGTTCCAGCTGATGCCGAACCAACCATCGGGTCCGGTAGTGCTGTTGAGCTGCCATAGCTCGGCCAGGGTTTGCGTTCCCCTTCTCTCCACGCACGTCCCGCCCATCAGCTGCTTGTTGTAACCGGCGATGAAAGGGGCGAACCATCGCTTGCCGTCGGCGTGGACCAGGCCGGCAAGCTCGGTGAGCGCCGATCCGGCGCGTGAATTGTTCCAGGGGTCCTGAGTGGACCAGTAGTAGCTTGTGCCGTCGAGATAACGGCCGTCGTTCGGCCACGAGGCCGCCGTCTCGTCGCCCAGCAGATACACATATGGTTGGACCGCCTGGGAGACAGCCTGGATCGTCTGCGGGGAGTACTTGCGCGAGTTGAGCCACATCACGATCGGCTTCGGGCTGTAGCCGTTGCGAAACGCCGGAGCAGACCCGTATCGGCTCACAAAGTAACGAAGGTCGGCGATCACCTTGGACGCCGGTCGCGAGTAGTCGCCAAACGAAGCGTAGGCGAGACCGAGTCCAAAGTTGGTGCCATGCGCGGCGTTGTAGGAGTCCACGGTCGTCACCATCAGATCGAATCTCGAGTTGTATCCGCTCGAAGTAGGGCCCTGAGTCGGCGAGCCGGTGCCCTGCCAGTCGGCGAGAAAACCTTTCAGCCCAGCCTGGCTCGCAAAGTCGACGTGGCGCTCGAACGTAGCGCCCTGTGTCTGGTCGTAGAGCCCTTCGGCCGGAACATCGACGATCTGCGCGCCCGAGTACGAGACGGATGGGTTGCAGCCCTGGCCGTCCATCGAGCCCGGGAGCGGTGCCGAGCTATAGGGGTAGGCCGCTCCGAGCTTGTCGTTCCAGTGCTGTGTCGTCCACCACAAGTAATAGTGGACATAGACGGTTGCGGGACCGTGCGACGCGCCAGCCCCGACCGGCGGGCCGGGCGCTGATTGGGTTGGCTTTCCCGAGACTGTCGCAGGGGCGGTTCCGCAGCCCGCGGCCATCACCGTCATGAGGGCGACCGCAAGCCAGACTCCTAGCGACTTCACGGCCGGACCTTCCGTCAGGCCTGCCCTGAAGTGGTAAACGAGCCCGGTCCGCCTTCGCTCGTCGGCGTCACGGGGTCTCGCGGCCCCCTCTGCACCACGATCGCCGCGCCAATCAGTCCCGCCACGGCCGCGAGGGCCAGCAAGACAATGACGCCAATCTCTACCGGGGTGAAGGCAGACAGCTGGACCACCTGGTTTCGCGTGACCTGGACGATAAGGGTTGGAGCCACTCCATCGCCAAGCGTGGTGACCGTGTACAGGCCGCGAGGCAGCGCGGTCAGCGTGACACGACCCCTGTCGTCGGGTTGCAGGGTCTGCCGGAAGCCTCCGGGCGACGTGACCACGACGTCGCGGATCTCACCGCCGAGAATCGGCTGCCGCACCTGGAGCTGCATCGAGTAGATGCGCAGGTTGATGGTCCAGACTCGGCCGGGACCGGGCGTGAACGGGCTGTCTCCGCGATTGGCGACGCTGACTCCGTCGTACGTTGCTGCCTGGACCGCGTACCTCGGCGTCTGGGCCAGGCCAAGAAGCAGAGCACGCGAGGGAGCCGGAACATCGAGCCAGGCTGCTCTCTGCGTCTGGGACAGAACCATGTCCCGCCCCTCCGGTCCCGAGATCGTCATCGGGCCGATTCGTCCCGTGTCGATGGGTCCGCCTACGGCATCGTGGAGTGCGATCGTGGTCAGATACGAGCCCGAGAACGTCGCGTAAAGGTTGGCGCTCTCGAAGATTCTCAACTTTCGCGCAGAGTGCAGGTCGCCGTCGAACCAGTGATGGAAGCTGATGCGGGTGGTCGCCGTATCGGCCGGCGGAGTCACCGTCATGGTGTGATTTCCAATCGTCATGACCTGGACGGTGGCCTTGCCGTCGGCCGCGGTGAGGGCAGCGTGGCCATCGATGGCGAGCGTCACGCCGGCGAGAGCAGGCACTGTCTGGAACGAGACGACCAGGGGCCGTATGACTAGCGTGCCTCGAGCCGACGATGCGATGATCCCGCGCGACTTGTCGCCGTGATAGAACGCCACGATCGAATGCGTTCCGGCGGCCAGGCTGCGGGGGAGGTTGAAGCTGAAGGTGCCGTCGCTCCGCAACCTGAGGGTCACGAGGTTTTTCCCGTCCAGCTGAATGTGCGTCACGGTCTTGCCTGAGATCGGGCCGATGGCGCTGCTGAGCCGGCCTGTCAGCACCGCACCATCGCCCGTCGTGATCGCCGGCGGGGTGCGCAGGGTGAGGCTGGTGGCGAGCGCGGGCAGCAAGCTGAATTTCCCACCCGCCGTCGAGCCGAGGTAGCCCTGGTCGCGCGCGCCCTTATAAGTGGCGGTCACCGAGTAGCTTCCGACCCCGGTCCGGCGCGACAGGCGGTACACGACCCTTCCATTGCGGTCGGTGACCATGGCTATGCGATGCCCCGCGACCTGGATGTGGACCAGAGCGCCCGGCACGGGTCGCGAACCGGTGTATACCCTCGCCACGACCGTAAGCGCCGAGCCGACACGCTGATCGTTGGGCAGGCTCAGCGCGATCCAAGTCGACCACGGTTTGATGACCTGGAACGAGCCCTGCGCGGTGGCGTTGGCGGCGCCAAGCGTGACGTCCGCCGCGAACGACACCTGGATGCTGTGCGAACCGATCACGAGGTTGCGGCTCATGTCAAACGTGACCTGACCGACATCGTTGGTCACCCCGGCCAGCTTGGTGACCCCGTCGACGACGGCTGTCACATGCGCGCGCACGAGACGGACTCCATTCGCCTGCAGAGTCGCAGTCACATGAGTCAGGACGCCGGTCGGAGTCGGATTCGGCAAGCTCAGCGTTATCACCGTGCGGGCGAGTGGCACGACGGTAACCGTCTGATGAACCTCCGAAGAGGCAAATCCCGCCTTCACATTGCCGGCGTACACGGCCCCTAGTTCGTGTTTGCCAAGCCCCAAGGACGAAACGCTGTAGGCCGCCGACCCGCCTGCCCCGGTTTTGACGTCGTGGGCATGCGCGCCGTCGATGAAGATTCCGATCGTCGCGTCGGCCATAGGGCCGTCAGGTCCCTGCAACGTCAACGACAAGGCTAGTTCTCGCCCGACCGTGATCGAAGTGGCCACGCTCAAACCTACCGTTGTCTTGCGCAGCGGGATGACACTCACGACCGCGTCGGCTTTCGCTGATGTGTTCAGAACCGTGGCGTGGACGTGATACGCGCCCGGGATCTTGACGGCGGGAAAATGGAATATCGCAACGCCGTTTCCGTCCGCGTGGCTTCCGTGGCTGGCGACGATCGTGCCCCCAGGACTTGTTGCGCTGAACCCGACCGTGGCCCCCGGAATCGGCTTGGCCGCGGTCGTCACGGTCGCTGAGATGTCACTCGAGTTCCCGGCGTATACGGCCGGACCGGTTGCGAGCGTGATGTTGACGGGCGCCGACTTGGCGAATCCGGCCACCGGCAAGAGCACCATGGCAGTCGCCACAAGAATCGCGAACGCCCACGTCGGCTTCAAGCGTTTGGCCGTCCACCCGCGCGCCGCCGCAAACCGCGCCATCAAGGACAGCACGGGCAGCGACCCGCCCAGTCGCCGCGCAGCGGAGATGACTCTTACCTCGATCCGCCGGCCGCCTGACGGCTGACCAGGACCGCCTCCGTGGGAACCCGGCCCGCCTCCTTTGGGACCCGGCCCGCGACCATTGGGCTGGCTCGGAAGCGATCTGCGGCGCCGGATCGCGGCCGCCAACAGCACCAGGCCGGCCGCAAGTCCCACGGAGCCTCCATAGAAGACCACCACGATGAGGACGGGGATCCCCCGCGTCACAGTCGACAGCTGCGTGTCGATCACGACCGGCGGCACCGCTTTACGGTTGAAATCGAACGCCTCCGTCATATTGGCCGCCTTCGCGTCGCGGCCGGTCAGAGGCGCCAGGCTGTATGTCGTCTCGATGAACTTGAGGATCGAGGAAAAATCCGAGGTCGTGTGATCGACGACACCGGGGCGGGCGAACGGTGAGATCACCAGCATCGGCACCCGGAATCCGTAGCCGTGCGAGTCGACCTGTGGCGGCCGGACGTGGTCGTAGTAGCCGCCCCAGTCCGACCAGGTGACCAGGATCGCCGAGCTCGACCACGCGGGGCTGCGCTGGATCGCGGTCACGATCGAGGTCACGCGCTGCTGGCCCAGGCTGATCGGGTCGGGCGAACGTTCCGAGTCACCGCTCGGATAGACATAGGAAACCGCAGGTGTTGTCGCTTCCGAGCGCAGATCCCGGAAGAGGTTTGATTGGTCGGTCAGGTTTGAGAAGCGCCTCGGGTTGTCGACGATCGAGGGCATGTTCAGCATCGGCACCCTGACGACTTGGGGTATGAAGCTCGCGTAGCTGCCGACCCGGTGGTAGTTGAGGGTCGAGTCGTAGTGCCGGATGTAGGCACGCCAGCTCAACCCGGCCCCATCCAGGCGATCGAAGATCGTCGGGATCTTGTAGCCGCCCGGGCTCTTGAGCTGATCGGCCGGCACCGCCTGCCCCGCGACGAGGTACAGGTGGTTGTCGATGCTCCCTCCCATCGCTGACGAGAAGAACTGATCCATCAAGGTGTAGTTCTTCGCCAGCTGCCAGTAGGAGTCCACCTGCTGGGGGCTGTAGTAGCCGAGCCCCGCGACCGCACCGTTGCCGCTGGCGCTTTGGGCCGCGGCGAAACCGTTCATGCTGCCGCCGTTGAAAGCTGCTCGAGCGGTTCCGGAGTCGGCGGAGACAGGGCTCGGGCCTTCACTTCCGATGACATGGAGACCGAGGGCCTGACCGGCCGAAGCCTTGGGGTTGACCGGGATCTGGACCTTTCCCGGAGCGATCCCATCCGCGCCGGGGAACGTACCGAAATAGTTGTCGAAGCTGTGGCCCTCTTCGACGATCACGAAGACGTGCTTGATCTTCGCGGCGGCAGAGTTCGGAGCGGTCGGGGCCGCAAGAGCTGGAATCCATGCTCCCGACAGCAGCGCCGCGCCCAGGATGCCGAGAGTGAGCTTTAGCGGCCGCGTCATGGATGCACCTCGTAGATCACGACATCCGCAGGCTGTTTCGGGCCGTCCTCGCGGAAGGAGAAGACGGCGACACCCCTGAACTTGGTGACGTAGGACATCATTTGTTTGGCGAAGAAAGGGCTGCGGGAAGCGGAATAGGAGTCGTAGATGAGGTACTGAATCGAACCGCTGCGGATCGCAGCGTCAGCATTGAGAACCGGCTCATATTGGGGATTGCGGTGAAGCGGGTTGGGGCTGACGCTGAGAGCCAGCGCCTTGCGCTGTCCATAGAACTGGATCACGTTTGCAAAGGAAGGACCGATCGTCAGAAAGCGAGCGCTTGGGAGTGTGTGGGTGCGCACCCACTCACCAGAGGGACGGCTCGCCCGAAGGCCGCCGGTGCCGGCGAGGAAGGTTCGCACCGCGGTGCCCGGCTCGGAGAAGTCCGAGTCCGTGGCGATCGCGGCGACAGCGGCCTGTCGGGGGCTGGCCGCAACGCCCACCGCCGGTGGGGCCATCGAGATCAGCGCCAGCGAAAGCGCCGCCGCCGCTGCCCACCGCCACCTGACGTGCTGGAGCCGAACGGGACGCGCGATCGACGGTCCGAGCTCGCCCAGGGCGAGCGCGCCCCGACCGGCCAGATAGACGACCGGCGGCACGAGGGGGAGCATGTACTCAAAACCCTTGGTGGGCCAGATCTGGAAGAAGACGACGTTGCAAAGCACGAGAGAGATCGCCAGCGCGTCGAACTTCTGCCAGCGCCATCTGAGAGATGCCAAACCGAAAGCGGCCAGGGCGACGGTCACATAACCGAGACTCGGCAACACGGTCAGGTAGAACCAAGCATCGTGATTCGGCTGCCGGAAGAACTGCCAAACCACGAACTGGTTCGTCGTGTGCGCGCCACCGCCCAGCACCAAAGACAGTGGGTACGGCGAGATCGCGACGAGGAAGACCGCCCCGGCGATGGGCAAGTCGCGCCTCCACCGAAGCGGCAGATCGCGAGAAAAGAGCACGAACAGAATGACCGCCGGCACCGTGAGCATGCCCATCTCTTTCGCGAGCACCGCAAGCGCGGTCGTCCCGGCGGCCGCGTAAAACCAGGCGACGCGATGCGTCCGCAGCCAGAGGGCGAGCATCAGCATCGTCGCGGCGACGAACGTTGTCATGGGACCGTCGAGCAACATCTGCCGCGAAACGACGACCGCGTACGGGCAGAGCGCCGCGATCATGCCCATCGCAAAGCCGAGGAAACGGCCCCGCAGGACCATGCCGATGCCCCAGCAGGTCAAGGCCAGTCCGACACCGAAGCTTGCGGTCACCGCTCGCGGCAACCAATCGCTCACGTGTCCCGACAGCGCATACCCGAGCGCGACGGTGAACTGGACCAGCAGCGGGTGTGCTCTGAAAACACCGAAGAGCTGTCCATAGGGCTGAAAGCCTGCGATGGCTGCAGCCTGGCCCGAATAAACCGCTTCATCTGAGTTGAAACCGATCTGCGACAAACCGACAAACCGGACCAGGGCCGCGGTCCCGGTGATCAGGATCAAGGCCGTCAAAGTCCGGACCCAACCCGAAGACGCGAAGGCGGCCATCCCGCGGCCCCGGCTCTTGCGAGCGCCGCGTCCTACCGTCGCCGCATCGAGCTCGACCCGCGGAGCCGGGACTGCAGCCACGCTCGCCACCGCGTCAATCGCGAGGTGTCGCGGTGCTCTCTTTCGCGGTTGTTCGGAAACGGGCTCCTGAGCCGCGGCGTCAGTGTGCATGCGCGGCCGGATGGACGTCCTGCGTGCGGTTGTTCCCCGGCGCCCCCGCGGCACCGGCGATGGATTCTCTGCGGGTTGGTTCATGTGGACCCTCAAATTCCAAGGCTTTGCGGGGGGGGCGAACAATCGGACAGGTCGGCATGCTGGATGGGCGTTTGTCCCGAGGCCATGTCACGTCGCGAGGGATTCGGGGAAATGAAAAATGCCGGCTTTAGGAAGATGGTCAGTCCTGTCCATTGACAAGGGCATCCGCCAGCCGTTTCACTTGCTGAGGTCGATCGTATGGAGTGACCGGTATCACGACTGCCGGGACAACGGTCCGACATGAGGGATGGAGATTGAACCGGGGAACACCTGCAACTTTGGCGACCGCGCAAAACCAAACGGCGACCACCGATCGACCTACCGGCCAGCAATCTACGCAGCGGTCGGCGCCGCGAGTCCTGGTCGTGGACGACCAGCACCTCTTTCGATCAGGGCTTGTGAAATTGTTGGAGAACGATCCACGGATCCAGATCGTCGGCGACACCGACGACGGAGCTGAGGCGGTCAAGCTGAGCGCCACGCTCCGGCCCGACCTCGTGCTGATGGACGTCAGGATGCCCAACATGGACGGGCTCGAGGCGGCGCAGCGGATCACATCCGCGCATCCGAACGTGCGGGTCCTGATGCTGTCGGGCTTTGGCGCCGAGAGTCAGGTCGTGCATGCCTTGAACGCGGGAGCTAGCGGCTACGTGGTGAAGGACTCCCCGCTCGAGGCGATCGTGACAAGCATTCTTGCCGTGGTCGCCGGAGCGCGCGTGCTGTCTGAGGCGATCGCGGACCGGGTGTTGAGCATGATCTCAGGCGGGCCTCCGACCAAGGCGATGTACGACGGCCTGACGCAGCGAGAGGTGGAGATCCTGCGCCTCCTGGCGACTGGAGTCGCCAACAAGCAGGTCGCTTTCAGGCTGAAGATTTCGGACAAGACGGTGCGCAACCACATCAGCCACATCTACGAGAAACTGAACATCTTCGACCGCTCGCAGGCCGTCTTGTACGCCGTCCGCAAGGGGATCGTCGAGGTCTGATCTCGAAGGGGAGGCGGGCCTCCCCTTCGGAAACCCCTCCTTCCACAAGGACGCCTGGCGGCGCCTGGTGGTACACGCCTGGGGACGGCCCGAGTAAATCGGGCCTGCATCCCCACCGCGAATTCGAAGGGGAGGCCGGCCTCCCCTTCGGAAACCCCTCCTAGACCTCCCCGGCGGTCCCGGCCCGGCGCCGGGCGAGCTCGCGGGCTGCCTCGCCGTTGAGGCGCCGGCGCACGCTGCGGGCCAGGGTCCTCGCCCCGATCAGCGGTGAGGTGTTTCGGCGCTCAGCTCTCGTGGTGCCCGACATGATCGCCGCGCGCAAGTCGAGCGCCGTGCGCCCGGGGAAGACTGTCACGACGCTGCCCACCGCCTCGAGGATGTGAGCGTCAGAGCCTCCTGTTTGAGCTCTAGCCCAGACCCCTAGCGCGCGTCGAGCCTGACGGTTGGCCAGCCACGCGCCGGGTGATCCGTTTTCCGTCTCGATTGCGTCCCACGGAAGGCCCGCGCCTCGCGGCCCAACACCCCGCGCGCCTCCCAGGCGCAGGAACGGATGGGCCGGGATGGCGAGGCCGCCCTGCGCGTGGATCTCATCGATGGTTTCCTCGACGTCCCTTCCCGCGTGAACGGAGCGTGTTAGAAACAGGCCCAGGACGTGGCCTTGCCGGGTCGTCACCTCCTCGCCGACCACAACCTCGCAGCCCCCCACGCCGGATTGCGTGGCCGCCTCGAGGGCGCCGTCGATGGAGTCGTGGTCGGTGACGGCGACGACGGAGAGGCCGAGCCGGACAGCCTGCGCCACGACGCTCGCGGGCGATGCCTCCCCATCGCTTCGGGTCGTGTGGATGTGCAGATCGGCAACGCCGGACCGCAACGGGGTCACCACGGGGTCAAATTTAGCCCCTGGGCGCAGGGCCTAGGACGCGCGGCTTGCCGCTCCCGCCCACTCCATGGGGCCGACCGGAGTCTGCTCGGCGGGGATTTCGACCGGCACGGCCGCTGGAATCCTTGACCGGGCGTTGATCTGCGCCGGCCAGCTGTAGTCGGGCACGCGGATTCTCTGCACGTCGACGGCCGACAGGGCCGCCGTGAGGATCTCCCGCTCCCTCGCACGCAGGTGCTCGTGGCCCTTGCCTCGAATCGTGAGGTGGGGAGCCAGCGAGCTGTACGGCGGGAACCCATAGGCGTCCTCGGTGTTCTCCAGCAGCTCGACCACAGCGTCTTGGCGCGAGATTGGCTCGGTCAGCGCGGGCGTGCCGCGCTCGATCACGTACAGGTTTTCCATCCTGACCTGGGTGCCCACGACGCAGGAGACCAGGTCGGTCACCCGGTACTTCGGCGGCGGAATCACCGCCTGTACGACCGCGTTCATGCTCATGATCGGGAGGTTGGCCGCGCCAAGCTTCTTGCCCACCGACCGTCCTTCTCGAGAATGCAGGCGGCTCTGCCAGGACAGGCTCAAGCGCTGACTGAGCTTGAGGCGGTTCTGTGGCACGGCGCGAAGAGTGTGAGCACTGATCGTGAGTGGTTTGGGATAGCGGCTCGCCACGCCGTTCGCGTCGATGATGACCATATCGTCCGAGTAGAAGATGCCGCCATCGGCGCGAAGCATCGTGAGGATGGTGCTCGTCTTGCCGGTGTCGGTCTTCGCCGACAGCATGATGGGCCGGCCGCCGACAGAGATGCATGCCGCGTGCAGCAGCATCTTGTCCTTGCTCGCCAGGATGAAGCGAAGCAAGGGTTCGACGACGTTCGTGTACAGCACGTGCGGCGAGAGAGCCAGCAGAGGGCCTGCGGTGACGACCACCGGGTCCGCCATGTCGACCGAGAAATTGGCGAACAGCGGTCCGAGGTGTTCGCGGTACTCGATCCGGCCTGCCTTGTAGCTGACGGCGACATTGGTGCGGGGCGCCCAGCCGCCCACCGGTCGGGTCCGGATGACGATATCGGGGTCGGAGACGCTGGGTGTCCGGAAGAACGCCAGCTCCGGAAGCCGGATGCTCGTCTTGATCCGAACCAGGCCGTCTATGTCGTAGCCAAACATCACACTGACCTCCTTGCGGCCGGTAGGGCGCGCCAGATCAGCGAGTCGGCGACCACAAACCGCAGCAAGGTCAGGGCGACGAGCGTGATCAGGTTGGCGACCAGATAGTTCATGTGGAGTCCTGCGGTCAGGACCTGAAGGAGCGGTAGACGGATCAGCAGCGCGGTCGAGTTCACCGCGTCGTAAACCACGAACCGCCTGATGACTCCGAATCCGCCGCCGGATCGCCGCGCCGCGAAAACCCATGACTCGGTTCCGATGAAGTTGAACGTCGTCGACGCCTGGGTCGCGATCGCCGCCGCCGTCAGTAGGTGTTGGAAGTGGATGACGTCCATGAGCAACCAGAGCACGACCTGGTTGATGACCAGGCCGAGCGCCCCGACAGTCGCGAACTGCGACCCGGCGACGAGCTTCTTGGTCGCCACTGCGATTCGTTGAGGCGTGAAGACTCTTTTCATGCGACAACCTGCGACTCGGGCTGCACCGCCGACCACCGACCGTGAGACGCCATCCAGGTGATCGCCTCGTCAAGGTGGCGAGACTCGAACGGGCTGCGGCTGGTGCGGACGAAGACCGCGACCGCAGACACCTGGCCCGACTCGTCGACGCTGGGCACGACGATCGTGCTCGACGTCTCGATGTTGAGCCTGGCTTGCGGCCGGGCTGACTTACGTTCGACGAAGAGGGCCGGCTGCTGGTGGCGCGACGCGGTGGCGACCATCTCGCGGGTGACGACGCCACCGATGAGGTCGAGCCGCGGGTCGGAGCCAGCGCCGTGGTCAGTGATCCAGAAGCCTTCTTGGGCCCCCAGCCTCCGCGCCAACCCGTCGATGTCCAGCCTCGGGAGAAGGCGCAGCATCCTGGCCAGCCGTCTCCACACTGCAGGCTGGTTGACCGTCAGGGTCAGGAGCAAGCCGCACGCCTGTCCCACGGCAGCGACGAGAAATATGTGGTGCTTGCCGGGGATCAGCAGGATGGCGAAAACGGCAAATGACGTCACCGCCGAGACGCTGGCGGCCGCGTAGTAAAGGCGGTTTCCGTCGGGCTCGCCGTGGTGGGCGAGCTCGCGGAATGGCGGCAGCTGAAGGAGCGTGAGGTTGGACGCGGCGCTGGCCGCGGTGCCGGTAAGCCACGCCAGCCAGGGATGGACGCCTGCGTGGACGAGTCCGTAGACCAATCCGGCGAACACCGCCAGACTCGCGAGGGTGACCATCGCGAACTTCAGCGGCCGGGCACCGCCGGGGACATAGGCGAACAGCGAAACCAGGTGGCCCAAGAACTGGATTCCCTGGCGGGTGCTCGCCTTGCTCTCGCCGGCGTGACGCGGCCCGAAAACAAACGGCACGTCGGCCACGCGGAGTCCAGGCGCGCACACGAGCAGCTCGAGCAGGATCTTGAAACCCCGCGGCTTCAGCTCCAGGCCTTTGATCGCGGCAAGGCGGCAGCAGAAGAAGCCGCTCAAAGGGTCGCTGGTGCGGCGAGCCTCCGGGAATACGCCCTGGGCGAGCCACGTGCACGACCGGCTGACGAGATTGCGCATCGTGCCATCGAGCCCGGCTCGACTTCCACCTGGCATGTAGCGTGAAGCGACCGCCAGGTCGGCGCCGGCCGTGATGGTGGCGAGAAGCTGGGGCACGATCGCCGGCGGGTGCTGCAGATCGCCGTCCATGACGCATACGGCCATCCCGCGCGCCGCATCGATGCCTGCGACGACGGCGCTGGCCAGGCCGGTCTGCTCGCGTTGACCCCGCTCGATCACACGCCAACGTGGATTGCGGTCGGCTGCGGCCCGCAGTGCAGGCCTCGTCACCTCGTCATTGCTGTCATCGACGACCACGACCTCGTAGTCCACGCCGCACAGGGCCGAGTCGAGCTGGCGCTCGAGAGCTTCTACGTTGCCGGCCTCGTTGCGCGTCGGCACCACGATGGAAATGCGGACCTGCTTAGCGCGCTTTGCCCCGCGCGTCCGCGACGAACCACGCGCAGACCTGACCGGGTCCGCCTCAAGTGTCGCTGCCATCAAAGCGGTGCTCCTTCTTGTTTCCAAACATGCGTACCAACTGGGATCGTTCGCGACGAAACCGAAATTCATCTGCGAGGTCGGGCGCGCAGCGCGCGCAAATTCGTGAATGCGATTGCACAGGTCGCACGGCCGCCCGGTCAATGGGCGCCTGTCCCGAGGGCGTTGGATCAAATTGACCCGTCGCTTAATCAGGACTTAATCGCGGTCACGACCTCCCATAACGGTCCTCGAGCCGGACCACATCATCGAGGTCGGGTGTCGACACCTCGAGCACGTCGCAGTCGGCCGTCGCCGTCATCCGGTGACGGCGGCCCGGATAGATTCGCCGCGAATCCCCGGGCCCGAGGCGATGGTGATCGAGTACTCCGGCATCGTCTTCGAGATCCAAGACCATCGTCCCGGTCAAGACCATGATCGACTCGTCTTTGCGGTTGTGATACTGGAGTGAAAGCGCTTCGCCGCGGTTTATGTGGAGCACCTTGCCCAGGTACTTGTCTGTGATCGCCCACCGCAGCTCGTAACCCCAGGGCTTCACCACCCGAGCCTGTTCGACCGTAGGCAAATCGATCCCCTCCTCGACTGTCATCACGCGTATTCGGCGAACTCGCCGAGCCGAAGATGCTCGACGAGGCCCTTGACCTCTTGCGTACGGGACCTCGGACAGATGAGGAGGGCATTGCCCGATTCCACGACCACCAGGTCCTTGACCCCTATCGCCGCGACGAATTTCCCCGGCACATCGAACAGGCTTGATTCCGAGTCGATGAGGATGTGGTCACCGGCGGCCACATTGCCGGCCAGGTCCTTGGGCAAGATGGAGTGCAGCTCAGACCACGACCCCACATCGATCCAATGAAATCGGGCGGGGATCAGCAGCAGGCGATCTGTCTTCTCCATCACGGCGTAGTCGATGGCGTCGTTCGGAAGATCGCCGTATAGCGTGGCAACCCTGTCCTCATCGCCCGCCAGGCGGCTCTTTATGACCTCATCGAGAACCTCGTGGTGGATGGGCGAGTGCTGGCGCAGCTCACGCAACATGGTTTCCACCCGCCAGCCAAAGATGGCGAGGTTCCAGTAGTAGCCACCGCTATCGACGAACCTTGAAGCCCTGTCGAAGGCGGGCTTCTCGATGAACTCCACGACCTTGAGTCCAGTCGTCCGGCCGAAGCGAACGTGTCCGTCAGTTCTTATGTAGCCGAAGCCGGTCGCCGGATAGTACGGCGTGAGGCCTACGGTGACCATCTGTGACGACTGGGACGCGAGCTTGATCACGCGCCGGATCGTCTGTCCAAAGCGCCGGCCGTCCCCGACGATGTGGTCGGCGGGGATGGACAGCATGACCGCGTCGGCATCACGCTGGGCGAGTGTCATCGCGGCAAGTCCGAGCGCGCTCGCCGTGCCGCGTGCGACAGGCTCGACGATGATGTGATCCGGCGTCAGCTCGGGCAGCGCCGCACAGATGCTCTCGACCTGGTTTCGTTCGGTGACCACGTGAACTTCGTCGACAAGTGGTCTGACACGCTCGTACGTCTGCCGCAGCAGCGGAGCACCGCCTTGCTGCAACGCAAGTAGATGTTTGGGCTGCCCGCGACGCGAGCGAGGCCACAGCCTTGTACCGGCCCCGCCGGCGAGGATCGTCGCGTGTACCGCCATGGCCCGTCATGGTCCGATCTCGCGCCGCGGGCGTCCATGAGAGTTCTAGGTATTCGGGTGGGCGTTCGTCCCGTACGACCCGGCCCTTATGCCGGAAAGAACGCTCTGGTTCGGCGCCTACGCCCTCAGCCGGACTCGCGCTCGAACTGGCGGCGAACAGTTTCAAAAGAAGCCATCACGTCCATCAGCTCGTCAGCCACGGCGCGGGCCAGGCTTCGGTCCGTGGCCTCGAGCGCCTCTAGATATCCGATCAACCGGCCCGCGGACAGGGAGGCGGCGCACAGCCGGCGAGCGTCGATCGATCGAAAGGGGGCTCCGCTGCCGAGCTCGTTCAGGCTCGACCGCAGCGAATTAGCCGCCAGGTGGAGTCCCGGCAAAACGCGATAGCCGGCCGATCGACCCGGGGGGCGGGTCAACGCTCCGCTACCTCGAATCACAGGATTCGCCAGCCGGGAGCTGCGGTTGGCTGCCTGCATGAACAGCCTGTATCGCCGCAACAGGCGACAGGATCGACCCCGTGCGCCGACGCATCGATCGCCTTTCGATCTCATACCGCCCCCTCGCAAGCCGTTGCCTCGCGAGACGTCCTCTCGCGAGCCCACTGACACGCACAGCGCAGGTTCTACAGCCGAATGGGGGCCTACGCAATGGGCCTGGTGCGCAACGCCTGGGTCAGACCGTCAGGCGGTCTCCGCATGTGCGATCACAAACGGCGCCGTTGCTCGGACGGGCTCCGGGCGAGGCATCTCGAGCACGGTTTGCGTGCCTTTGCCCAACTCGCTGCTGATTCTGAGAGTTCCACCCAGCAGATTCGCGCGTTCATGCATGCCCCGGATACCCAAGCCCGGACTGGTCAAACCACCGATCATTCCTCTCCCGTCGTCACGCACGCTGGCGGTCAGGATGAGCTCCTTGACGCTCAAGTCGATCCAGATCGTCGTCGGGGCGCCATGAATGGCGGAGTTGTGGGCCGCCTCCTCCAGGATCCGGATCAGGTCCACCACCGCGCTCGGATGCAGATCGTCGGGCCAGTCCTGGGCGACCGAGACGCTGACCACCGCGCCACAGGAACTAGCCAGCCGCGTGGCCAAACCTTGCAAAGACGGTCGCAGATCTTCCGCGGTCGCAGTGTCTTTTCGAATGTCGTGAAGAATGCCGCGCACGTTGGCCAGCACGCCACGGATGCTTCCCTGCATCCGGTCCAGCTCGCGCAGGACACCCTCCCTGCCAACCTGGTCTGCCTTGAAGATCTCCATCTCGAGGAGCAGGAGGTTCAAGGTCTGGCTGATGTGGTCGTGGAGCTCCCGGGAGAGGTCAGTATCCCCCCGCACGCGCGACCGGATCGGCCGGCGACGCTGCCGGATCGAATTGGCATTTCCACCCTGTTCTGGCGAGACGATCATCCCTGTGCTCCCTGTTTGTGCGGTCGGCGGCGCTTGGAAATTCCATGGCGGTGGGACGGGGTCCCTTTCCAAACCTTAACCCACTACGAGTGAACACAATAAAAATGACTTTGATTCTCCAAGTCAATGGTCAGTTCTAGCCAATTTTTGCAAATTCTCTGGCCGGGTGGTGGTCCGAGTCACCAGACAGGCCACCATTTCCTCGGCGCACGACTCACAGAGCATCGTGCCCTCGACCGAGCGCCCGCAGTAGCAGGTGTAGCGCCGGCCCTTCAAGAAGCCCAGCGGATCCGCCGTCATCGACCCCCCGGGGGCCTCGCCCGTTCGATCGGCTTGCCAACCGGTTGAGGTGATCATCCAGGCTAAGTTCTAGGCCTCGCCTTGCAGCCCAGGCAATGGGACTTCCCGCACACGGACAACGTGCCGCCGCGGACGAGGGGGCACAACGCTCCCCCCGGCAAGGACAAACGCCCAGACGCTGCCACGAAAAACCATTGAACGGCCACGCCCCGGCCCCAACCATTCCCAGTGTCGATGTCCGGCCTTCCCTCGCTGTCTCGCCCACGGATCTCCTGGCGACCGCTTCGCGCAGTCCCCCTGGTCCTCGTGTTGCTGCTTGCTACAGCTGACGTCGCGGCCGCGGCCAAACCGCCGCCCGACACCGTGATCGACAGCGGACCAGCCGCCTTGACGAAGTCGACCTCCGGGCCCTTCACGTTCCACTCGACCGACAAGACCGCGACGTTCACCTGCCGGCTGGACGGCAGCGCATGGGTCGCGTGCGCCAGCCCCACGACGTTCTCAGGTCTTGCCGCTGGTACGCACAACTTCTCTGTCGACGCATCGGCGGGCGGTATCGCGGACCCGACCCCTGCCACGGCGAGCTGGACGATCGACCTCACCGCGCCCACCGCGCCCACGAACCTGGTGGGCTCGAGCCCGACGCCGACCTCCGTCTCGCTCACGTGGACGGCGAGCACCGACGCTAACGGCGTGACGAACAACGTGGTTCTGCGCGACGGAGCGTCGCTGGCCGTCATCGGCGCTGTCGCCGCCTACACCGACTCGACGGTCGCCGCCGGCAGCACCCACACCTACGCGGTAGAGGCGCAGGACGGCGCGGGCAACCTGTCGGCGCCGAGCAACACGGTCTCGGTCACGACCGCGCCGCCACTTCCGGCACCGGACACCATCATCGACAGCGGCCCGGCGACCCTGACCAACAGCACGAGCGCGACGTTTGCCTTCCACTCGACGATCCCGGGTTCGACCTTCACGTGCAAGCTCGACGCCGGGAAGGCGGGTTCATGCACCAGCCCGAAGGCCTACACGGCGCTTGCCGCAGGCAGCCACACCTTTAGTGTGTTCGCCACCGCGAATGGTCTGAACGACCTGACGCCGGCGCCGGCGCCGTGGACGATCGACTTGACGCCGCCCAGCATCCCGACCGGAGTCACCGCGTCGGCGTCGGCGACGTCGGTCACGCTTAGCTGGTCGGCGAGCACCGATAACATCGGCGTCACCGGCTATCGCATCTATCGTGGGGGTTCGATGCTGACCGCGCTGGGCGCGGCCACAACCTACGCGGACACCACGGTGATGCTCGGCGTCACGTACACCTACACGATCGACGCGCTGGACGCCGCGGGCAACGCGTCCCCCCAGTCGTCAGGGGTGGCGGCGCGGCCCCAGGCGGCCTATGACTCTCATCTCACGCGAGCGCCCTACCTGACGGACCTCGTCGGCCTGCACGTGGCGATCAACTGGGCCACCGACCAGTCGGCCACCACGGGCAGCGTCGCGTACGGCGTCGTCGGTGCGGGAGGCAGCTGTTCGCCAACGACCATCATTTCCGCGAGCCGGATCACGATCTCGGTCGGAACCGTCTTCGAATACCAGTGGAAGGGCGACCTGACGTTGCCCGCGACGGGCACGTACTGCTATCGAGTTTTGCTCGGCGGAACCGACCTGCTCGGCGGCAACGCGTCCCCGGCGTTCACGACGCAGGTGCCGTTCGGCTCCACCGAGTCGTACTCCTTTGCGGTGTTCGGCGACTGGGGTCAGGTCGACGCGACCGGCCAGAACGCGGGGCAGGCCGCCTTGATGCAGCAGATCGCGGGCAGCGGCGCGCGGTTCGCCATCTCCACCGGCGACAACGGCTACCCCAACGGCAGCCAGATCAACTACGGCGATCTCCAGCAATCAGGCGCCGATACGAGCGCGATCTTCGGGTCCGCGTTCTGGACGGTGCCAGGCAGCACGATCCCGCTCTTCTCCGGGGTCGGCAACCATGGCGTCAGCGGCGTCAAGCACACCGACATCACGACGTGGACTCAGAGCATGGCGGTCTCCAGCTCGGGCGGCCGCTACCAGAACGACGTGTATTGCTGCGTCAATGGGACTTTCTCCTCGAACTACGGCAGCGAGTGGTACGCGTTCTCGGCGGGCAACGTGCGGTTCTACGTCCTCGACTCGGCCTGGGGCGACACGAACGGGGGAACCGCGACGCCCTACGCCAACGACGCGCTGGCCCACTTCGCCCCCGGAACACCTCAGTACATATGGCTGCTCAACGACCTGACCACCCACCCGACGCAGCTCAAGTTCGCGTTCTCGCACTACCCGTTCTACTCCGACAATCCAACTCAGCCATCCGACACATACCTGGACGGTGCGGCGAACCTCGAAGGGATGCTCGGTCAGCATGGCGTGCAGCTGGCGTTCAACGGCCACGCCCACATCTACGAACGCAACCGGGCAAGCGCAGCCGGCATGCCGGTCACGTACGTCACCGGCGGCGGCGGCGCGACGCTGGAGCCAATGGGCACCTGCAGCACGTTCGACGCGTATGCCATCGGCTGGTCTCCCAGCCACGGCAGTGGCAGCACGTGCGGAACCGCTGTCGCTCCGACCTCTGCCGGCCAGGTCTATCACTTCCTCAAGGTGACGGTGTCCGGAACCACGGTCACGGTCACGCCAACCGACTCTACCGGCCGCACTTTCGATGTGCAGACGTACACGTTCAGGGTCCCGACCGACACCTATATCGACTCCTCGCCGCCGCTCGGAACGCCAAGCACCTCGGCCACGTTCACCTTCCACGCCAGCGGGGCACCCGCGACGTTCAAGTGTCAGCTCGACGCCCTCTCGCAGACCGCGTGCACGAGCCCGATCACCTACAACGCTCTCGCCCAGGCCAAGCACACCTTCAAGGTGACGGCGACCGTCAACAAGTCGGGCGACCCCACTCCCGCACTCGCGACGTGGACCGTCGACTTCACGAAGCCGAACACGCCGGCCAACCTCGCGGCGACGGCGACCTCTCCTTTCAACGTGAATCTCACCTGGAGCGGCGCGACCGACAACCTCGGCGTGACGGGGTACGACGTATTCCGCGATGGGGTGCTTTACCAATCGCTTGCGAACGTGACCGGCTACACCGACGCGGTGCTCGGATCGTCGACGCACCAGTACCAGGTGAGTGCGCGCGACATCGCCGGCAACTTCTCGGCGCCTGGCAACGTGGCATCGGTTACAACGGCGCCGCCTCCACCGCCGGTGTTTACGGATGGTTTCGAATCGGGCGACTTGAGCGCATGGAACGCGAGTGGGGGTCTGGTCGTCGAGGGTTCCACCGTCAACAGCGGAGCGCACGCGGCCGAGGGCAACACCACCAACGGCGCCACCTACGCGAAAGCGACTCTTCCCTCGACATACGCCGACGCCTACGCGCGTGTTTGGTTCAACATCGTCGGGCAGACGAGCCAGGTCAACCTGCTTCGTCTCCGTGATTCGACCGGCGCGTCGATAGGTTGGGTCTACGTCGACACGACGGGCCTGCTCGGATTCCACAACGACGCAACCGGAATCAACACCCTGAGCGGCGTCTCACCGTCGCCGGGCTGGCACGCGCTCGAGCTCCACATCAAGATCGATCCCGCGGCAGGGGTGGTCGAGGTCTGGATCGACAACTCCCTTGTCGCAGACCTGTCCGGGTCGAACCTGAACACCGGAAGCTCGCCGGCCGGCGCGATGCAGATCGGCGAGACGCAGTCAGGGCGCACCTACGATGTGGTGTTCGACGACGCCGCCTTCGGGACGAGCCGGCTGGGCCCCGAGGCGGACACCCTGCCGCCGAGCGTCCCGGGCCAGCTCACCGCCACGGCGATCGGGCCGTTCGAGGCAGACCTCGCCTGGACCGCTTCGACCGACAACATCGCGGTGGATGGCTATGACGTCTTCCGCGACGGCACGCTGATCGCATCGCTCGGCACCGTCCTGAGCTACGCCGATATGGCGACCGTTGCCGGCGTCAATCACACCTACGCGGTGCGGGCCCGCGACGCTTCGGGCAACGTCTCGGCGCTCAGCGCGCCCGCCACCGTCACCCAGCCCCCGGCGCAGCAGCCGCTCTTCGCCGACGGTTTCGAGACCGGTGACCTTTCCTCATGGACCACGACCAGCGGCCTGACGGTTGAAGCCACCGACACTCACTCGGGCACCTCCGCCGCGGATGGAAACACGGTGACCGGCGCAACCTTCGCCAAGAAGACGCTCGCCGCAACCTACCCGGACGCGTACGCCAGGGTTGCCTTCCGGATGAACAGCCAGAGCTCGCAGGTCACGCTGCTCCGGCTTCGGGACACCCCGGCCGGCAACGGTGGATACATCTATCTGACTGCGGGCGGAAAGCTGGGCTTCCGGAGTGACGCGCAGCTCACAGGCACGACGAGCTCGGTCGTGCCCGTGACCGGGTGGCATGTCCTCGAGCTCCACCTGTTGGTCAATGGGGCGAGCAGCAAGGTCGAGGTCTGGCTGGACGGCACGCCGGTGACTGAGCTGACCTCAAGCGCCGTCGACCTCGGAACAGTCGCCGGCATCGGCGTCCTGCAAATCGGCGAGACGGCGACCGGCACCTGGGACGTCATCGTCGACGACGCCGCGTTCGGTACCAGCCGGCTCGGCCCGACGAGCGACGCGTCGCCTCCGACCATGCCCTCGAACCTCAGCGCAACCGCCACCTCCCCCTTCTCTGTCGGCTTGGCGTGGGACGCGTCGACCGACGACGTCGGGGTGACCGGTTACGACCTGTTCCGTGATGGCGCGCTTCTGGTCCAGCTCAGCTCGCCCGGTTACGCCGACAACACGGTCCTTGCCGGATCGACCCACCAGTACGCGGTGCGCTCCCGGGATTCGTCCGGCAACGTTTCGGCACTCACCGGGCCGGTCGCAGCCAGCACCCCCGCGGCAGGACCTCCGGTGTTCGCCGACGGCTTCGAGACAGGTGATGTCTCCGCCTGGACCACGACGTCGAGCCTGACGCTCGAGTCGACCGACGTCCACTCCGGGGGCTTCGCCGCCGAAGGCAGCACGACGGCTGGTTCGACCTTCGCGACGAAGAGCCTGGCGGGGAGTTACCAGGAGGCCTACGCGCGAGTCGCGTTCGAGGTCAAGAGTCAGGGCTCGCAGGTCACGTTGCTCCGCCTTCGTGACACGCCGACCGGCACCGGCGGATACGTGTATGTGACCTCGACTGGCAAGCTCGGGTACCGGAGCGACGCGCAGCTCGCCGGCACGACAAGCGCTGTCGCGCCCGGGCCGGGCTGGCATGTCCTGGAGCTGCACCTTTCCGTGAACGGCGCGACGAGTCTGGTCGAGGTATGGCTCGACGGGGTCGGCATTCCCGACCTCACGTTCGCCACCGACCTCGGGACCGTGACCGGCATCGCTTTCCTCCAGATCGGCGATACGGCAACCGGCAAAACCTGGGATGTCGCGCTGGACGACGCCGCATTCGGCTCGAGCCGGCTCGGCCCTGGCGGCGACACCAACCCGCCCAGCGTGCCGGCCAACCTGGCGGCCACCGCGACGTCGGCCTTCTCGGTACAGCTCTCCTGGGATGCCTCAAGCGACGACGTCGGCGTGGCGGTATATGACGTGTTCCGAGACGGCGTCCTGCTGGGTCAGGTGAGCAGTCCGGCTTATACCGACGCGACGGTGCTGGCGTCGACCAGCCACCAGTACGCGGTCCGGGCGCGCGATGTCTCGGGCAACATCTCGGCCCTGAGCGCGCCCGCCTCGGCGACGACGCCCGCGGCGGCCCTCCCACTCTTCGCCGACGGCTTCGAGACCGGCGACCTGTCGGCCTGGACCACCGCGTCGAAGCTCGCCATCGAGTCGAACGACACCAACTCGGGGACCTTCGCAGTGGAGGGCACGACTGCGACGGGCGTGACCTACGCCAAGAAGACGCTTGGCTCGACGTATCCCGACGCGTACGCAAGGGTCGCGTTCCAGGTGTACAGCCAGGGCTCCCAGCTGACGCTGCTCCGGCTTCGCGACACCACCCCGGCCGGGAACGGCGGATACCTATATGTGACGTCCAGCGGGAAGCTTGGGTTCCGGAGCGATGCGCTGGCCGCCGGCACGACCAGCTCGGTCGTACCCGGGCCGGGCTGGCACGTGCTCGAGCTGCATCTGTTCGTCAACAGCACCAGCAGCGTGGTCGAGGTCTGGCTCGACGGCGTCGCGGTGCCCGACCTCACGTTCAGCACCATCGACCTGGGGACCGCACCGATCGGCATCGTCCAGGTCGGCGACACCGCCACCACCGGCAGCTGGGACGTGGTCCTCGACGACGCCGCCTTCGGAACGAGCCGTCTCGGCCCAGCGGGCGACAGCACGGCCCCGAGCGTGCCCGCCAACCTGGTCGCCACGGCGACCTCGCCCTTCTCGGTCCAGGTCAGCTGGGATGCTTCCACCGACGACGTCGGGGTGACCGGCTACGACGTGATCCGCGATGGCGCGGTCCTCGGCCAGGTCACCTCGCATGGTTACCAGGACAACGCCGTATTTGCGAGTCAGATCCACGTGTACACGGTGCGGGCGCGCGACGCGTCGGGCAACGTTTCCGCTCTGAGCGCAGAGGCCTCCGTCATGACACCGGACGCGCCGACGCCGGTTTTCGCCGACGGCTTCGAAACGGGCAGTCTCTCTGCCTGGAATACGGGCGTGACCGGTCTGGTCGTTGAATCCTCCGACGTACACTCCGGCGGCTTCGCCGCGGAGGGCAACACCACCACGGGTTCGATCTACGTCAAGAAGACCCTGCCCACGACCTATGCGGACGCCTACGCCCGGGTCGCCTTCGAGGCCAAGAGCCAGACGTCGCAGGTCACCCTGCTCCGGCTCCGCGATACGCCGACCGGCAACGGCGGCTATCTCTTCCTCACTGGCGGCAAGCTCGCCTTCCGAAGCGACGCTCTGGGCACGGCGACTGTCAGCGCGGTATCGCCAGCGTCCGGCTGGCACGTGCTCGAGCTGCATCTGAACATCACCAGCGGCGTGGTCGAAGTCTGGCTGGACGGCGCAGCGGTCACCGGCCTGACCCAGACCGGGGTCAACCTCGGGGCCGCCCCCATGGGCGTGCTTCAGGTAGGTGACTCGGCGACCAGCGGTACCTGGGACGTGGTCCTCGACGACGCCGCCTTCGGAACCAGCCGGCTCGGCCCGGGCGGCGACAGCGTGGCGCCCAGCGTGCCCGCCAACGTGGCTGCCAACGCGACCTCGCCCTTCTCGGTTCAGCTCACATGGGACGCGTCCACCGACAACGTCGCTGTGAGCGGCTACGACGTACTTCGCGACAGCGCAGTGCTCGCCCAGGTCAGCTCGCCGGGTTACACCGACAACGCGGTGCTCCCCGGTGAGATCCACCAGTACGCGGTTCGAGCACGCGATGCATCTGGCAACATCTCGCCCCTCAGCGCTTCAGTCGCGGTCCTGACGCCCGATGCGCCGACGCCCCTCTTCGCCGATGGCTTCGAAACCGGGAACGGGTCGGCCTGGACAACGGTGACCGGGCTGGCTGTCGAGTACAGCGACGTCCACTCCGGCGGCTTCGCCGCTGAAGGCAACACCGCGACCGGTTCGACCTTCGCCAAGAAGACCTTGGCCGGCCCTTACACGAACGCCTACGCGCGAGTCGCCTTCGAGGTCAAGAGCCAGGGCAGCCAGGTGACGCTGCTGCGACTCCGCGATACGCCGACCGGCAACGGCGCCTACCTGTTCCTCACCAGCGGCAAGCTCGCCTTTCGCAGCGACGCCATGCCGGCGGCAACCATAAGCGGCGTGTCGCCCGCGTCGGGCTGGCATGCGCTCGAGCTGCACCTGTTCGTCAACGGCTCCAGCAGCGCGGTCGAGGTCTGGTTGGATGGCGCGTCTGTGCCCGCCTTGACTTTTAGCGTCACCGACCTGGGGACGGTGGCGGGCATTTCGGTCCTCCAGGTCGGCGAGACGGCGACCACCGGCATTTGGGACGTCGTCCTCGACGACGCCGCCTTCGGAACCAGCCGGCTGGGCCCCGGCGGCGCGGCCGGCGACAACACGCCGCCCAGCATGCCCGCCAACCTGCTCGCCAATCCGACCTCTGCCTTCTCGGTTCAACTCAGCTGGGACGCCTCCACCGACAATGTCGGGGCAACCGGTTATGACGTGTTCCGCGACGGCCTGTTCCTGGCCCAGCCGAGCTCGCCCGGCTACACCGACAGCAGTGTGCTCGCCAACTCGAGCCACCAGTACGCGGTCCGGGCCCGGGACGCCTCGGGCAATGTCTCTGCGATCGGTGCGTCCGTGTCCGTCACCACGCCGCCGGCGGCCGCTCCGTTGTTTGCAGACGGCTTCGAGTCCGGCAGCGGATCGGCCTGGACGACCTTCACCGGCCTCGCCGTGGAGTCGACCGACGCCCATTCCGGCGCTGATGCCGCGGAGGGGAATCCGGCGGCGGGGACTGCATTCGCCAAGAAGACATTGCCCTCGACCTACGCCGACGTTTACGCCCGGGTCGCATTCAAAGTGAACAGCCAGGCCTCGGGCGTGACCCTCATCCGGCTACGCGATACGCCCACCGGCCTCGCCAACGGCGGACTCGTGGGGCTGACCGCCGGCGGCAAGCTTCAGTACCGCGACGCGGCCGGGGGTTCGACCACGAGCACAGTCAGCCCGGGCGCCGGCTGGCACGAGATTGAGCTGCATCTTGCGGTCAGCACCGGCGTGGTCGAGGTGTGGCTGGACGGTGTGGCCGTGCCCGACCTGACCCGCAGCGCGGTCAATAACGGCACCGCCGCGATCGGGTCGATGCAGATCGGCGACACCGCGAGCGGAACCTGGGATGTCCTCTTCGACGACGTCGCCTTCGGGACCAGCCGGCTGGGAGTGGGCTGAGCCCCGATCAGCCTCGGCCGAACGACGGCGTGTAGGGTCGAGGCAATGGTCCGCCGCGCATCCGCGCCATGACCTGAGCCCGTGTCTTCGCCTTCAGCTTGCTGAGGATGTGGTGCACGTGCTTGTTGACGGTCGTGACGGAGACCCCGAGCCGAGCGGCGATGTCGCGGTTGCTGCGCCCGCAGATCATCTCGAACAAGACCTCGCGTTCGCGGCGGGTCAGGCCCGCCTGCGCGACCAGACCGGATCCGCTGTTTCGAGCGGGGCTCACCCTGTCCGAGAAGCTCATGCGACCCAGGCGTGGGTCGGCGAGGGCGCGGATGGCGGCCACCATATCCTCGACAGAGAGGTCCTTCGGCAGGTAACCGCTCGCTCCTGCCTGACGCGATGCCGTCACCGAATCCCAATCGAGGGACGCCGAGACGACGATGATGCGAATGTCGGAAAAGCGCTCCCGCGCCGCGCGGGCGGCGGCAAGCGAGTCGTCTTCGGGGCCGAGATACAGGTCCAGGAGGACGACATCAACAGGATCCTGTTCGAGGTCCTGGATGAGGTTGGCTGAGGTCCCTGAATCCCAGACCACGGCGAAGTCGGGTGCCCTTTCGAGGACTCGGCGAAGGCCTTCCCGAAACACCGGATGGTCATCGATTATGGCGAGGCGGATCACTTGGGTTTTCTCACGCGGCTAACCGGTCTTCTGACAAAACTCCCTCATCCACCCCTATCGACCCACTGGTCTCTCGAAGCATAGAACGGTTCGGGCGTGAATAACGGTCGCAAGAAAAACGCATCACGCGAGCTTGCCCAGAGGGCTTCCCCAGAGTAACGACAGGCGGCTTGCGTCCGTCAACCAAGCCTCCACGAGCTTAAACCGGATCGGAGATCGGTCGACCCAAAACGCGGGTGGCGCCCTTGACAGCCGAGGCTCGCCGTGTATATCCTCCGGGAGATCGAGGCACCCGGCAGCCTCGTGACGGGCAACGATGAAGCTTCCATACACCTATGCTGCCCGCTGTGCTGCCGCGGCTGCGGACAGCCGCGGGCTGCCTAAGAAGCAGCCGGCTGGGCCTCGTGAGGTCAAGGCGCGCACGTCGCCTGAGCAGTCCGCCCAGGCGCTGCTGACGATCGCGATCCTCGCTTGCGGACTGCTGGTCGGAACAAGACCGATCGTGAACGCCACCGCCGCGACTGTGCCCAGCTTCGACCACGTGTTCGTGATCGTGATGGAGAACCACGCGTACTCCCAGGTTATCGGCAGCTCGAGCGCGCCATACATCAACAGCCTTGCGAAGAGCTACGGCACGGCCACCAACTATCACGGGATAACCCACCCGAGCCTTCCCAACTACATAGCGATGGCTGCGGGATCCACTCTCGGCATCACAGGCGACTGCGACGCCACCAGCGGATGCAGCGTCCCCGTCCCGATCAACGCCCCTCATCTGGGATCTGTCCTCGACGCCGCTGGGAAGACCTGGAAGTCGTACCAGGAGTCGATGCCGGTGCCGGCGGCAGGCTGTCCCGGCCTGTCTTCTAGCGGTAGCTACGCCCCGAAGCACAACCCGTTTGTCTACTTCACAGATGTGCAGACCAACATCCCGAAGTGCCGCGCGGACATCGTCCCGTACACCCAGCTCGCGACTGATCTCGCCGCGGGGACCGCGCCCAACTTCGGCTTCATCACACCAAACCTGTGCAACGACATGCATGACTGCTCGGTCGCCACCGGCGATACCTGGCTCAAGAACGAGGTACCGAAGCTCTTTGGCAGCACCGCATTCTCGCGCCAGAACTCGCTCCTCGTCATCACCTGGGATGAGGACAACTTCACCAGCGTGAACCAGGTACCCACCCTGTTCGTCTCGCCGCGCGGGACGCCTGCCCTGTCGACGGCGACCCTGTACAACCACTACTCGCTGCTGAGGACCGTCGAGGACGCGCTTGGCGTGGGACGGGTGTCCTCCACCACTGCCGACGTAACCGCGACGTCGATGACGGACTTTTTCGGTACCCCGATCACCCACGCGACGCCTCAGTACCCGATTCGCTCCGCCTTCTACTACCCGTGGTTCCCGGAGACGTTTGGCGGCACGCCGAACCCCTTCTCGGTTTACACCCCGACACTTGGTTACTACGACTCGAGCGACCCCGCGGTGCTCGCCTCTCATTTCAATGCATTGCAATACGGCGGGATTTCCGTCGGCATCTCATCGTGGTGGGGACCCAGCGGACAGAACTCCAGCAAGACGGACTTCAGGCTTCCTCTTCTTCTGCGCATGGCTGAGATGCGAGACGTCAGCTGGACCATCTATTACGAGAAGGAGAGCCTCGTCATCCCGCCGACACAGGCCCAGATCACCAGCGACCTTCTTTACCTGCAGGCCAACTACACGGGCAACACCGCATGGCTGAGGATCGGCGGCCGCTTCGTCGTCTTTGTGTACAACACGGAGCCGGACCCCTGTGCTGTGTCGCAGAAGTGGCACGACGCCAACGTTGCCGCGGGCAACATCGCGTACGTGGTGATGAAGGTCGGCCCGGGTTATGCGACATGCGCGACCCAGCCGGACGACTGGCACCAGTACAACCCTGATTCGCATGCCGACCAGCAGGGAACTCACAGCTTCACGGTCAGCCCAGGGTTCTGGAAAGCCGGCGAGATCGGACCGCGATTGTCTCGAGACGTGACGCGATACACGACGGACGTCTCGAGCATGGTTGCGTCGACCACCACCCACTGGCACTTGCTCACGACCTTCAACGAGTGGGGCGAAGGATCCTCGATCGAGAGCGCAACCACAGCCACGGCGACGTGCCTGGCCTTCGTCCCCGCGCAGCAGTGCTCCTGGAGCAGCGCGTCGGGATTCGGCCAGTACCTGGACATTCTTCATGCGCGTCCAGAAGGCTCGGCGCCTCCGCCTTCACCGACTCCCTCTCCGTCGCCCAGCCCATCTCCGTCGCCCAGCCCTTCTCCGTCGCCCAGCCCTTCTCCGTCGCCCAGCCCTTCTCCGTCGCCCAGCCCTTCTCCGTCGCCCAGC
>WNGO01000252.1_pt1 | contig 33381 bp, 33 predicted proteins | sample 5400511 | NCBI WGS metagenome assembly WNGO01 (sample SAMN13153380, study PRJNA577476) | soil metagenome | isolation source: 20 cm soil or saprolite under Garry oak tree replicate 2 | place: USA:California | collected 2016-06-15 | reverse complement strand
AAATCGAACCTGGATGCCCGGTGTTCGCCGGCATGACAGACTTTCACTTCGCCCGAAGGCGAGAGATTTCAACCATCCCCAGAGAGACATTAATCGGAATGGAGCGCAACGCGATTGCCCTCGCTATCGATCACAACAGCACGAAACCGAAACGGACCGATAGGATGCTTGGGCTTGACCAACTTGCCGCCATTCGCCGTCACTGCCGCGATTGCGTCGTCCAGCCGCCCATTCGCGTTCAAGTAAATCATCGCGCCCTTCTCTGAAGGTTTTTCTTCGTCGTTGGTAAATAAACACGCGCCGACCTCGCCGTCGTTGTGCGGCAAAATGCCGATCGTCATGCCGGGAAAATCCTGCTTCTCCACAGATTGACCGAGTACTGCCGAGTAAAATTTCACCGCCCGATCCAAGTCGAGAACTGGAATGTCACACCACACGATTTGGTTGCCCATGCTTTCTCCTTTCCTTAGACAAAATCAAAACTCGTCATTCACTCAAATGCGCGGTGATTGAAGCTCAACGGCTTACACCACCGCATCGCGCTCTCCGAGTAGGTCTCGACTGCCGAATCGATTTTCGGCGCGTAGCAGAATTCATCCGTCTTGTGCGCCATTTCAGGCTCGCCGGCGCCGAGAAGCCTGCCGCTTCTAACAAGCCGCCCAAATACTGTGCGCACTTGCCGCTTGTTGCCCAGCGAATTGATAATGCTGATCGAAACGAACTCGCGGGAGCGAAAACTTGGGTCCGAGTTCACCTTGGATTGGTCGCGGTGCACAGTCATTGGCAACGATATCCTTTGCTAAACCGCAGCCACGTCCGTGATCGATTCTCTTTGTTCAAGTGCCGTTCCAACTCTCTCGCGGTCACCCGGTACTTAAACGCTTTTCTCCCGTCGATAAACAATACCGGTACTTCGGCGCCGAACTCATCGCGAAGATCCAGCGTGCCATCGACGTCGATTTCGACTATTTCCAACGGAATCTTCGCTGCTATCTCGCGCACCACCGCTTTCATCTCGTCGCAAAGGCAACAATCTTTGCGCGAGTATAGAGTCAACTTTGGATTCATTTGGCCGGCGCGCCAAGTGAATCCTTAGGCGGCTCCCTTTTTTCGCCTTCGCCGAAACCGATAATGTTTTTTGGAATCCCCAACACTCCCCAAAACCACTCCGACAACGTCCCAAGCGGCGCCGGCGTGATCGTCGGATCATCGATGCGGCCGGTGACGTTGAAGCTCGCCACTAGGAACGAATTTTTGATCGCGGCGATGCTTCGCCCCAGGAGCGGTATGTAATTCATCGCCGTATCGATACCCGCGAATGGGCGCACGGCGACGACGAAATCAACTTCGTCTTTGGGCACGTCGATCCTGCCAGCGCCGGTCATGCGCAGATCGCTGCTATCGACGATCAGATTATCCGTGGAATAAACGCCTTTGGTCACTTTGAAGTCTCCGGTGATGGCGCGAAAACGAATGCCCTGTTTGGTAAGGTCAGGCATCTGAAAAGTAAACCAGCGGGAGAGATCGAGGAGATTGAGAATCTGCACCAATAGGCGCATGCGGTTGATCGTGCCGTTTTCGATTTTGAGAGTAAACGCGCCGTCCAAATTTTGCCTGCGTTCAGCGTCGTCTTTGCCGACGGTTTCCAGCCTGCCCGTGAGATTGACCTGACCGGTCATCTCCGTGGTGGTCATACCGAACCAGTGGAGAAAGGATTGAATCGGAACGCCTTGGATCTTGGGATCAGCAACGACGCCGAGTGTATCCGGCTTATCGAAGATCGTCGTGATTCCCTGGATCGCCCCGCCGACCGAGGTCGCGGTGAGATTGGACAAGCGCCACACGCGATGATCGATGGTGGCATTGGTTTTCATATCACCGAATTCAAAATTTTTGATCCGTCCTTTGTTTAGCGAGATTTTACCCTCGGCGATCAGGTTCGCGTAGAAATCACTTGACTCCGGGTCGATTTGCGATATCAGGTAGGTGATATCGAGATTCGGCGCGGCAAAGTCGAAGAGCAGTTGAGGTTTTTCCGCAAAACGCCAGCGTCCACTGGCGCTGGCGGGAAAGCCGACCAGAGAAGCATGAAGGTTCTGAAAGTCGATGCCGCTATCGTCGATCTTAATCCTGCCGTTGAGCTCGCGTAACGGCTGAAGCAACGGATGAACGGTCATCTGGACGTTGAACAAATCTAAAGTGCCGGTGAGCTTGCGCCGGCTCTTGTTGTTCAATGAACCCGTGTAGCGCATCACTCCCCGCACAATGCCAGGATCTCGTAAGCTACCCGTATCGAGCAACAAGCTTGAAAGCACGCCCGCTCGAAGTTCGGTCGATTCTACGCCTAAATCAAAAGTGCCACTGTCGCTGTCATAATCTTTGAGCGCTAGCCGAATTTGAATCGGTGAGCCGTTCAACTGCGCGCGGAGCTTCTCACCGCTGATCCCTTTTGGCGTAAAAGTGAGATCCCCTTGCAAGTCGCTCAAAGTATAGACATCGTAGCGCAGCCGGGCATTGTCCACGGTCATTTTACCGTCGACTTGCAAAGACTCAGCAGGCGATCGTTTGAGCGTCAGATCGAGCTTGGAGCGACCGCTCAATTCCTCGAAGGTCGCCACAACCTTAGCCGCTTGCGGCGTAAGCCAGCCGGATTTCAATTGCTCCTTCAGCTCCGCCAAGTTGACTTCGGCGCGCGCGTGCAGATCGAACTTGGCGGACTCCGTCGATGACAAATCGTAAGCGCCGTCGAGATCAGTCAATCGCGAGTCGCCAAAAGCGCCTCGAATGTTCTGAAAAGCGAGAACTCCGTTCGTCAAAGCGATCCGACCCGTGACGCCCCGCAGCGGGAGCGCGCCCGCCATGCTCAGCGTGCCCGCAGCGTCGCGCAATCCGGCTTCAAACCAGACATTTTTGCCAAGTCCGCTTTGCGCCAGCCGTCGCAGCTGCGTCACCGTCGCATCGATCCCGGCTTTCTTGATTTCCACCTGTCCGGCGTCGATTGAATTGATCGCCTTCTCCAACTGTGGCGATTGGACGATTTTCACGGGGAGAAATTTGCGCAAGGCCGAAACCGGAGCCGACAACGCCGACAAGTTCAACCGTAGATGCGGGTCACTGCTGTCCATTGCGGCGACATCACCCTGCAGGGAAAATTTGATGTCATTGGCGCGAAAATCAGCGCGTCGGATTTGCAAAATCTGGCGGTTCCAATCGATCTCAAAAGTGGCTCGTCCATCCGCGCGATCGAAGGGCGCGAGAAAAACTTCCGGAGCATCGACGGAAAGTTGTCTGAACTCAATATCGCCCTGCAGGCGCAGTTGCTGTGCCGGACTGCCTTCCACGTGCATGCGCTGGGCAAGATAGCCGGTCAGAGCTTTGATCGGCACGCGCGTCCCCACGTAATCTTTGATCAGCGTTGCAGGAAAATTCACCAGCTCAACGTCAGCGTTCCAGCGCGCCTCGCGCAGATCCAAAGTTTCCCTTGGGAACAAGACGTAACCCCGGGATTTGAGATTCATTTTTGAGCCGTCTTTGACGAGGGTGCCATTGAGGTCAAACTCCGCACCCATTCCAGTCGCCACTGAGGGTTGGCGCTTCAGAAGGTGTTGCATGAAGTCGCGCAGACGCTGCCCGCGCACACGCTCGATCTCCAAACTAGCTTCCATTAGCCGCCATTTTCCCACACCGTCCACTCGCGCTTGATCGGTGAGCTCGATATCGCCGCGATCGACCTTCAGGGCTCGCAGATCAAGACTGAATTCGCTATTGTGCTGTTTCAAAAACGGCAGATTTAGCAGCTTATCGAGCAACGCAACTTGTCCTGCCGCATCGCGAACCAGATGCACCGTCGGCCGCTGCACACGGATTTCGTAGAAGATGACTTGCCTGCGGAGTAGCGGCAGAAGCGCGACGCGCGCAGTGATTCGCTCCGCGGTGATCGCCGGTTGAGCCTGATCGGGCTCCGCCAGCGCAAGGTCGCGAAAAACAATTCCGCTGATCCAGCCGATTTCCAAATCGGCGTCGCTAAGTTGAACTTTTAATTCGGTTTGTTTCTCAATCTCGTCTACCAAAAAACGGCGAAATTCGCCGACGCTCATTAAATGGTAGAAAGCCAGGATGGCAACGATAAAGAAAAGAACCAGCGTCGCGCTGAGGAAACCGATAAGCTTAAGAATTTTTCTCATGCGGAGAATGGCGCCGTGGCAAGTGGAACCGCCGGCTTCGCAAGCGGCAGCGTGCCGCTCCGTCGACGAATTTCGCCTCATGCTAGAGGAACTTTTCCGGCAGCGCAAGCGATGAAGAATATAGAAGATTTCCTTACGCTGCCACAACTCAACCGGGATTCGATTGCACAAACCTAAAAAATGTTGATAAGTAGGATCGACAATTCCAGTGGCCAGCACCTATCCCGCAGCACTCAGAGAAGTCTTCTTCGGTAAGCCTAAAGATCCGCTCGATCCCAAGGTCTTTCACCAAATATCCTTGGTCGCTTTCTTAGCCTGGGTCGGATTGGGCGCTGACGGCTTGAGTTCGTCCGCCTACGGCCCGGAGGAAGCCTATCTCGCATTAGGCCAGCATTTTTATCTCGCCCTGCCACTCGCTTTGCTGATGGCGATAACCGTCTTCGTCATTTCCGCGAGCTACGCGCAAATCATCGAGCTCTTCCCCACCGGCGGCGGTGGCTATCTCGTCGCGACCAAATTATTAGGACCCAAATCCGGCTTGGTCTCGGGCTCGGCGCTGGTCGTCGACTACATGCTGACCATCACGATCTCGATCGCCAGCAGCGCCGACGCGCTGTTCAGCTTCCTGCCGATCGATTTTCAGCCGTTCAAGATTTTCGCTGAAGTCCTGCTGGTCTTTGCATTGATTTTTCTAAACCTGCGCGGCGTCAAGGAGTCGGTCTTGTTTCTCTTACCGATTTTCCTCTTGTTCATCGTCATGCATATCGTCGGAATCGGCATCGGCGTGGGCGCGCACTTGAGCAATTTGCCGACCGTTGTTGCCGGCTCCTACAGCGAGATCACGGCGGACGTGCAACGCCTGGGACTCCTAGCAACCCTGGCGATTTTGCTCCATGCCTATAGCCTCGGCGGCGGTACCTACACCGGCATCGAAGCCGTCAGCAACGGTTTGCAAATCCTGCGCGAGCCGCGCGTGGCAACCGGCAAAAAGACGATGCTCTACATGGCGTCCTCGCTGGCCTTTACCGCGAGCGGCATTTTGCTCTGTTATCTGTTGAATCGAGTCAAGCAAGAGCCGGGGAAAACGCTCAACGCCAGTCTGTTTGCCGGGATTTTTAGTGGCCTGTTCGGCGCTGACTCTTCGCTGACTGCGACTTTAGTCGTCGTCATCCTGGTGACGGAAGCGGCGCTCTTGATCGTCGCCGCCCAAGCCGGCTTTCTCGATGGCCCGCGCGTGCTTTCAAACATGTCGCTCGATTCTTGGACACCGCACCGCCTGTCGCACTTGAGCGATCAACTCGTCACCCGCAACGGCATCTGGTTCATGGGTTTGTCCTCTCTGGCGTTTCTTATTTACAGCCACGGCGAAGTGGGGCTTCTGGTGGTCATGTATAGTATTAACGTGTTTCTGACATTCACTCTCTCTCAACTCGGCATGTGTCGTCATTGGTGGCAAGTGCGGCGCTCCGAGGGCGCGTGGTTGCGCAAGCTCGGCATCAATGGTTTCGGACTGTTGCTCACGGGAATTATTCTGTTCGTAACCATTACGACTAAATTTGCCGAGGGCGGTTGGGTGACCTTGCTGGTCACTCTGCTTTTCGTGCTCGGTTGCCGATACATTCGGTCCCATTACGACCGGGTGAAAACCGCTCTTAAGAGCCTGGACGACACGCTCCTCACGATCCCTTTTCAGCCAAACCTCAAAGAACCGGTGCCGCAAAAAACTCCCAACGCGCCGACCGCCGTGCTGGTCGTGCGCGACTTCGACGGTATCTCGGTTCATACCCTGCTCAACATTCAGCGTCTGTTCCCCAATCATTTCAAAAATGTGGTGTTCATCTCAGTGGGCGTCATCGACACCGGTCAATTCAAAGGTCACAGCGAAGTCGAAGCCCTCAAGCGCAACACCGAGGAGACGCTCAAGAGTTTCGTGGAATATGCCAACTGCTTGGGTTGGTACGCGGAATATCGTTACGATCTAGGCGTTGATCTCATGGCGGAGCTCGAAGCGCTTTGCGATTCGGTGGCTAAAGAATTTCCGCGCACGGTGTTCTTTAGCGGCCAGCTGGTGTTCGAGAAAGAGAATTTTTTTACTCGGTTGCTGCACAATCACACGCCCTTCACGCTGCAGCAGCGACTGCAGTTTGCCGGTCGCGACATGATGATTTTACCGATTCGGGTTTTCGCCAACGCGTAAGCGCGAGCCGCGCGAGAGGATTTTCATTTTCTCGGGCAAAAGCGCCCCGATCCCGTGTTGTGCTCCACTGGCTACGTCGCCTTGCAAGCGACGCGCGTTTTCTTTTTCCATGGGCCTCCTCACCTGTACAAAACCCGATCTTGCCTTGACAGGCCAGGGTGAACTTGTTAGATAGAACAAACTTTTTTGCCTACACTTCTGGAATAATCATTCGGGGGAGATTATGTTGGAAAGAGAAGAGGAATTGCTCAACAGCAAGCAGGTTGCCACCATTTTGGATATGAGCCCGGATACGGTGAATGAATTTGCCCGCAAAAATATTTTGCCGGCCTTCAAAAAAGGAAAGCAGTGGCGCTTCCGCAAGCGCGATATTTCCATTTTTTTTAAGAAACAGCCGAAAGATATCCGCGACGCTTAACATCATCGGGGGGTTTGGGGTTGGGGAAAATGGCAGACATCGAGGCACACGAGAGCAAACTTTACTCGGAGTTAGCGCCGCTTTACGACAAAATTTTCGGCAAGATCTTTTATAACCGGTTGGAACAAGTCATCGACGATCTCGACATTCCACCGGGCGCGAAAGTTTTGGAAGTCGGTGCCGGCACCGGCACCTCGTTTCCCGCCTACCCGAGCCACTGCGACATCACCGGCGTCGATCTAGCGCCCGACATGCTGGCGCGCGCCCAGCGGAAAATTCAGGAGAACGGCTGGTCGCATTTAAAAGTCCTGGAAATGAACGCGCTCGACCTCGATTTTTCCGACAACACCTTCGATTATGTCACCGCGTTTCACGTCGTCACGGTCGTGCCTGATCCGATCCGCATGATCGCCGAAGCCAACCGAGTGTGCAAACCGGGCGGCCGCATCGTGATCGTGAATCACTTCACCAGCGAGGTTCCTCTTCTTGGCACACTGACGCAGGCCCTCGACCCGATTACCCGATGGCTGGGATGGCGCACGGATCTCAAACTCAAGCCATTCATCGAAACCAGCAATCTCAAAGTCGAAAAGATCTACAAACTCAGCAAAGCTTCTCTATACACCGTGTTGCTCTGTCGCAAAGAGAAGCGCTCATTTCATCCCACTCGCGAGCTTTGAGCGCCGATAGGCGCATCGGCGCTGTATCTTTACGAAATGCCGCCAATCCGAACGGGTTCCCGTCGGTGAAGGATTCTCGGCGGCAGGTTTCGGTAAACCAGGCACCCCAGCGTTTTTGCCGCGCGGCAGGAAAATCGTGCAGATGAAATCGGCGGTTTGGGTTCCAGGGGCGAGAGAGGCTGAGAGAATTTACCCGGCCCGCGAACGGTAAAGCTCGATGGTCAATTGGGCGGGAATACTAACGCGGCAGGTCTTTGGAGTTTTCTTTCTTTCCCTCCTTGTTCGATTCCTCATCATCGCCTCCCGTAACGCCTTTTTTGAAATCGCGAATCGCCTTTCCCAGCCCGCTGCCGATTTGCGGCAGCTTGCTTGGACCGAAGATCACCAGCGCGATCACCAAGATCACCATGAGTTCCGGCACGCCGAGTCCAAACATGTTTCCTCCTAAGTCTTGCGCTTCACTGCAAACAATACCGCGTTATCGCCCCGCTGTACAAGCAGCAGGATGCGATCGCCGCGGCGCCCTTGGCGAGCGGCGCGCTCGAACTCTTTGACGTTGTTCACCGCTCTTTGATTGACTTCCCGTATCACATCCGCAGGCTCGATCCCAACGAGGTCCGCGGGACTACCCGGTTGCACTTCGACCACGAGCACGCCTCGCGCAGTCGTCAGTCCCAAACGGCGCGTCGCGTCGGGCGTGATTCTTTGCACCCGCAATCCCAATTCCGCATCGCGCGCTTCGAGCTGTAGGTTGGGGTCGTTTTCATCCGGTAGCTCGCCGATCTTCACCGCCAGCGTTTGTTCCTTCTTTTCGCGGACGATTTTCAGCGAGATCCGCTGCCCCGGTGGCGTCTCGGCGATCACTCCGGGAAAGTCGTGGCTCTTGGGCACCGGCTTACCGTTGAACTCGACGATGATGTCGCCGGTTTTAACGCCACTCTCGGCTGCCGGACTGTTTTCGGTGACCTCGGTCACCACCGCCATTTCCGCGGGACTTCTGCTCAAACCGAATGATTGAGCCATCGCCGGCGTGACGTCCTGCGCGCGCACGCCAAGCCAGCCGCGCACGACGCGACCGTTCTTGCGCAATTGTTCGATCACTTTCTTGGCCGAGTCGATGGGAATCGCGAAGCCGATGCCGACGTTGCCGCCCGATTGACTAAAGATCGCGCTATTGACACCCACGACCTCGCCGACCGCGTTGATCAAGGGTCCGCCACTGTTTCCCGGATTGATCGAGGCGTCGGTTTGAATGAAGTTATCGTAGGGCCCCGCGCCGATGACCCGTCCTTTGGCGCTGACAATTCCCGCCGTCACCGTATGTTCTAAGCCAAACGGATTGCCGATCGCCATGACCCAATCGCCGACCTCCAGTGGAGCCGACGCCCCGAGCTTGGCGAAAGGCAAATTGCCGCCCGATTTTCTCACCTTAATCAATGCCAAGTCTGTCCGGTCGTCTTTGCCGACAAGTCGAGCCTCGTATTCAGTTTGATCGGCGAGCTTAACTTTGATGGTATCCGCATACCGCACCACGTGGTAATTGGTCAGAATTTCACCGTCCTTAGTGATTAAAATTCCTGAGCCGAGACTGCGAAGATTGTTTTCTCTCGGTGTCGTTTCGCCAAAGAAACGGTTGAAAAACTCTTCGATCGGATCGTTGGAGCCGGCGCGCGCCGGGCGTTGCGAGGACGTTGAGATATTGACAACGACGGGCGTAGTTTTCTTGGCGATCGCTGCGAATGAGGGCGGACGCGAATTATCCAGAACGGCGACGCTTGCCGCGGCGCCCCGCGAGGGCATCGAGAGCAAAGAAACCAGCGGCAAAATCACGACGACGCCGGCAATTGCAGATCGCGCTCGAAAACTTTCTCGAAACATCATTGTTTATCTCTACTGCTCGCCTAAACGATCCCCGGCGATACATTAACAAACTTGCCTGCGAGATTTAAAGCGCGCCAAATTGCCGGTTAGATTTGCCCATCGATCGACCCGACGCTAAGGCAGTACGTCCTTTTTGGCATGAGGAACCGACGACCTTCTTAAGGTTCCGAATTCACTCGGCAAATGGCGTGCAAGATTGCGATCGTCCAAGCGCTCGGGGCAATTTTTTCAGTGCGCCGACTGCCGCCGCTCTGACCGCTTGGCTCGCCGATCCATAAAAGGTAATCCACCGGAATGTGTGTTGCCGTGGAAATCTCGCTTACCTCGCTCGTTCAGGCGTCGCTTCCACGGGGTTGTGACTTCGCTGCAACAAGAAAAGCAGCCCGCCGATCAAACTATCCAGGGCGACGACCAAAAAAAGCAAGATGCCAAAGGCGATCCCCTTTTCGTTACTGATGCCGATAACGGCCAGAAGAAAGATATAGCCGCCTTCGCGCAACCCGAGGCCATTCACGCTGATGGGAATGGCGGCGAATGTCCCGACTAAGGGATAGACGATGATGGCGAAAGAATATGGCATGTTTAAATCTAGCGCCTGCCCCATCACGACGTGCATCCAAGCTTGAATCAAGTGAACCCCAAGCGAAAGCAGGGCGGCTTCTAATAAAGCGGGCCAGTGAGTTCGATAACTCCGAAACGCGAGCCGTAATTTGACCAACAGATGATGGCCATCCTCCGGCAGCAAGCGCCGCAGCAACGGCACGATCAAGGCGCCGAGCAGAAGTCCCGCGGCAAGCATAAAAGTCGCCATGCGCGCCGCGTGCGGAACTGCGTAACGAGGAAACAACAAAAGCCCCACCGCGCCGAGCCAAACGAGCACCACCATGCCGATCGCGCGATCCATCAGCACTGACATGGCGGCGTGAACTGTCGTCACCGAGTGGCCTTTGGCGCGCATATCGTCGTCCCGAACCAGATAATAGACCCGGCTCACGTCGCCGCCGACCGTACCGGGCGCGAAGAGATTAAAAAACATGCCGATCAGGTAAAAGCGCAGCATCGCTTTAAATGGCGTCTTGACGCCCAACGGCCTCGCCAGAGCAGTCCAGCGTACGGCGCTCACGCCTTGCGTGACGAGATAGACGAGCATCGCCAGCCCTATGTAGGAGAATTTCGCCGTCGCAAAAGTTTGCAAAAACCGCTCGATATGAATGCGCGCGAGCAAATAGGCAAGCAGCCCGCCGCTGACGAGAAGCTTGATTAGAAGAACGATAGCGGGTTTTGCCTTCTTCATCCTGCCAAAGGAGGTTGGATCAGCGCTTGCGAATCATCTTTGGACAGACGATCAACGAGCACTTTTCGTCCGACCACGTGCAGGCGACCCTCGGCGTAGAGCTGAATCGCGCGGGGATAGATCTGATGTTCCTGCGTGAGTATTCTGGCCGTCAACGCTTCCTCGGTGTCGTCGGGAAAAACCGGTACGACGGCTTGAATGATGATCGGCCCTTCGTCGCATTCCTCGTTGACGAAATGCACCGTGCAGCCGGCAAAGCGCACACCCTGCTCCAGCGCTTTTTTTTGCACCTGCAAGCCGGGGAAAGCCGGCAGGAGGGCCGGGTGAATATTCATAATGCGGTTCGAATAGGCTTTGACGAATACCGGCGAAAGCAAGCGCATGAAGCCCGCCAGAACTACGAGCTCTACGCTGCGGCTGCGCAGCAAATCTACGACGGCTTGATCGTAGGCTTCACGACTGGCAAATGCCTTATGATCGAGAACTTCAGTGTGAATGCCGTGATTCTGCGCGCGCGCTAAACCATAGGCGTCTACTTTGTTGCTCAGCACCATCTCGATCCGGGCATCGAGCGTTTTGGCTTCGATGGCGTCGATAATCGATTGCAGATTGGTGCCGCTGCCGGAGATCAGCACGCCGATGGGAATTTGTCTTGCCATGACGATTAAGAGCGAATCGTCGCTCCCCTCATGCCGTTGCGAATTTCCCCAATGAGGAAATATTTTTCGCCCATTTTCTCGAGCGTATGGGTAACACCGGCCACCTGCTTCTTGCCAACCACTAAAATCATGCCGAGACCGTTATTAAACGTCCGGTCCATTTCCACTTGCGCGACAGCGCCGATTTTTTGAATGAGCGCAAAGATCGGCGGCACCGGCCAGCTCCGCCGATCGATGATCGCGCGCCTGCCGTTCGGCAACACGCGCGGCAAGTTACCCGTGATGCCCCCGCCGGTGATATGCGCGGCGCCCTTAATTTGGTATTTCGCGAATAATTTACGCGTAATCTTTGCATAGATTCGCGTCGGCTCAAGCAACTCTTGCGCTAACGTTCGGCCGAGCTCGGCAACGCGCTGATGAATCTTGAGGCGCCCCTTTTCAAGCAGCACTTTGCGCGCCAGCGAGTAGCCGTTGCTGTGCAGACCGGCGGAAGGAAGACCGATCAAAACATCGCCCGCCACAATCGCCGCGGGATCGATGATCTTCTTTTTCTCCAGCACACCGACGACGAAGCCTGCGAGGTCGTATTCGCCTTTGGGAAAGTCGCCCGGATGCTCCGCCGTTTCGCCGCCGATCAACGCACAACCCGCTTCACGGCAACCGGCAGCGACGCCGCGCACCACCGCTGCGGCGATATTAACATCGAGCTTACCGCAAACAAAATAATCCAAGAAAAAAAGCGGCTCCGCGCCTTGAGTCAAGATATCGTTCACGCCCATGGCGACGAGATCGATGCCGATGGTATCGTGAACCCCCGTCATCGTGGCAATTTTAAGCTTCGTGCCAACGCCATCGGTGGAAGAGACCAAGATGGGATGACGATAACCCAAGCTTTTGAGATCGAATAGCGCGCTGAATCCGCCGACCCCGCTGACCACTCCCGGAACCGTGGTCTTCCCGGCGATGGGCCCGATGCGGCGCACGAGATCGTCGCCGGCTTCGATGCTCACGCCGGCTTCAGCGTAGGTCAGTCCTCGGGTGGCCATTGGGTAATCTTAGGAAAACTCTCGGCAAGGAGAATATTAGAACAGAGCTTATGATAGCGCAGTGTTCAACGAAATTCACGAGGTCGAGCCCGCCGCGGAGCCGGAACCACCCCCGGAGGCAGAGAGTAACGCGCGAATTCTTAACGTGTGCTCGCCGAATTTCGCGCTGCTCATCATTTCCATGCTTCTGGGACGCGGCAAATCGACAGCAATTTTTTCTAGCAAACGGCCGGGCCGCGCCGACATGACGAAGACAATATCTGAAAGAAACACGGCCTCCTGAATGCCGTGAGTAACAAACAGCACGGTTTTCTTGCGCTCTTCCCAGATGCGCAAGAGCTCCATGTCCAACTCGTCACGCGTCATGGCGTCAAGCGCGCCGAAGGGTTCGTCCATCAACAGAAGTTGCGGATCGGTGACCAAGGCGCGGCAGAGTGAAGCCCGTTGCTGCATCCCGCCGGAAAGTTCGTGCGGATACATGTCTTCGAAGCCTGCCAATCCCACCAGGTCTATCAGCGCCCGGGCTTTGTCGACGTGACTTGGCAAGTCTAACTTAGCGAACTCCACCGGCAGCAGGACATTGTCGAGCACGTTGCGCCATTTGAGCAGCACCGGAGCCTGAAACACCATGCCGACGTTTTCGAGCGGGCTATCGACCTGTTTGCCGTGGACAGTCACCCTACCCGATGACGGCGGCAGCAACCCGGAAACGATTTTCAGCAGCGTACTCTTGCCGCAGCCGCTCGGACCGACGATGGAAACGAAATTGCCGGGTTGAATCTCAAAGCCGACGCGTTCGAGCGCCGTGACGCTCTTGGCGCCGCCGGCAAACACTTTGGAGACATCGACGAGAGTGATCAGCGGCGCCATTGCGAGACCTTTGAGTTCGCATTCCGCTAACGCTTGATGAACTGGTTGATATAAACTTCCTTCGCCGCAACTTTCCGGCCGACGTCAAAGTACTCGTTGGTCACTTTGACGGTTTTTTCCATGATGTCCGGCTTCATATAACCTAAACCGACCTGCGCCGATTCGAACGGCAAGAACACCTCGGTCAGAGCGTTTTTAAGCTGCAGCGTCGTCAGCGCCGTATCGAGCTCGGGTTTTTGCTTGAGTAGAATCTTGAGCGACTCTTCCTGATGGTCGCGCGCATAACGCAAACCTTCCAACGTCGCTTCAACGTAGGCGCGCACGAACTCCGGGCGTTTCTTGATGTCCTCATCCTTCGCAATCAGACTGGTACCGTAAATATCGAGGCCGGTATCCTTCATGAATACTCGCGACAGCTTGACTCCCACTTTTGACGCTGCTTGCTCGGCGACTTCATCGTTGGAGGCGCGGAACATGATGATGAAGTCGGCCTTTTTGGTCGCCAGCGCAGCCGGCTGGATCGGCGCCGCAGTTTCTTGAATTTTGATCGACTTGAAGTCGATCTTATTGATGCGGCAATAAGCCGGCATCAAATACCACTGGGCTTGCCCCGGGCTGATCGCCAGCGATTTACCTTCCAAGTCTTTGATCCCTTTGATCTGACCTTCGTCGCGCCAGAGAATCGTCGCGCCGACGTAACCGAATTGTGCCACGGCCTGCACCGGTGTGCCGCGGGATTTCGCAACGATCATGGTTGCGGCGTCGGCGAAACCGAAATCCGCACCGCCGGAACCGACTGTTCGCACCGTGTCGGCGGAACCGGTGCTTGCTTGAATCGTCGCATTCAAGCCACGCTTGGCGTAGAAGCCTCTTTCCAACGCAACGAACCACGGCGCGTGCTTGCCACCGATAATGAAGTCCAAGCGAATATTCGCCGGCGTCAGCTCGGCGGCTTGCGTTTGGGTTGTTTGGCCGAGCATGATCATTGCGAAGCTAACCGCGCCCGCCAAAGCAACGCAAAACTTGTCTACCGATCTCATTTCATCCTCCACTCATCATTGATCAGAACGATCCTTCGACCTCACGCACCGCGGCGCTCCACGGCGCTAGCTTGCGCTGCGCGATTTCGGCCAACCAGAAAAGTCCCAGAGACAACAGCGCCAATATCAGCAATATAACCAGGGCGAACGCTGTATCCAGACTGTAATTGGCCTGGAGAACTAAATAACCTAGCCCTTCGTTGGCCGCGACAAACTCGGCGACGATCGCGCCGGTTACCGAAAGCACGATGGCGACCTTTATCCCCGCGAACAGATAGGGCAACGAATTGGGCAAACGTATTTTCTTGAAAACATCGAAAGCCGAAGCGCGATTAATCCGCGCCAGCTCCAAAAGCTCCGGCTCGACTTCTTTTAAGCCGACGACGGTATTCACGACGATCGGAAAAAATGCCACGAGAAAGGCGATGGCGATCTTGGAAAATAATCCATAGCCGATCCATATCACCATCAGCGGCGCGAAGGCGCTCTTCGGCATGGCGTAAAGAATCACGATCAGAGGGTAAATCGTATTTTGTAGATGGCGAGAATAGACCACCGCGATCGCGAAACCCACGCCCAGAAACAAGGACAGCGCGAAGCCGCCGAAGGCTTCGATAAAGGTGATCACCGAGTGGTGTCCCAGGATCGGCAATTTCTTGATGAACGCCACCCATAAGTCGCCCGGCGGCGGCAAGATGAAGCTCGGCACGCGGATCACTTCAACGAGGATTTCCCACAGGATCAAAAGCGCGATGAAGAATAAGACCGGCTCGGCAATGTTTTTCCAGGAGGATTTCACGGCTGCACTCCGCGCCGACGTTAATGGAAAGCATCCACCCTGTCAAGAAAGCGAACGATTCCTGTGCCGTCAGAATAGAAATCTTCCCTTCTTCGAGCCTGATCAAAAAGGTCCAGATGCGAGGCGCGCGCAGAGTCCGCGAGCGGAGACGTACTCGGGGAGTACGTTGGGAGCGAGCGGACCCAGCGCAACGAAGCAGGTGGGCCTTTTTCATCAGGCTCAGGGCTCCTGCTGTTCGCGTTTGAGTTGGCTGTGATCGAGCAACATATCGCGCTTGCGCTGAATCATCTCGCGCTCTTGATTGAGAAAGCGTTCCACCGCACGACGAAATTTGCCGTCGACGATGTAGTGAACGCTGGTCGTGTGCTCGGGCTCCAAACCGCGAAGCTGTTTGAAACTTCCGCCGGCGCCAGCTTCGAAACGCTGCAAACCCATGCGAATCGAATGCTCGATGGCGGAATAGTAACAAACGTTAAAATGCAGAAACGGGTGCTCTTCGAAGCAGCCCCAGTAGCGTCCATACATGGCGATATCGTCGCGGACGTTAAAGGTGCCGGCGATGATCTTGCCATTGCGCTCGGCGAGCATAAGACATAAATTCGTCGCGAACCGCCGATGCAACTCGTCGAAAAATTGCTGCGTCAGATATTGTCGGCCGTAATAGAGTCTGTCGATGTGACCTTTGTACAAGCGAAACATGGTGCGCACGTGATGCTGCGTGAGCTCGGGACCTTCATAGGCCCGAATCGTAATGCCGCGCTCCGCCACCTCGCGCCGCTCCCGTTTGACTTTATTGCGCCGGTCGCTGCGAAAGCTGCCGAGGTAATCATCGAAGGAACTGAAGTTGCGGTTTTGCCAATGAAACTGAATGCCGGCGCGCGGAAAAAATCCTACTTGCTCCAGCGCCTGGCGCTCGTCGGGGAGGCAGAAAGTTACATGGACGGATGAGATTTTATTATCGCCGGCGATCTTGGCCAACGCCTGGCCCATGAAGCGGATCAGCTGGCCGCGATCCTCCTTCGGCGCGGTTAAAAAGCGGTGACCGGTTACCGGAGTGAAAGGCACGCCGACGAGCATTTTCGGGTAATATTGAATTCCCGCGTGATGCGCCGCCTCAGCCCATTCGTAGTCGAAGACAAACTCTCCCATGCTGTGGAGCTTCAAATACATCGGGCACCCACCGATGAGTTCGCCCGCTTTCTCGACGATGATGTGGTGCGGCAACCACCCGGTCTCTTCTTTGACGCAACCCGATTGCTCCAAGCTGTCCAGCCAGTCCCATTTTAAAAACGGCGAAGCGTCCCCTACCAAAGCGTCCCAGTCGTACCGCGGCACTTCGGCGACTTTCTGCACAACTCTGAGGCTTACCTCATCGGTCATCACCGCCGATCTTAGCATGAGTGTCTATTTGATCAAACTTTAGTGGAAATCTAGGCGCTTTGGCTCGCCGGAGCGGTCAAAAGACCTCTTGAAACGCCCCTTGAGTCCAGCGACGCTCTTGACAACTTCACCGGGCAACCTTATTGATACACGTGAGTATCCTATGGTGATCTACAATCTTCTGTGCAAGAAAAAGCATACCTTTGAGGGCTGGTTTCCGAGCTTCGAGGATTTTCAGAAGCAGGCTGATAAAAAGCTTATATCCTGCCCGACCTGCGGCACAACCAAGGTTGAGAAAGTTCCCCATGCTTGCGCGGTCCATGTAAAAAAGGAACAGCCGACGCCTCCCTTGGAGAAGCCCAAACAGACGCCCCCGGCACCGCCGTCCCCAGCCGAGTTCAAAGAAATGCTGCTTAAAGTGCATCATTACGTCAAAGAGAACTTCGAAGACGTCGGCCCGCGTTTCGCCGAAGAAGCCCGCGAGATTCACAAGGGTGCAGCAGAGGAACGCCCCATTCACGGCACGGCGACGCAGGAAGAGACTAAAGAGCTCGTCGAAGAAGGGGTGCCGTTTATCGCGTTACCGAAGCCCGATCTCGACAGCTAACTCGCCGTTCGGTTTGATCCCTAGAATTTGTAAGCGCCGCCTCAAGGCGGCGTTTTTATTTCGCCACTCTTGCAATCGGTGCATGACTACGAAATAGATGCGTCATCGAATCCGCTAGCGGAGGGCGCGTGCTGCTCATCAACAACCAAGTCGTCGGAAAAATTCTCGATATCCGGGGCTGCATGGAAGCCCTGGAAACCGGCTACCGCGATTTGATTAATGAGCGAGCAGTTTACCGCGGCCGTTACGATTTATTCGTGCCCAACGATGACCCGAAGCTGATGTACCGGTGGGGTACCATGGAAGGCGCATCGCGCACGTTCGAAACTTTCGCGATCCGGATGAAGTCCGACATGCTCGAATGGCCCGAAGGCAAGACCGTCGAAAAGTATTGCGTCGAGCCGGGGACTTTTTGCGGCTTTGTCATGGTGTTCTCCACTCGCAACGGCGAGCCGCTGGCGATTATCAACGACGGTATCATTCAACACATGCGGGTCGGCGGCTGCGCCGGTCTCGGCGCCAAATATCTTTCGCGCGAAGACTCCAGCGTCGTCGGCATCTTCGGCTCCGGCGGCATGGCGCGCACCTATCTGCTCGCGTTCAATGAAGTGAGAAAGCTCCGTGAAGTAAAAGTCTTCAGCCCGACCCAGAAAAACCGCGAAGCCTACGCTGCCGAGATGAGCGAGAAGCTCGGCATTAAAGTTACTCCGGTCGAAGGCATCGAAGACGCCGTGCGCGGCTCGGATATCGTCGCTACGTGCACCGACTCCATCGAAGTCGTGGTCGACGATCCCGTCTCGATCGAACCGGGAATGCATCTCACCTGCGTCAAATCCAACGAATGGAACCCGGAGATCGTCAAGCGCTCAGATCTGGTTGTCAAAATGGGACGCGCGACGAAGCACCTCGACGAAGGCCAAATGCGCATCGGCGGCGAAGCCGCAGTGGTCGCGGGCAACGCGGACGAGATAAAAAGAATCGCCAATCCCAAGGTCGATATTTTCTCTCGCGACTTCCCTCTGCTCACCGACATTATGTCCGGCAAACTCAAAGGCCGCACCGATAAAAATCAAGTGACCTTCTTCGCCAACAGCGGCACCCAAGGTCTGCAGTTCGCCGCCACCGCCGGTTACGTCGTGCGCGAAGCCAAGCGCCGTGGCTTGGGGCAAGAAATCCCCACGGGCTGGTTTTTGCAGGAGATCAGGGATTAGAAACACGGAGACGGAGTCATGCGAAGTCGAATTCTTCCCATGGTTTTCTTCTTGGCCGCGCTTTTTCTCGCGACGAATCACGCCTCGGGCCAGCTCACGCCGGTCAAGATCGGTCATAATGCCTTTACCGACGAAACCGTCTTCTATCTTGGCCGGGACGTGGGCATCTTCAAGAAGCACGGCATCCACCTCGAGCTGATCTACATCCCAGGCGGATCGCTCTCCGTGCAAGCCTTGATCGGCAACAGTCTAGACATGTTGCTGGCCGGCGGCACGCCGCTCGTTTACGCGGTCTTGAAAGGCGCGGATCTCAAATACATCGCCGGCCTCAACAACCGCATGCCCTATGTGCTGGTCGCCCGCGATGGCATCAATGCACCGGAGCAATTGCGCGGCAAGAAAATCGGTATCAGCCGCTTCGGCAGCAATACCGACTTCGTCGTCAAACTCGCTGCGACGCAGATGGGGCTCAATCCCAAGCGCGATGTTCAAATCATCCAAGTGGGCGGCCCAGACGCGCGGGTGATTGCCCTCAGAAACGGCGTCGTCGATGCCACTGTGCTCACCCCGGAACTTGTCTTACTGGGGAAAAAACTCGGCTACCACACGCTACTCGATCTTGTCGAAAAGGGAATCGAATACTTGCAGATCGGCGTCGCCGCGAGGGCTGATTATCTAAAATCGCAGAATGATACGGCGCGGCGTCTCACCCGAGCGTACCTGGAGTCCATTCGTTACTACGTGAGCCACCGCGAAGAAGCGATCAAAGAATCCATGAAGTTGCTGAAAATTGACGAGAGACAAGCGGCGGAGGTCGGCTACGATTACCGGCTGCAGACTTTACCCGCGGACGGCAAACTGTCCGTAAAAGGCATGCAGTTGGTGATCGATGCCGCCGCCGAAGACGATCCCAAGGCAAAATCGCTCACCCCCCAGCAACTGTTCGATCTGAGTTTTCTTCCTTAGGACACGGGCAATCTTATGGCCAATTCAAAAACAACCACCATTTTCACCACTGAAAAAGCCCTCGCGCGCTTGCGCGAGTCCGTCCACGCCAGAGCAACGAATTTTTACGCAATGTATTCGAGCGTCCTCGGCGGCATCGTCACCGATCCCGCCTTCATGGTACTGCCCCTCGACGATCACATGGTGCACCGCGGCCACGCCGTCTTCGACACCGCGACGTTGACTCATGGCATGCTTTATCAGCTCGACCCGCACTTGGATCGGTTGATCAGATCGGCAGACGGAGCGCGCATTCCGTTGCCGTTTCCACGCGCGCGCTTGCGCCAAATCATTTTAGAAACCGCGGCGGCGAGCCGCCACCGCGAAGGATCGGTGCGCTACTGGTTATCCGCGGGTCCCGGCGGCTACGGCCTCGGGCCGGCGGAATGCGTTGGCAGCAGCTTCTACGTGATCGTCTTCAACCAGGAGGCGTATCCGGAGAGCTACTACAGCGAAGGCATCAAGCTCATCACCAGTCAGGTGCCGATCAAGCCGCCGCTCTTCGCCCGCATCAAGTCGACCAATTATTTGCCCAACGTGCTCGTCGTGTTGGAAGCCAAAGACCGCGGCGCCGACAATGGCATTTTCATCGACCAGCACGGCATGGTCGCCGAAAGTTCCAACATGAACGTAGCGTTCGTCACCAAAGATCGCGTGTTTCGCCATCCGCCCTTTGACGCGATCCTGTCGGGCATCACGATCCAGCGAGTTCTCGATTTCGCCCAGCGTCTTGTGCAACAAGGCACGCTCGATGCCGTCCGCCTCGCCGGTGTTCCCGTGCAGGAAGGACGCGATGCGGCAGAAATGATGCTCATCGGCAGCTCGATCAAAGTCGCGCCGGTGGTCGAATGGGACGGACAAAAGATCGGCGACGGCAATCCCGGATCGATCACCAAGAAGCTGCTGGACATGTGGAACGAGGACACGAGATCCGCCAAAGATCAGCTTGTCGCTGTGCCGTACGATGAAGGAGTTTGACGCGGCGCAATATTTACATGATTATCTTTATCTAATTTAAAGAAAGAAGGAGGCAATTATGACAAAGATAAAATTTTCCCGAGGATTGATGACCGCCGTAATCGTGGGGGTCTTCGGGCTAGGTTATTTGTGCGGCTCGATAACGCAGCACCAAGCCGAAGCCCAGATAGGTGGGCTCCTGGAAAAGGCCGAGAAGGCCGGCGGCCCGGTTGGGTCGGTCGCACAATTTGGTTCTTCGATCGTCGAGATGCAAGACCATATCAGCGGCCTACAGAAAAATCTGGATACGTTTAAAAAGGTGCAATCATCCCTGACCGGTAAGTAACCAGTACGATCTTTGCCGCGCCAGCGGCGCTGACCTTGGCCTCAACGCCGCTGGCTGTGCTTCTTTTTGCATTCCCCCGCCTATCGCGACGAGAGCCAAATTTGCTGCTGCCGGTTCGTACGGCTCCCCGTGAAATCCGCCTTTGAGCTCTGCGCCCAAAAAAGGTTTAGGCGAGCTTGATTTCAGTGCGCTCCTTGAACGATGTCGACCAGCTTAATATCAAGAATCAAATCTTCTCCCGCCAACGGGTGGTTAGCATCCACGGTTACTTCTGAGTCCGTGACCTTAATGACAGTTACGTCTATCGGCGGCCCTTTCGGTTGAGGGATCGGCACACGCTGACCCACGGTCGGCTCTTGGTCCCAATGCTCGAACCGACTCTTATCGACCACGGCCACCATATTTTCTCGGTGCGGCCCAAAAGCTTTTTCAGCGGGTAGCTGTGTCGTCTTGGAATCACCGGGATTCATTCCCACTACGGCTTCCTCAAAACCCGGGATGAGTTGACCCTCGCCTATGGTAAATTCCAGCGGTTCACGATCGGAAGCATCGAACACAGACCCGTCTTGTAGTTTCCCGTGATATTGAACTCTGACGGTATCTCCTTGTTTTGCCTGTCGCATGATTCCCTCCTTTTTTAAGTTATCCTAAGATATCGAATTTCCCGCCTCTTCTGATTGGTTTCCCCACACTGGGCCTTCATTCGTGATTCCGGCAAATGCACTTTCCCGTCGCCCACAGCCGCCTGTCGGCCATTGCATTTTTCGGGTGCTCTCTTAATCGCGCGAGCTTTTGAAAATGTTTCCCTAGCCGTCGACGGTTTGGCTCCTTTGCGAAATGCGGTTCTCTAATTGAATCGAGCCGTCAGAACTGAAATGCAGGACGAAGTTTTGGAGAATCACATAGAAGTTAGCTAGGTTCTAGCTTTACGTCTAGCGCAAGCTCAGCCCATGTCAAGTCGTTTACCTATTTTTTGTTTAACATTTTGCGCAATTCTTTACCGTCGGAATTTCCACTCCGATTTCTACTGATTTCTCGCGCGATGATTTCCTGATTTCTAAGCTTGTGGCCGTCTAATCTTTGGTTTGGATTTTCCTTCATTCGAGCCGCACGTTAGTTGTGAGTGACCGGATTATTCGCTAGATCTCCGCTTCGGCGAGTAAACCCTCAGCACTTGCGAAAATCAGGTCAGCTCAGCCGCGCGAAGCTGACCTGATTTTGAAGCGCGTAAATGCTATTTCAACGGCCTGACGATGATAACGTCTTAAGCATCCGCCCCTACTTTTGGTCGCCACTTATCGAATCTTTTCTCTATCCTGTCGATCACATCTGTAGCGATCATGCCACTGAGAGCGAATATTAGGACACCGACAAAAACCTTATCGGTCTGGAACGTCGCGCCGGCTACTGTGATCATGAATCCAATCCCGGCAGTGGCGGCGTACAGCTCGCCAACCATGACACCAATGAGCGCTCTTCCGATCGCCAGCCGCAACCCGGTGAGGATAAATGGAACCGTCGAGGGCACCACCACGCTCTTAAATATTTGCCACTCCGAAGCGCCAAAGCTTCTGGCGGCGCTGAGGAGACTGACGGGCGTGGTCTTCACGCCGTCTCGCGTATTAATGATCAACGGGAATACCGCGCCGAGAAAAATAATGCCAATCTTCGAGAGCATTCCGATCCCCAACCAGATGATGATCAAGGGCAATAGGGCGACGCGCGGCGTCGCGTTCATCGCGTTGACAAACGGATCGCAGATATAGGCGAACCTCTTGTACCAACCGATCGCGATCCCAAACGGGACGCCAACAACAATAGAAAAAAGATATCCCCAACCGAACTCGATGCCGCTAACGCTAAGATCATTCCAGATCTCTCCCGAGCCGAACAGCTGCACAGCGGCTTTCCAGATCAGCGACGGCGCGCTCATAAACATTGGATTAATAACTTGAAATACGTTTCCGACCAGTTCCCAGGCGAGAAGAAAGAGAGCTACGGAGAGGGTACCGAGAATTAACTTCTCCTGGTTCAAATAGAACTTATAGAGTGCGGAAGCGTCGGCTACCCTGACGTCCTCTAATCGCTCTTCTTCAACAGCCATATTTTGATCAGCCATAATCTCCCTCCTGTCTTTATTTTCTTCTCTCGTTTGCATTGAGCATGAAGTGCACCATGTGGATCGTAGCTGGTGATTGCTGGGATTTGCTCGCAGGCTAAGCACGCAAAATCTGCGATTAAAATCCGCAATACATATGCCAACGGAGTAATTTTTTTTAGTCGCCACGAACGAACGCAATATCAGGAAGTTTTCAACCTGTATGGTCGCCCGAAAAGTGCAAGGTAAAAAGCAGAATTGTTGAGGTGGAGGATTTTCCCGATTGTCAGATTATCAAAAATCCATACACCCGCGCCCCGAACGACGAGCCAAGGACACCTACCGCGTGGGGTCTCAATATGCGGTAAACGACCCGAGGTTTGTCCTCGCGCCTCCTCTTCAATCAATACACGCGAGAGAATTCGCTCGGCAAGAAGCTCACATTGGAGTGGGGGTTCTTCTCGTTCCAAGACCGATTGACCAGGAGATTCGCGACCTGAACACTCGCAGGCAAGATCCCCTGCTCGTCGACGGCGACCTAGCGCCGACCGCACTTGTGGCCATCGTGTTCTCGATCACATTGACAACTCGCGAGGGCCCATGAAATAGTCACTTGAAGTCAACGTCTCGGAGGATTCGCCTATGGCCGATGCGAAAATCGAATTGCAGCCGGAGTCTACAGGTCTTGTCATTGTCGATATGCAGGTGGAGGGATGCGAGCGCCATGGGTCTGGCGTGAAGCCTGTCATCGATAATATCCGCCGTCTGCTCGATCGCTTTCGCACGGTGAACGGGAAAATTATTCACGTCCAATCCGTCCGCACCAAAGATCACCCTGAATTCACCGTCTTCGGACGGCCCTACAGCTTGCTGCTCGGCAGCCCGGGCGCGGATTTCGTCGAGGAGCTGCGGCCCTTACCCGGCGAGAACGTCGTGCAGAAAACCTCGCACGACTGTTTTTATAAAACCTCGATGGAAGCGGTGCTGGAAAACCTCGATCTGCGGCCATGCAGGGATAAGATTGTCGTGACCGGCATCGGTTCGAGCAACTGCGTCTATCATGCGGTCATCGGCTTCCACATCAGGAATTACTACAGCATCGTGCCGGAAGACTGCATCCACGGTGTCCATCCGCAGGCGCAGCCGTTCGCCCTGCATCAATTCCGCTCCGGTGCCTACAACTTCAACGTTACGGTTTCGCACTCCGATGATCTTCAGCTGGTATCCGAAAGCATATCGCTACAGCGTGCGTCCGGCAGCTGAGCTTCTATCGGCAATGCAGCGGCGCGCGTGGAAGCTTCGGTTCACATTGGCGATTGCCTCGCTTGCTTGCTGCGATGCTCCCGCCGCGGCGCAAAGTTTAAAAGTACCGTTTGCCGCTCTGTCGCCTAATTATGCGCCGTTGTGGATCGCGGATCAGGCGGGATTTTTCAAGAAATACGGCCTGGATGTGCAGCTGATCTATATTTCCGCCGGTTCCGTGATCGTGCCGGCGATCTTGTCCGGCCAGGTGGATATCGCCAACATGAGCTCGGCGCCGGCACTGACCGCCTGGGCACGCGGCGCGGAACTGAGCGCTGTCGGCGTGACATCGAATCGTTTACTGCACGTCATCATGACCCGCGCCTCGATCAAAAGGCCGGAGGAACTGAAGAATAAAAAGATCGGTGGGGATCGCTACGGTTCACTGTCGGATTTGATCCTGCGCGCGGCGTTGCGGCACTACAACTTAGTTCCCGACCGTGACGTCGCGGTGATTCAATCGGGCGGCTTACCCGAACGGCTGAGTGCGCTCAAGGTCGGCGCCGTCGATGGCACCATCGTCACCGGTGATACCGCTCTGGAAGCCGAGAAATTGGGCTTTCACAAGTTGATCGATTTGAGTCAGCTGCCGATCCAATATCCCAGTAGCACGATCATCGTCAGCAAATCCTTTCTTACGGCCAAGCGAGACACCGTAAAAAGATTTCTGCGCGGCTGGATCGAAGGCATCAAAACAGCCAAGACCGATAAAGAAACCACCATGGCGGTGATGCAAAGATTTCTCAAAACCAGCGATCGATCGGTGCTCGACAAGATCTTCGAAGTCTATAAAACCGTCCACGAAAAAATTCCGATCCCCGATCCCAAGTTGATGGGCGTCGCTCTAACGCAACTTGCGGCCACCGTGCCACAGACGAACCAACTCAAGGTCGAAGACTTCACCGACCGGAGCCTGATTACAGAACTCGAGAGCGAAGGCTTTATCGCTAAAGTTTATACGGACGCTAGGTCGACATTCAGAGAGAAGCCGTAAACATACCTCCGTTTCGAGAAGGCAACAAAACACCTGGCGGGGTTCTCTACTAGCTGACTCCCTTGCCATATTTGCCGGCTCATTTCCTTGAAGAAATGGAGCCGTTCTGTCGAGCTCGTGGATGAAATGGGAGTCGACATAGCCTTCCCGGATTCACGTTCGGTAGAGCCGACATCGCCTAGGCAATAAAATCGTCTTAAAGAATTTCCTTTGGCTACGGATCCTCCTTTGGGCTATAGAAATGAACACCGTAGCTAATGGCTCGGATGACTGTTTTGGGAGGAGCACGATGAAAATCTCTATCTACAAATCGCCGCTGGTTATCGTAACCTTGTGGTTCATCATATCGAGCGGCCCGGTGGCTCATTCGGAAAATCTTCAGGTCAATTTCGGTGTCACTTTTCGCAACGCGCGATTGGTGCCGTTGTGGATCGCCGACGAAGAAGGCTTTTTCAAAAAACAAGGGCTCGATGTCAAGCAGGTTAACATCAGCGGCGGTACTCAAGGCGCGCAGATGATGGTTAGTGGCGGGGTCGATGTGTCCTACGACGATCCGATCACGTGCGTGGTCTCCACCGCGGGCGGCGTACCGGTCAACGTGATCGTCGGCGGCACGCCTTCGCTGGCCTATCTGATTGTCGGCGGCCCGGGCGTCAAAACCATCGCCGATGTGAAGGGCAAGCGCGTGGGCTCGTCGGGATTGGGCCTGTCCGCCTCGCGCTTGGCGTTGTTGGTCGGCTTGCGCCGTTTTGGCATTGATGCCGACAAGGGGCAAGCCACGATTGTCGCTGCGGGTCAGGAGCCGGAACGGATTGCCGGGCTGAGCACTGGCGCTATAGCGGCCACCGTGATCTCGCCGGAATATCGCACGAAGCTCGAGCAGCTTGGCGTCAACATGCTCACCGACCTGCGCACGCTGAATATCCCCTGGGAAACCTCATCGGTGATTACCACCGCAAAGAACGTTCAGACCAAACGCGACATGTTGGAACGGGTGGTGCGCGCGATCTTGCAGGCCCATGCTTTTATCTTGAACCCGGCCAACCGCGCGCGGGTAATTGAATTGACGACCACCCAATTGGCGCTGAAAAGCCAACAGGACGCCGCAGCGGTTTACGACGACCTAATCAAGTTTTACGTTTTCAAAAAACCCTATCCGACCCGTGACGGATTCGCGAACGTCATTGCTGAAGTGGCAAAACAGCTGCCGAAAGCCGCGGCAATCAAGTACGAGGATGTCGTGGATAACAGCATCATCGAGAAATTGGATAAGAGTGGTTTTATCGACGCGCTGTACAAATGATCGACGCCCACAAACGTTTTTGCCGACCCTCGACGGCGCGCAGACGATCGCCGAGCGCCTACGGCAGATCGTCGCCGCGCGATCAGCGCCGGGATATCGATACTGCTCGCGAGCGATACAGCCATTGATGACAGTCTGCGAAGAGCCAACGAAGCCCTTATCGCGCCAAAAACTGCGGGAGAAATCGGACGGAGATAAGCAACTAATCTTTTCTTTGTACGCGCGGGGAATCGCGCGATCCCGAGCGCCACAGCTAGCACGCCGTGATTTTATCGTCGGCCGCCGTGCGTAAAACTTATGTCGATCTCAAACTTAGAGTTATGATGCGCCGTGAAACTCACAAGTTTTGACGCTGGTTAACTGATGGGCGCACGACGGCCTCAGTGTATTCAGCCGGTTATTTGAGCGCCGATCCCGACTCAGCCTGATTGTAGCCCGTCGTGGGCGCTAGGCGGACGGCCCAAGGAGGCCGCCATTTCCTTCTGGATTGCCTTACCGGTGTGCCCTTCGATCGGCACGAATATCAAGTTCGATATCTTTGATGCGTGCATTATCTTCGTCGATTTTTTTGCGACTTGCATGATGACTGAGGTCGTGTTGGAGTTGCCGCTTGGCTTCCTCCAGGTCCCGTTGGTCACTCCGGCGATCGGCCCGACGATCCCACCGGTTGTCGTCCTTCGACCAGTGCCAGTAATCTTTCGCCAAACCTGAAGCCGGAGTCATTAACACGCCAGCTACCAACGTACCCAAAACAAAGGTTTTAATTTTTTGATCCATAAATCCTCCTTTTCGATCCTAACGTAGGATATGGCAATGAATGTGCCAATACAAAGGTCCGCAAAAATAGACGCATTTACAGGACCAAAGTGAGCGAAAATCCGACGACTCGAAGGAAATCACCACCAATCGAACCAGCTGGCGTCAGGACGCGGGTCAGGCACAATAATCTCGACCGTGTTTCCTGAACTACAAGCAATGAATGTGAAAAGCGCCGGGAAGGGTCGTTCGAATGGTCAAGCATTTATATTCGCTTCAAGGATATTCGGATAGATTTTCCAGTACGCGAACGGCTCTTTTGCCAGTCGAGCCTGCAGTTCTTGCAGCTCCGCGTTGAAGTTGCGGAAGGCGTTGGCGCCTTTCTCATCCAATGCCAAATAACTGAAATCTTGCAGCAGCTGGGCGCGGCTGACGTTGAGATTAAAGTTAGCGTTGACCAAACGTTGGTAAACATCGATCGGCTCGCGCTGGCCATTTTTGTAAACTCGGACGGGTTGGACATGCGTCCACAACTGATAGTTCCACAGACCCGTACCGAGAATCTCGTGCTCCACCGTCGCCATGTAAATGAACGCGGCGATCAGTCGCGCCACCCCTTCCAGCGTAACGCCGCTTCCAAGCAGGGCGCGGACTCCATTGGGCACCATGCCATCGAGCGCATCAGTCCAAGAAACCACCGCCCCATCAGCGCCAAGCGCCGCATCCGATGAATAGTAGAGTTTTAAATAATTGCAGGCGTGGGCATACATCACATCGAAGTGCGCTTGTCGATTCAGCAGTGCGGGCGTTTCGAAACCCGCGTCTTTGATGCCGCGACCCTCGGCATCACGGTCGGGATCGAGCACGGTAATATCGTATTGTTCATAGCTCTCCTCGAATAGCTTGCACATACCGTTGTGGGTGAAGCTGAAAATGGTTTCGAAATCGCCTCCCTTCACCATCTGCCCTTTGGTTACAATCTGGTTGCTATACTGGGTCCCAAACATGTGCGGCCAAAGCAAGCGCCGCACCGGGTGATTCGCCGGCAAACAGTTTCGCGTGGCCATAGCGAAAGGCCCGCCAGCCGCGAGATGAACCCAATTGAAGTGCCGGATGAGTGAGACGTGAGTCGTGGCGGCGCAAAGCGCAATTTTTTTTGCCGCCTCCCAGTTTGGATCCGCGGGCGTACATGCGCCGAGTTCACAATCGATCCGCACAGCTTCTAATTTTCGGGCGCTTTCGATGACGCGAAAAACTACGCGCACCCCGAGAGAGCAGAGCCCTTCATGGTGTTCGTACCGAGCCAGTTGTGTCAGGTCCCACTGATAGCCACCCTCAGGCGCCCGCTCGAGATAACACGCGTAAGGGCCGGCCACTGCGACTAAGCCGAGATCGACCACGCTCTGATATTCCGGGGGCAACACCGGCGCCGGGAAACAGCGCCGATGGGCAGTAGTATAGGCATCGGCAAGAGCTTTTTGTGGATCGGCATCAATGCTCGGCAGGCCGGGTTCCATCGGCGGAAACACTGTGTACATACCGACCTGAAATTCATAAAAATAATATTTGAGCGGCGCGGCTTCATCAGACGGAACGTAATCGGCTACGCGTATATTAGAAATAGGAATGCCGGGAAACTGGCTCGCCAAACTTACGGCTTGGATGACGCGGTCGCTGTCGCGCGGTACGGGAATGGCCACCGGCCGGTTCGCGCGAAACTTGCGGATCGCGATTTGATTCCAAAATGACGTCCGAAGTGACACTTCGATGCCCTCTACAATCGCTACGGCCCGATGCGATAGCAATATCTCGTGAATATTCCAAATGAGTGGATTATTTTACCCGGGTTCCCATCTGCATCCTCCGAGAGGTTTACCCGGACGCTCAAATAGCCGCTACCACCGCTGCCGGGCCAACTCACGCGCATTTTGGGGTTGCTGTTCGCGCCGCGTCGAAGGGTCGGTCGCTAAACAAGCCTCCGGCTGACAAGCTCATCTTTAACGTAGGCGTAGTAAATCGGTGCGGCGATGAGACCGGGGATACCGAAAGCGGCCTCCATGACAAGCATCGCGAGCAATAACTCCCAGGCGTGCGCGTGCACCCGCGCGCCGATCATATGCGCGTTTAAGAAATATTCGAGCTTATGAATGACCACCAGGAAAATCAGCGATGCGATCGCTACTGCCGGCGAGACACTAAGACTCAAGATCACGATGATCGCATTGGAGACGAGATTTCCAACCACGGGGAGCAGCCCAACGAGGAAGGTGATGACAAGCACTGTTTTAGCCAGCGGCAGATGCACGCCCGCCAAACGCAACGCGACGAACAGGTAGAGTGCGGTCAGGAGGGTGTTGACGGCGGAAATGCGCGTCTGAGCGAACACGACGCGTCGGAACGCTTCGCCCACGCGGACCACGCGCTCCCGCATGGCCCTTGCGAGAGGTCCGAGGGGTTGATGCGGCTGCACGTCATGCAGTGACGCCAACACGCCGATCCCCAAGCCGAAAAAAATGTGCGCCAACGTGCGTCCCGCCTCCGTCCCAGCCTGCTTCAACTCCCCGGCGTGTAGACCGAGCCAGGCCACCACGGCCTGCCGCAGCTCCTCCACGTCCACCGGCAACTGTTCTGCAATGGAGTCCGGCAACACCGACCGCCAGCGGTCAATGCTATCGGTCATCGTATTGAAAAGCGTCGAGAGATTATCTGCTTGAACAAAGGCAACGATTGCCGCGCCAGCGATGGTGAGAAGCAAGGCAACTCCAAAGGCCACGATGCCGACCGCGGCGAGCTGGCCGCGCCTGTGATGAATCCGGAATATTTTTAGGACTTGCGCGAGAACATGCACCAACTCGTAAACAATAAGTCCCGCCACAAGCGCCGGCAGCAAATGCAGCGGCAGCACGAGCAACAGTGTCACCCCCGTGAACAGCCAAGAGACAATATCATAAGAAAGTACCGAGGGAGGTTGCGTGGGGTCGCCTTGTCCGAAATCCGTTATCGTCACAATTGATCCTTCGCTGAGTAATCCGCGGGCACAACGCGCGAAACCTAATCCTGGCCCGAGACGAATTAGTGGTAAAGCGAGCGCTCGCGTTTGGTTTGAATATGTCTAGCACAAGAACCGCGTACTGGGCCAGAATCGCGATCGCGACACAGCGCAGGTTTGAATCAGCGCTCATGCGGCGAGCTCGTTCTTTGAGCAGAAACTATGGTACAAAAGACTGAAGGGAGAAAAATATGCTTGCTCGATCGATTTATGCACTTCTCGTCGCCGCCCTCGCAATATTCGCCACTCCAACGCCCAGCATCACATCGGAATCTCCTTGCCCGGCTATTCTAGATCACAAATTTGCAAATCTGATGGATGAGCCGATCTCGCTCTGCCAGTTCGGCGGCAAAGTGCTACTGATCGTCAACACGGCGAGCGAGTGCGGCTACACGCCACAATACGATGGCTTGGAAAAATTATATCGCCGCTATCGCAGCAAAGGTTTCATGGTGCTGGGATTTCCGGCCAACGATTTCGGCGCGCAGGAGCCGGGCTCGAACCAGGAGATTGCGCAATTCTGCCGGGTGAACTACGGCATCACGTTTCCGGTGTTCGCGAAGACGTCCGTCGTCGGCGCAAAAGCAAACCCGCTCTTTAAAGAGCTCGCCGCGAAGACCGGCAAGCCGCCGCGCTGGAACTTCCACAAGTATCTCCTCGATAAGGCAGCGCAGCCGGTCGCCGTGTTCGAAAGCGCCGTCGAGCCCGAGAATCGGCAGGTTATTGCGCCGATCGAGAAGCTGCTTGGGGCGCGCTGAGACGACGGACGTTCAAATCGTTCAACACGTCGACCAAGTTCAAGCTTTAGAAAGCAGCGAGCGCGAACGCCGTAATTGACGGTGCAAAAAAAATGGCAAGTCCGAATAGATCGTCTAGAAATTCTGGCATGGATCACCGGAACCGTGGAAGCAGCTCCTTGCCGATCAGTTCCAAGCTCTCTTCATAGCGGTCGTATTGAAGTCTCAAATCGAATACTAGGTGTTCGACTCCTCGCATGCGAAACTTTTCGATCTCCGCAGCGCAGTCATCAGGGTTTCCTACGATCAAGAGTCCTTCCAGGTCCTCGATCGTCTGAAACCTTCCGGAAGGCGGCTTTATCCAGTGACTGCTTCCCTCCGAGCTCTCTGCGAGCGCCTCGACGTTGATACTCGCCCGAGCCTTCTTTCGGTCTTTATCGATGCGCGTGATCGGTATATTGCCCAACGTAATTCTCCTGTCGGTGAGTTGCCGTAAATACTTTATCCGGTCGTCGAAGGTTGCCATGGGAACACGACCGGGAATCCAGCCGTCGCAGTATTCCGCAGCCCGTCTTATCGCGGCGCGCGTGCTGCCGCCGCAGAAGATAGGGATCGGTTCGGCGGGCTTGGGCTCGATGGTTACGTTTTGGAACGAGAATACTTTGCCCTTGTATGAGACGTCATCCTCTTTCCAGATCAGCCGCGCGATTTCGACGGTCTCGCGCAAGATATCGATCCGATCTTCGATGCGCATGCCGACGGTGGCGAGTTCGGCGGGATTGAATCCCAATCCCATGCCGGCGATTACCCGGCCGCCGGCGATATAGGAAAGGCTTGCGAGATCCTGGCTGACTTTGAGCGGCCAACGCACGGGAACCAGCACGGCGAAACCTAAAAGGATTTTTTTCGTCACCGCCGCAACCGCAGATAGCGTGACAAACGGTTCGACGAATTTGAGCCCCGACTTTTCCATGCCGTGCGGATGCCAAATCAAATGATCCCTCACCCATATGGAATGAAATCCCAGCTCCTCGCACAATCTAGAACCGTCGATAATCCGCGACGGTGACGTTTCTTTACCAAAGTGGGGCAACAAAACGCCGAACTGCATCTTCGCCATGGTTCCTATATTGTCCTTTTTGTTTTACGGGATCGGATCCTAGGTACTGTTGCGCGTCGAAGAAAGATTTCTTCCTCCAGGCGAAATGACAGAACCGTCGGAAATGACCTTTTACTTTGCGTTCTTTACGGCGAAATTCTCTCTCTTAACTTTCCGACCTGGGCGCGCTACTTGTTCTCCGCATCATCGACAATGTGAAAATCTTCGCCCGCGGGAGCGTAAATCTCCAGAACGCGCGCGACCGTATCGCCGCAGTTGCCGGCCTGATGTCGCACTCCCGGCGGGATAAAAGCGACCTCTCCCGGCCCTAGGCGAAACGTTTTCCCCTGCACGATGGCTTCGACGGTACCTTCCAATACGACGTAAATATTCTCCGCTTTAGCATGGTAGTGTGTCGGGCCGGGGCCAGAATCGACGTTAATCAAATTGATGTGCACGTCGACGTTTTTTGCCCCATCGGCTTCATCTACCAGACGGAGCGCCTTGCCGCGATCCCATCGCATCACTCTCACCGGCGCATCTTCTATGCGCATAACCTTCACTGGCATGATTCACCTCCAATTTTTCTCGTTCATTCTGAACTACGGCAGCAGTAGTTGAAAACAAGTCAGCTTGTCAAGTTATGTCCTCGCCCGGTGACGGTTCAGTTGAACCAAGATCTCTCACGGAGTTTATCCTGAGTCGTTACTGAAGGGGTCGAGATGGCAAATCGCTCAATTGTCATTCCGAAAAAGGCCAGGAGTCTTTTCAATGTGAAGATCCGTGGCGGACTCTAAATGAACTACTACTCCATGGTACCCGTTCATCAAACTGACAACGCAAGAGAAGCAATTGTCACTTTTCTGCGCGGCGTGATAGGAGCGTTGCGAGACGCATCTCTATGACAGAGACAGTCAAACTGATTCAATTTCGCGCTGCTTACAACTTGCCCGTCCATGCCGGGATCGAGACAGGAATTTTTGCCCGGCACGGGCTTACTCTCGAGATCGCTTACACCCCTGGCTCTTTATACATTAGCCAAGCTCTTAAAGAAGGCCGATATGATATCGGCCATACCGGCGCGGATGACGTCATCGCCGACGTTGAAAGCGATGACCGATCCGATCTTTTTATTTTTATGGGTCTACATAGCGGACTCTTCAGTTTAGTAGGCGCGCGGGATTGCGCATCCATAGATTCATTATCTGGCAGCTCTATCGGCGTCGATGCCAAGACCAGCGGCTTCGTTCTAGTGCTGGAAGCAATGCTCCACGCGAGAGGTTTTGCTGGAAACGATTACCAACTAATCGAACTCGGTGGATGGGAAAAGCGCTATCGCGCATTGTTGGAAGGAAAGATCAGTGCGACTCTGTTGACGGAACCTTTTGTGAGAAATGCTCTGGCCGCGAACTGCAACCTGCTTGCTCGAGATTTCGAGATGATCCCGTCTTACCAGGGCACATGCGGCG
>WNGO01000462.1_pt1 | contig 33417 bp, 39 predicted proteins | sample 5400511 | NCBI WGS metagenome assembly WNGO01 (sample SAMN13153380, study PRJNA577476) | soil metagenome | isolation source: 20 cm soil or saprolite under Garry oak tree replicate 2 | place: USA:California | collected 2016-06-15 | reverse complement strand
CCACGAGCGCATAGTCCACGTTGGAGTGGTCGGTCACGATGACCACGCAGTCGGCGCCCGCGACCTGCTCCGACGTGAGCGGGACCGACGCGAGGTCGATGGCCTCATCCCGAAGCCTCGCGACGTGCGGATCGTGATACGAGACCACCGCGCCCCGCCGCTGCAGCAGCCGGATCACGTCGAGGGCGGGGCTCTCGCGGATGTCGTCGATGTCCTTCTTGTACGCCACGCCGACGACCAGCACCTTGCTGCCCCGCGCGGGGCGCCCCTGCTCGTTGAGGCGATCCACGACGCGCCCCACCCAGTACTCGGGCATCTCGGCGTTGATCTCGCCCGCGAGCTCGATGAATCGCGTCCGGTAGTTGAGCGTCCGCATCTTCCACGCGAGGTAGTGCGGGTCGAGGGGGATGCAATGCCCCCCGACGCCGGGCCCCGGCGTAAATTTCATGAAACCGAACGGCTTCGTCGCCGCGGCCTCGATCACCTCCCACACGTCGACGCCCAGCTTGTCGCACACGATCGCCATCTCGTTGACGAGCCCGATGTTCACGCTGCGGAACGTGTTCTCGAGGATCTTCACGAGCTCGGCCGCTTCCGTCGATGACACCGGTACGAGGTTCTCGATAGCGGGCTCGTAGACGGCCATCGCCACGCGGCGACACGCCGCCGTCAGTCCGCCCACCACCTTGGGCGTATTGCGCGTATTCCACTGCGGATTGCCGGGATCCACCCGCTCAGGCGAGAAGGCGAGGAAGAAGTCCTGGCCCGGCTTGAGCCCCGTCGATTCGAGCGCGGGGAGCAGCAGCTCGCGCGTGGTGCCGGGATAGGTCGTCGACTCGAGCACGATGAGCTGCCCGCGTCGCAGCGTCTGCTTGACAGAGTCCGTCGCCGCGAGCACGTAGCTCACGTCGGGATCTTTGGTCTTCGAGAGCGGCGTGGGAACGCAGATCGACACGACGTCCGGCTCGCGCAGCCGCCCCAGGTCCGTCGTCGCGCTGAACTGCCCCGCCTTCAGGGCGCTCGACACGTCCGTGGCGGACACGTCCTGCACGTGCGAATGTCCCTGGTTCAGGCTCTCCACCAGGCCCTTGCTCACGTCGAAGCCGAGCACCCGGAACCCGGCGCGCGCGAACTCCATCGCGAGGGGCAGCCCGACGTAACCGAGCCCGACGATGCCAATGAGCGCGGAGCGGTCTTTCGCCTTCGCGATGAGGACCTCTTCAGAGGACCGGGTCGTGGTGGTACTCACGGCGACACCGGCGCGCCGCCGGTTGCGAGCGAGCGCGTGGCCGCGTCGAGCACGCGCACCACCCGCACGCCGTCCTCGGCGTTCGCGCGGGGCGGCTCCGCCCCCCGGGCCACGCGAGCGAAGTGGCCGAGCTCCGCGGCGAGGGGCTCGACGTTGGGAATCCTCGGAATGAAAATGTCCCCCTCCCGAATGGACAGCGCCTCCCCGTACGATCGGTACTCCGGCGGCCGGTCCACTCCCTTGTCATAGATACGGAGCTTCTCGCGGGCCTCCATATCGTCGAACACGACCATTTTTTGCGCCCCCACGACGGTGAGCTTCCGCTCTTTGTGCGGGTCCAACCAGGATAGCTGCACGTGTGCGAGCACGCCGCTCCCGAACTCCATCGTCAGGAACACGACGTCCTCGACCTTCGGTTGCAGGTAGCTCCGACCATGCGCCGCCACGCGCACGGGGGCTTCCCCAAGCAAGTACAGTGCCACCGAGACGTCGTGAGGCCCGAAGCTCCAGAGCGCGTTTTCATCGGCGCGAACCTGCCCCAAGTTGACGCGCAGACCATACAAGTAATAGATCCGCCCGAGCTCGCCGCCCTGGACCAGGGCCCGCAACCGCTCCACCGCTGGGTGGAACAGGAGCAGATGCCCCGCCAGCACGGGAACCCGCCGCGCGGCGGCGGCGCGCGCCACCGCCTCCGCATCGTGCACGCTGAGCGCGAACGGCTTTTCGACCAGGCACGGCTTCCCCGCCTCGATGCATTGTAGCGCCAACGTGGCGTGCGTGCCGGCGGGCGACGCGACCACCACGGCGTCCACCCGGCTCAAGAGATCCGCCACGTCGGCCGTCACGTGCGCGCTCGGGTGCTGCCGCCCGACACGCTCGCGCACCTTGGCGTCGAGGTCGCACACCGCGGCCAGCTCCGCGTCCGCGAGGCCGGCGACGGTGCGGACGTGGTTGCGGCCCCACGCGCCGGCGCCGATGACGCCGAGCCGGAGGCGGTTCACCGGTAGAATCCACGGATCGTCTCGATCACGCAGTCGAGCTGCGCCCGCGTCAGCTCAGGATACACCGGAAGTGACAACGCCTCCCGGGACGCCCGTTCGGACTCGGGGAACTGCCCCGCCTGGTAGCCCAGGTGCTTGAAGCACGGCTGCAGGTGGAGCGGCAGTGGGTAATAGATGGCGCTACCGATGCCCTGCGCCTTGAGGTGCGCCTGCAGCTCGTCGCGGCGCTCCGCGCGGACCGTGTACTGATGATAGATGTGCTCGTTCGCGGGGTCCACCGGCGGCGGCCGGAGGGCGCCTCGCCCTCCCGGAGTGACGGCGAACGCGCGCGTATAGTAGTCCGCGTGCTCCCGGCGCTTGGCCGACCACGCCGAGAGGTGCGGCAGCTTCGCAAGCAGCACCGCCGCCTGGAGCGTATCGAGCCGCGAGTTCGTGCCCACTTCGTCGTGGTAGTACTGTTTCGCGCCGCCGTGCAGGCGCAGCGTGCTGAGGCGCGCCGCCAGGGCATCGTCCGACGTGACGATGAGACCGCCGTCGCCCCACCCTCCGAGGTTCTTGCTGGGGAAGAACGAGAAGCCCGACGCCCATCCCATCTCGCCCGCCACCCGCCACTGGCCCCCGATCCGGCGACGCGCCCCGATCGCCTGCGCCGCGTCCTCGATGATCGGAAGACCGTGGGTGCGCGCGATCGCATCGAGCCGCTCCATGGCGGCCATCTGGCCGTAGAGGTGCACCGGCATGATGGCGCGGGTGCGCCGGGTAATAGCGGCTTCGACGCCTGCAGGGTCGATATTGAACGTGTCCGGCTCGATGTCCACGAAGACCGGGGTACCGCCCGCGTTATGGATCGTCCCGGCGGTGGCGAAGAACGTGAACGGCGTGGTGATGACTTCGTCGCCAGGCTTGAGCCCTAACGCCTTGAGGGGCAGGAGCAGCGCGTCCGTCCCGCTCGCGCAGGCGATGCCGTGCTTGGCCCGCGCCAGCTCGGCGAGCGCCGTCTCGAGGCGCGACACCGCTGGACCCATCACGAACTGTTGCGACTCGATCACCGCCTGGACGGCCGGCAGGACTTCGCCCTTGATGGCGTCGTACTGCGCCACGAGGTCGAGGAGTGGCACGTTCACCGGATCAGCATCCCGCACGAGCGCGGCTGTTCATCCGGTGCGGCGTGACTCGGGAAGGGGCCGTTGCGCCAGCTGCCGCAAGACGCCGTTCGACTCTTCGTAGCTGGTGCCGCACACCGCACACGTGCCCTGCCCGGCCGTCACCGAGAGCCGCTCGCCGCACTGACACATCCACCCCACGCGCCGCGCGGGGACGCCGACCATGAGCCCGTAGGCCGGGACATCGGAGGTCACTACGGCCCCGGCACCGATAAACGCGTACTCGCCGAGCGTGACGCCGCACAGGATCGTCGCGTTGGCGCCGATCGAGCTGCCGCGTCTCACGCGGGTCGGCCGGTACTCGTGCTTGCGCGACACGTGACTGCGCGGGTTCAACACGTTGGTGAACACGCAGGAGGGCCCGCAGAAGACGTCGTCCTCCAGCGTCACCCCTTCGTAGATCGAGACGTTGTTCTGAATCTTGACGTTGTTCCCGATCCGGGTGCCCGGCATGACCACGACGTTCTGTCCCAGGTTGCAGCGCTCGCCGATGACGGCGCCCGGCATCACGTGGCAGAAATGCCAGATCTTCGTACCGCGCCCGACCGTCGCGCCTTCGTCGACGTAGCTCGATTCGTGGACGAAATACTCCGCCATCTACACTCCGATCACCTTGACCTCGAGCTCCAGCTCGACCCCCGTCTTCTTGGCGACGGTCTTGCGCACGTGCTCGATAACCTTCAGCACGTCGCTCGCCGTCGCGTTCCCCGTGTTGACGATGTAGTTCGCGTGCATGGTGGACACCTGGGCGCCGCCGACCGTGTAGCCCTTCAGGCCACACTCGTCGATGAGGGCTCCCGCCGTGCGGGTGCCACCCGGGTTCTTGAAGACCGAGCCGCAGTTGGGCTGGTCGAACGGCGTTCCGGCCTTTCGCCACCGCAGCAGCTTGTCCTGAATTTCCTTCAGCTTCGCGGGCGGCTCTTCGATCAGCGCGAGCTTCGCCTCGAGGACGATCACGTTGCCAAGGTTCGAGGAGCGGTACTTGAAGGAAATCTGCTTGCGCGCGATCTGGCGCACGCGGCCCTTCGCATCCATCACCGTCACCTCGGTGAGCACCTCGGCGAACTCCGCGCCATGGGCGCCGGCGTTCATGTACACGCCGCCGCCCACGGTGCCGGGAATGCCCCGAAACCGCTCGACGCCGGCGAAGCCGGCCTCCGCGGTACGGCGTGCCAGGATCGGTGTCGCCACACCGGCGCCGACGATCGCGGTGGCGCCTTTCATCTCGAAGCGGTCGAGGCCCTTGCCGACCCGGATCACCACGCCGGGAAATCCACCATCCTTCACGAGCACGTTCGAGCCGAGCCCGACGGCGAGCCAGGGCAGGCCGCGGTCCTGGGCGAGCTGAAGCGCCTTGGCGACGTCGTCCGCATCGGCGGGCGTGACGAGGAAGCGCGCCGGGCCCCCGATCCGGTACGTGGTAGACGCCGCGAGCGGCTCGTTCTCGAGCATGCGCCCGCGGAACTTGAGCTTCGGGGCGGGCGGAGCGGACGGCGCAGGGCGTGCGGGCCCCTTGCCCGAGCTCGCCGGCTTGGTCGACGCCTTGGCTACGCCCGGCCGGCCGGCGTGCGGCTTGGCGCCGCCGCCGCCTTTGCGACTCCCGGCGTCCGGCTTTGGACGGTTGTCCTTTCGTGCCATTCTTGGAGACTCCTCACGCTGCCGGTTCGGCTGCGCAAAGCGATGATCGCGTCGCAGGCGGCGCTCGCGGCCGACATCGTCGTCGTGTACGGGACGCGGTGCATCAGCGCCGCGCGCCGGATCGCGTAGTCGTCCGCCTGCGTGAACTTCCCGAGGGGCGTGTTGATCAGGAGCTGCACGTCGCCCGACACGATCAGGTCGATCGCGTTCGGCCGCCCTTCGTGTACTTTCGCCACCCGCTCCGCCGGAACACCGCGCGCCCGCAGGTACCGCGCGGTGCCGTCGGTGGCCGTGATCCGGAACCCCATCTCGTGAAACCGCCGCACGATCGGCAGCACGGTCGGCTTATCCGAGTCGTTGACCGTGACGAAGATCGCACCCGCGAGCGGCAAGCTGCCGTCGGCGGCGATCTGCGCCTTCGCGAACGCCATCCCGAAGCTGTCGGCCAGCCCCATCACTTCGCCCGTCGAGCGCATCTCCGGGCCCAGGATGGTATCGACCCCAGGCAGCTTCGTGAAGGGGAAGACGGCCTCCTTGACCGCCACCCCGGGGAGCGGAAGGTCATCGGGAATGCCCATTTCGTCCAGGGTGTGCCCGGCGATCACTGCCGCCGCGAGCTTGGCCAGGGAGACGCCGGTGGCCTTGCTCACGAAGGGGACCGTCCGGGATGCCCGTGGATTCACCTCGAGCACGTAGACCACGCCATCCTTGATGGCATACTGGACATTGATCAGACCCACGACGCCGAGCGCCTCGGCGAACGCCTTGGTGTGACGCCGCATTTCCTCGACCTGCCGATCGCCGATCAGGTAGGGGGGCAAGACGCAGGCCGAGTCTCCCGAATGGACCCCGGCGTCCTCGATATGCTGCATCACGCCCGCCACCACGCAACGTTGCCCGTCGGCCAGGGCGTCGACGTCCCCCTCGAAGGCGTCCTCCAGGAAGCGATCGATGAGCACGGGATGCTCCGGAGCGACACGGGCGGCTCTCTCGAAGTAATCCCGCAGGGAGCCTTCGTCGTAGACGATCTCCATCGCCCGGCCACCGAGCACGTATGACGGCCGGACCAGCACCGGGAAGCCGATCCGCTCCGCGACCTTCACGGCCTCGTCAACGGAGCGCGCGGTCCCGTTTGCCGGCTGCGTGACCCCGAGGCTGTCGGCCAGCGCTTCGAAGCGGCCGCGGTCCTCCGCCACGTCGATCGAGTCCGGTGGCGTGCCGAGGATCGGGACGCCGGCGGCCTCGAGCGGCTTGGTCAGACGCAGCGGGGTCTGCCCGCCGAGCTGGACCACGACCCCCTTGGGTTGCTCCCACCGCACGATCTCGAGCACGTCCTCGAGGGTGAGGGCTTCGAAGTACAGCTTGTCGGAGATGTCGAAATCGGTCGACACGGTCTCGGGGTTCGAGTTGATCATCACCGTCTTGAAGCCGAGCTCACGGAAGGCCAATCCGGCCCGCACGCAGCAGTAATCGAACTCCACGCCCTGCCCGATGCGGTTTGGTCCGCTCCCGAGGATCACGATCCCTTGCGCGCCGAACGGCTCCGATTCGTTCTCGGTGTCGTACGAGCTGTAGAGGTACGGCGTCGCGGACGGGAACTCCCCGGCGCACGTGTCCACCGTCTTGTAGGCGGGGTGGATACCGAGGCGCCAGCGGGTCTCACGGACCGCTGCTTCGGACAGGTTCCGCAGCGCGCCGAGCTGCGTGTCCGAAAACCCCATCCGCTTCATGCGGCGCCATTCGGGGGCTCCGACCTCCTCCGGCGAGATCCCGGCGAACCAGCGTTCGGCATCGAGCAACTCCTGCAACTGGAACAGGAACCAGGGGTCGATGCCCGATGCCCGGGAGATGTCCTCGATCGAGACGCCGGCGAGCAGGGCGCGCTTGACCTGGAACACGCGCTCCGGCGTGGGCGTCCGCAGCGCGACGCGGAGGTCCTCCGGGCTGTCGCTCGTGAGCCGATCGTCCGCCAGCGACGCTCCCACCACCCAGCCCGGCCGGCCGATCTCGAGCGCGCGCAGTCCCTTCTGGAACGCCTCCTTGAACGTGCGCCCGATCGCCATGGCTTCGCCCACGGACTTCATCTGCGTGGTGAGGCGGTAGTCGGCCGTCGGAAACTTCTCGAACGCGAACCGCGGCACCTTCACCACGACGTAGTCGAGCACCGGCTCGAACGACGCCGGCGTGGTCCGGGTGATGTCGTTCGGCAGCTCGTCGAGCGTGTAGCCGACGGCGAGTTTGGTGCCGATCCGCGCGATCGGGAAGCCGGTCGCCTTCGACGCGAGCGCCGAGGAACGCGATACGCGCGGGTTCATCTCGATCACGAGCATCTCGCCGTCGGCGGGATTGACGGCGAACTGGATGTTGCAGCCGCCGGCCTCGACGCCGATCTCGCGGATGATGGCGATCGCCGCGTCGCGCATACGCTGGTACTCGCGGTCGCTCAACGTCATCGCCGGGGCGACGGTGATCGAGTCCCCGGTGTGCACGCCCATCGGATCCAGGTTCTCGATCGAGCACACGATCACCACGTTGTCTCGGCCGTCGCGCATCACCTCGAGCTCGAACTCTTTCCACCCGAGCACGCTCCGCTCAATGAGCGTCGTGTGCACCGGCGACAGCTCGAGCGCCCGCGCCACCATCTCCTCGAGCTCGGCGCGGTGGTAGGCCACGCCTCCCCCCGTGCCGCCCAGGGTAAACGATGGGCGGATGATCGCCGGGAAGCCGCTCTCGGCCGCCGCGGCGACGCCGTCCCCAACCGAGCTAACCGTGCGGCCCGCCGGCGTCGCCAGCCCGATGCGCCGCATCGCGGCGCTGAACTCGGCCCGGTCCTCAGCCATCTGGATCGCGCGGGCGTTGGCGCCGATGAGCTCCACGCCGAAGCGCTCGAGCGTGCCGTCACGCACCAGCGCCATCGCCACGTTGAGCGCCGTCTGCCCGCCCATGGTCGGCAACAGGGCGTCGGGGCGCTCCCGTTCGATCACCTTGCGGACCCACTCGGGCGTGACCGGCTCGATGTAGGTGCGGTCCGCCAGCTCCGGGTCCGTCATGATCGTCGCGGGATTCGAATTGACGAGCACGACGAAGTAGCCCTCTTCCTTGAGGGCCTTGACGGCCTGCGTGCCCGAATAATCGAACTCCGCGGCCTGGCCGATGACGATCGGCCCGGAGCCGAGGAGCAGGATGCGCCGGAGATCAGTCCGTTTGGGCATCGACTACTTCCTTTAACGTGTCGTCGAGCGAATAGCGGGGTCCCCACCCCGTCGCCGCCCGCAGCTTCGCCGCATCCCCCACCAGGTGCAAGATGTCGCCCCCACGGACCAGCTCCGGGTCCGCTTCGGGAATCGGGTGGGCGCCGATCAAATCGGCCAGCCGGAAGAACAGCTGCTCGAGCGAGACGGCGTCCCCCGATGCCACGTTGTAGACCTCACCCGGCACGCCTTTGACCAGCAATCGGGCGTACGCGTCCACCACGTCGCGCACGTGCAGGAATTCTCGCACCGGCTCCTCGAGCGCGGCGAGCTCGGCGCCGGCTTTGCTGGCCGCGTAGGCGGAGCACGGCGCGACGGGATCCGTTTCGCGGCGCGGCCGCGACTCCGTCGAGGCGCCGTAGACTTCGCTCGTCGACACGATCAGCACGACCGGATCGGCGCGGCCCGCCCGCTTCGCCTCGCCGAGCACCTGCACCACCCGGGCGGTCCCCGCGGCGTTGACATTCCAGGCATAACCCGGGTCGCGCGTGGCCTCGGTGCCCGACGACACCGCGGCAAGGTGGACGACCGCGTCATACGGCAGGCCCACGACGTTCAGGACCGACTCCGTGTCCCCCAGCTCGAGCGGCAGCCACCGCACGGCCGCCCGCTCGTCGGGCGAGAGATCGGCGGCGGGCGCAACCGGCGCCGGGCTCTGACCCGGCCGCACGGCACCATATACATCGCGGCCGTCCGTGAGCAGGCGCCGGACGAGCCAGCGGCCTACGAAGCCGTCGGCACCCGTCACCAGCACCCTCACGACTGCCGCTCCACGTCGGCATCCACCATCATGCGCACGAGTTGGGCGAAGCTTGTGGTCGGCGACCAGCCGAGCTCCCGAACCGCCTTGCTGGGATCGGCTTGGAGCGCGTCCACCTCCGCGGGGCGCACCAAGCGCGGATCCACCTTCACGTAGCGCTTCCAGTCGAGTCCCACGTGCGAGAACGCCAGCTCGCATAATTCCCGAACGGTGTGTGTCTCGCCCGTTCCGACGACGTAGTCGGTGGGCTCCGGGCGCTGCAGCATACGCCACATGGCATCCACGTAGTCGCCGGCAAAGCCCCAGTCGCGCCGAGCCTCCAGGTTGCCGAGCGCGAGCTCCCGCGCCCGCCCCTTCACGATACGTGCCACGCCGTCCGTCACTTTGCGAGTGACGAACTCGAGCCCGCGGCGCGGCGACTCGTGATTGAACAGGATGCCGCTCACGGCGTAAAGTTCGTAGGACTCGCGGTAGTTGACCGTGATCAGGTGCCCGTAGACCTTCGCGACCCCGTAGGGCGACCGCGGGTAGAACGGCGTCGTCTCGCGCTGGGGCGTCTCCCGCACCTTGCCGAACATCTCGGACGAGCTCGCCTGATAGACTCGCGCCGTCGGATGCGCGAGCCGCACTGCCTCCAGCAGCCGCGTGACGCCCAGCGCCGTGAATTCGCCCGTCAGCACCGGCTGCGTCCACGACGTGGGCACGAAACTCTGCGCCGCCAGGTTGTAGATCTCGTCGGGTTTCGCGTCGCGCACGACGGCCGTCAGGGAGTGCTGGTCCAGCAGGTCCGCGGGCACGATCTCGACGCGGTCGAGGAGATGTCCGATTCGCTCGTACGAATCGTGCGACGTGCGACGGACGACGCCCACGACCTGATAGCCCTTCGCGAGTAACAGCTCCGCGAGGTACGAGCCATCCTGCCCGGTGATGCCGGTGATCAGCGCGATGCGCCGGGGTTGCCGCTCCTCCCTTGCTGGTTTAGCTTTAGGCCGCTTTTTCGAGGCGCTCATTTCTCCAGTCGGGCAGGCCCATGGCGCGAGTGTGTGAGATCTGTGGCAAAGGCCCCATCGTGGGTCACAGCATCAGCCACGCGAACAATAAGACGAATCGCCGCTGGTATCCGAACCTCCAGCGCGTGCGCGCCCTGGTGAACGGCACGCCGCGGCGCCTCCGGGTCTGCACCCGCTGCCTCAAGTCGAACCGCGTCACGAAGGCCGCCTAACGAAAAGGGGGACCCAGGGTCCCCCTTGCCGCACGGCCCCCCGCCTCCGGGTTCCGCCTTCCCGTCGGGTCACGCCCCCAGCAGTTCGATTCGAGCCACCTCCGCGCCGTCGCCGGCGCGATGGCCCAGCTTGATGATCCGGGTGTAGCCGCCGGGGCGTGACGCGAACCGCGGCCCCAGATCCTTGAAGAGCTTGCCGGTCACGGTGCGGTCCTTCAGACGCCGCTCGACCAGCCGACGGGCGTGGAGATCGCCCCGCCGTGCCAGCGTAATGAGCCGCTCGGCGTAGGGGCGCAACTCCTTGGCCTTCGCCTCGGTCGTCACGATCCTGTCGTGCCGGAAGAGACTCGTGGCGAGGTTCGCGAGCAGCGCCTTCTTGTGGCTCGCCGTGCGCGAGAGCTGCCGTCCCTTGGCGCGATGGCGCATTACTCCAGGTCCTCTTCCGTCGCCTGCGCCAGGGGCGCCGTGCCCGGATCCACCACCTTCAGCTCGTCCGGCGTCTCTTCGAACTTCATCCCGAAGTTGAGCCCCTCGCGCCGCAGAAGGTCGGCGATCTCCCCGAGCGCCTTCTCGCCGACGTTCTTGACCTTCAGCAGGTCTTCCTCGCGATACTGCACCAGGTCGCCCAGCGTCCGGATGTTGGAGTTCTTGAGCGAGTTGACCGAGCGGACCGACAGGCCCACGTCGTCGATCGAGCGCGCCAGCACCTCGCGCAGACGGCTCGTCGCGGCTCCGCCGTTCCCCGCCGGCTGCGCCGAGACCATCGGCACCTTCCCGAAGTCGACGAAGAACCGGAAGTGCTCCTGCGCGAGCGCCGCGGCGTACGCGACGGCGTCCTCGGGCGAAATCGTCCCGTTGGTCTCGACGGTGAGGGTGAGCCGATCGTAATCCGTGCGCTGCCCCACGCGTGTCTCGGCGACGGTGAAGTTGGCGCGGCGCACCGGATTGTAGATCGAGTCCACACGCACCACGTCCACCGGCATTGTTCGGTCGACCGGATGTTGTTCCGCCTCGACGTATCCGCGACCCTTGTTCACATACAGCTCGCCGCCGATCTCGCGGTCGTCCTGCACCGTGAACAACAGCTGATCGGGATTCACGATCGTCACGGCGCTGTGCGCCTCGATGTCGCGCGCGAACACGGGTCCGGCCTTGTCGTGCTTGATGTGCAGGACGGCCTCGTCCACGTCGGGCACCAGCACCAACGTCAGCTGCTTCAAGCGCTGGATGATCTGGTGCACGTCCTCGACCACACCGGGGATCGTTTGATGCTCGTGGACGACGCCATCCAGGCGGAACGCCCACACCGCCGCCCCTCGCAGGGACGAGAGCAGCATGCGCCGCAACGAATTCCCGAGGGTGTAGCCATAGCCCCGCTCGAGCGGCTGAAGCCGAAACTCGGCGGCATTCGGGTTGTCTTCCCGCTTGGTCATCTCGACCAGGTGGGGGCGGACCAGCCCGGTCAAATCAAGGGTCGTCATGATCACTTGGAATAGAGCTCGACGATTAACTGTTCTTGGGCGGCGATCGGGATGGCGTCGCGGGTGGGCCGCTGCGTCATCCGGCCGAGCGCCTTGTCGGTATCGACCTGGATCCACGACACGGGTTGCTGCCGGCCGAACTGCTCGAGCGCATGCTTCACCAGCACGAACTCGCGGCTCGCGTCGGCGATCTTCACCTCGGCCCCTGGCCCCACGCGGTACGATGGGACGTCCACCGTCCGGCCGTTCACCTGCACATGACGATGGCGCACCAGCTGGCGGGCCTGCCGGCGCGATACGGCGAACCCCATCCGGTAGACCAGGTTGTCGAGGCGGCTCTCGAGGGCCACGAGTAACGCCTCACCGGTCACGCCGGGTTCCTTGAGCACGCGATTGAAGATGTTGCGGAACTGCCGCTCCGAGAGTCCGTAGATCCGCTTGACCTTCTGTTTCTCCCGCAGCTGCCGTTGGTAGTCAGACGCCTTGCGGCGCCGCCCCGATGATTGGCCATGCTGGCCGGGCGCATAGGGGCGCCGCTCCACCGCGCACTTCTCGGTCAGACAGCGGGTGCCCTTGAGGAATAGCTTGGTCCCCTCGCGCCGGCACAGCTTGCACGCCGGTCCCGTGTAGCGGGCCATCGCTCAGACCCGCCGTTTCTTGGGCGGCCGGCACCCATTGTGCGGAATCGGCGTCACGTCGCGGATCGAGCGGATCTGCAGCCCCGCGGTGGCGAGCGCCTGGATCGCGGATTCGCGCCCCGAGCCGGGGCCCTGCACGCGTACGTGCACGCGCCGGACGCCCAGGTTCATCGCTTCGCGAGCCGCTTGCTCCGCCGCCACGGTGGCGGCAAACGGCGTCGACTTCTTCGAGCCCTGGAACCCGGCCTTGCCCGAGGATCCCCAGGTGAGGGTGTTCCCCTGCATGTCCGTGATCGTGATGAGCGTGTTGTTGAACGTCGCCGTGATGTGGGCGATGCCTTCCGCCTCGACCACCTTCTTGGCGCGCTTCGCGCCTGCTGTCGCTTTCGCCTGTGCCATTTACTTCTTCAGGAGGGGCTTTTTCTTGCCCGCGATGGCGCGCCGGGGCCCCTTTTTGGTGCGCGCATTCGTGTGGGTGCGCTGGCCGCGCACCGGCAAATTCTTGCGGTGACGCGTTCCGCGATACGTCCCGATGTCCATCAGTCGCTTGATGTTCATCGCGACCTCCGTGCGGAGCGCGCCCTCGACCTTGTAATCCCGCTCGATCACCTGCCGCAGCCGCGCGACTTCGGCATCCCGGAGGTCCCGAACGCGCGCGTCCGCGTTGACTCCGGTCTCCGCGAGGATCTTGCTCGCGTTCCGCGGACCGATGCCGTAGATGTACGGAAGGGCGTACAGGATTTTCTTGTCGCGCGGCAGGTCGACGCCCGCAATGCGTGCCATGACGCTCTACCCCTGCCGCTGCTTGTGCTTGGGACTGCGCTTGCAAATGACGCGAATGACCCCTCGCCGCTTGATCACCTTGCAGTGCTCACAGATCGGTTTGACGCTGGTGCGAACCTTCAAACGCCACGCTCCGAGAAAAAAATCCAATTAAGTCTTGAACTATAGACGGGGCCGTAAGTTCACGCAAGGGGCGCAATTACGGGGCACTTCGTACCTCGGCCAGCACCCACGCGTCGCTCGGTTTTCGAAATCCCAGGAAGATGGTTTCGCGCCGCTCGTCAGTGGTGCCCGCGACCACGTAGCGTCGATCGAGCTCGGCGTACCCGCGTCCCGGCTCGACCTCGCGGACCGCGCGGACGGACAACGTACGCTCGACGCCGGCGCGGAGGTGCCGCCGCAACAGCTCGACGGCCTGCGCGCGACCCACGGGGGCCGAGGGGTCCGCGCCCGGAATCTGAAGGACGAGACTAGCGCATTGCCCGACAACCGCTTGCGCGTCGTGGGCAAGCCACGCCTGGCGCACGCGCTCGGCGGCGTCGGGAAGCGATCCCTGACCCCGGGCGCGTCCGGCGAGCAAGAGACCGAGCGCCAGCACCGCCATTACACGGCCCATCACAGCGTCTCCATCAACCGCTGGTACACCCCCCGCGGGTCTGCGGCCCGGGTGATGGGGCGACCCACCACGAGATGTGTCGCGCCCCACCCCGCGGCCTCCGCCGCGCTGATGGTGCGAGTCTGATCGTCGTCCGCGTCGCCGATCCCGCGGACGCCGGGCACGACGATCCACGCATCGGGCCCGAGCGCTTGGCGCAGCAGGGCCAGCTCCCGACCCGACGCGACGACGCCGCGCAGCCCCGCCGCCGCTGCCAGTCGGGCCAGGCGCTCCGCCTCGACCCCCAGGTCGGGCACGCCGCGCCCCACTACGCGCTCGAAGTCGCCGGCGTCGTGCGACGTGAGGACCGTGACGCCGACCAGCGCCATGTCGCCGGCGCCCCGCGCCGCCGCGGCCAGCACCGCCGGCCCCGCCAAGGCATGGACGGTGGCCATCGCGACTCCGTGAGCGCGTGCGGCCTCGACCGCACCTGCCACCACGCTTGGAATGTCGTGCCACTTGAGGTCGAGGAATACGCGGATGCCGCGCGCGTTGAACTCGCGGATCAAGGCGGGGCCCCCGCCCTCGCGCACGTACAGCACCGGCCCGATCTTCGCCCAACGCAGTCCTGGGAGCCGCGCCGCGAGATCCAGCGCCTCGCGCCCGCTCGGCAGATCGAACGCGACGACGAGCTCAGCCACGCATCAGCTCCCGCGCCACGCGCTCAGGAACTCTCGGATCGGCGAGCGCCGCGGTGCCGATCGCCACGAGCGACGCGCCCGCCGCGAGATACTCGCGCGCGTCCCCTGCGGTGCGGATCCCCCCGACACCGATCACCGGGATCGCGACCGCCGCCCTGACCTTGCGCGTAGCCAGGACACCGATCGCCAGGAGCGCCGGACCGCTTACGCCTCCCGCACCGTTGCCCAGGCGCCGGTCGAGCGTGCCGGGGACGGTGTTCACCAGGGTGATCGCGTCCGCACCCTCCCGGTGCGCTACCTCCGCCATCGCGGCGATGTCGGGCAATACCGGGGAGAGTTTCACCGCGATCGGCCGGGTCGCAACGGCACGGCAGTGGCGCACCAGATCGCGGAGGCTGTCCGGCGTCGCCCCGAACTCGAGCCCTCCGGCGCTGGTGTTCGGGCAGGAAGCATTGATCTCGAACGCCGTGACACCCTCGAGATCGGTCAGGCCTTTGATGACGCGCACGTAATCCGCCACGGTCGCGCCCGCCACGTTGACCAGCACTCGCGCCTTCCGCAGGTGGGCCGCGAGCCACGGCAGCTCGTGTTGGCGCGCCGCGTCGAGCCCGGGGTTGGCGAGCCCGACGGCGTTGAGCATGCCGCCCACGAACTCGGCGACGCGCGGCGCCGGGTGTCCGCGCCGCGGCTCGGGGGTGACCGCTTTGGTGACGATCCCACCCAGCGCTTCCAGATCGATCACACGGGAGACCTCCCGTCCGAAACCGGCGGTGCCAGAAGCGAGGAGGACTGGGTTTTGGAAGGAGGTGCCGAACAACCGGATCGGCGTCACCGACCCCTCGTCGGCGCGGCCACAGCGAGCTTGCGCTCGAGCTCGAGGAGGTAGGCGACGATGCCGTCCGCGATGGCGCTCGCGATCTTGTGTTGACCGAGGCTCGAGGCGAGGAACCCCGCGTCCGTGCGATTCGTGGCGAACCCGGTCTCGACGAGGATGGCGGGTCGCCGCGCGGTCGTGAGCACCATGAACCCCGCCTGCTGGACGCCGTGATTGCCGCCCGGATGGATGCGCGCCACGGAGTCCTGCACGAGCTGGGCGAGCTGCGCCGACTCCCGCAGATATTCGTTGAGCTGGAGGTCGCGCAGGATGTAGCCCAGGGGACCCGTGGCGACGCTCGACCCTCCGGTCTCGAAGCTGATCGCCTCGTTTTCCATCTGGGCGACGCGCTCCTGGTCTTCCGTCTTCGCGTCCGAGAGAAAGTACGTCTCCACCCCGCTTGCTTGATCGCCCCGCCGGCTCTCGGGCATCGCGTTCACATGGATGCTCACGAACAGATCGCAGTCGGCCTTGCAGAACGCGCCGCGATCCGTGAGGTCGATGAGGGTGTCGGTGGACCGGGTCAGCACCGCGCCGATCCCCCGGCGCACCAGCTCCGCGCGCAACAGCCGACCGATCGCCAGCGTGATGTCCTTCTCGACGAGGTGCGCGGGGAAATGCCGACCGGGATTCCCGGGGTCGGCGCCGCCATGGCCGGGATCGATCACCACACGGTGACTGTGCCGCAGCCCCGTCAGGGGATTCGGCGCGGCGGGTGCGGGAGGCGGGGAAAGCGGGGGAGAGGGGGAAGCCGAAGCACCCGCGGCGGCGGGCGCAGCCGGGGACAAGACCGGAGGCGGGGTCGCCGTCACTGCAGCCGCGACCGGCAACTCCACGAGACGACCCCCACCCCCCAAATCCACCCCGCTGGCGCCGCTTATCCCCGGCTCCCAGCGGTACCGCCCTCCGAGTGCCCGCGGCACGCCGTCGGCGAGCCAGTTGAGCGGCAGGAACACGGTATCGCGGGCGACGTACGGCTCACCCACGAGCGCGTACACGACGCCTCCCGCACGCACGAACGGCGCGCCGAGCTGGAACACGAACGTCGTCCCGGAGAGGGCGACCGAGACGCGCGACCCGTCGAGCGCCAGCGTCAAGCCGAGCGGCTCTGCGAGCCGGGGCGCCGCCACCGCCGCATTGCCTCGCTCCAAGGTGACCGGTACAGTGGTCTCGCCGCGTGGTGTCGTGATCAGCACCGCCTGTGTCAACCACAGCAGGGGGATCACGCTCGCCTCCCTTTGACTCCGCGCGCGAGCTCCCGCTCCGCCACGCGTCGCTTCAGCTCTTCGCGCTTGTCGTGCTGCTTTTTGGCTTTCGCGAGTGCGATCGCCACTTTGGCGAGCCCGTCCTTGAAGTACAACTCGAGCGGCACAATCGTGAGCCCCTTGCGGCTCGTGCCACCGATGAGTTTTCGGATCTCGTGGGAATGGAGCAAGAGCTTGCGCGAGCGGGCGGGAGGCGGATTGTTGTAGCTGCCGGGAAGGTAGGCGGAGATCGTCATTCCCTCGAGCCACACCTCACCGTTGCGGACGTGCGCGTACGACTCTCCGAGACTCGCCTTCCCTGCGCGCAACGACTTGACTTCCGTTCCCGTAAGCACGAGACCGGCCTCCCACGTCTCCAGGAGATGGTAGTCATGTCGCGCCCGCGGGTTGCGGGCGATGGAGACTTTGTCCACCAGGCCAGCGCAAGATAGAAATCGCGATGAGAGCGGTCAAGCCAAGAGTTGACTTGGGGTTATACCGCGGCTTAGATTCGCCGTTCCGCGAACGGGCCGAAGTGGTGGAACTGGTAGACGCGCTGGCTTCAGGAGCCAGTGGGCGCAAGCCCGTGGGGGTTCGAGTCCCCCCTTCGGCACTTCTCGACGGCTAGTATCTCGGCAGACTCGGATCCACGTTCACCGCCCACGCGTCGATCCCACCCCGCAGACTGCGCACCTTCGAGAAACCAGCCGCTTTCAGGATGTCGAGCGCTTTGAGTGAGCGCGCGCCATGATGGCAATGGGTCACGATCTCGCGATGGCCGTCGAGCTCGCCCAGCCGATCGGGCAGCTCTCCCAGCGGGATGAGCACGGCGCCGTCGATGTGGGCGATCTCGTGCTCGTGGGGCTCACGGACGTCGATCACCAGCAGGTCGGGGTTGCGCTGCCATTCGTCGTGGAGCTCCTGGGCGGAGATCTCGGCCCCATCATACGACGGTTCCGCGCCGATCCCGCAGAAGGCCTGGTAGTCGATGAGCTCGGTGACGGTCGGATGCGCGCCGCACACCGGGCAGTCGGGATCCTTCTCCAGCGTGAGCTCGCGGAACTGCAGTTTCAGCGCATCGAACAGGAGCAGGCGCCCGATGAGCGGCTCGCCCGCGCCGAGGATGAGCTTGATGGTCTCCATAGCCTGGATCGAGCCGATGATGCCGGGCAGGACGCCCAGCACACCGCCTTCGGCGCACGACGGTACCAGCCCCGGAGGCGGCGGCTCGGCGTAGAGGCAGCGGTAGCAGGGCCCGCGCTTCGCGTGGAACACCGATGCCTGGCCCTCGAACCGGAATATTGAGCCATAGACGTTCGGCTTGTCGAGCAGCACGCACGCATCGTTGACGAGGTAGCGGGTGGGGAAATTGTCCGTGCCGTCCGCCACGATGTCGAACTCGCGGATGATGTCGAGGGCGTTCTCGGAGATGAGCCGGGTCTCGAACCTTTCGACCTGGACGTTAGGGTTCAGGTCGTGGATGCGCGCCGCGGCCGACTCGAGCTTGGAGACACCCACCGTGGACGTGCCGTGCAGGATCTGGCGCTGCAGGTTGGTTTTGTCTACGACGTCGAAATCCACGAGCCCGAGCGTCCCGACGCCGGCCGCGGCGAGGTACAGGGCGGCCGGCGAGCCGAGCCCGCCCGCACCGACGAGCAGCACGCGCGCCGCCTTGAGCTTCTTCTGGCCCTCGACGCCCACATCGGGCAGAATGAGGTGGCGCGAGTAGCGCAGGATCTCCTCGTGCGACAGCTTGGGCAGCGGTTCTGCCACCGCCGTACCTCCAGCAATGCTGGGGATGATCGAGACCGTGTCACCAGCCTTGATGGGCGTCTCGCGCTGGGCGAGCTGGCGGATGTCCCGGTCGTTCACGTAGACGTTGACAAAACTGCGCAGCCGGCCGTCGTCCGCAAAGAGATGCGGCTTGAGCGCCGCGTGGTCACCGGTCAGGCGGTCGAGCAGCTCCCCTACGCTGCGCGCTTCCAGCTGAAGCGAGTCACGCCCACCCACAAACGGGCGGAGCGGCGTCGGAATGAGAATCGTCACTGCCATACGACCTTCCGTTCTTCGCGAGTGATAGGCTCTCCGTCAAACGACCCGCGGTCATCGGTGAGGACCCAACTCTTCATCTCACCGGCGCGGCCGCGTCCCACGCCCACGATCACGTAGGACAGCCACGGCCACGCGTGCTCCCGATCGAACGCGGACGGCGCGGGTGGGTGATCGGGATGTGAGTGATACACGCCGATCACGTCGAGTCCGTCGCGGTCCAGCTTCTCCTGCGCCCGCCGGAACGATTCCGGCTCGATCAGATAACGGTTGCGCGCCGCATCGGTGCGCTGGTTCACGAGCGGCACCACCTGGACGACGACTTTGCGATCGGCTTCGAGGACACCGCCGAGCAACCCGCATGCTTCAGCCGGATAGTCGGCCTCGCCGTGCCGGCGGATCGCCGCCTCGTGGCGTGGATCGAGCACGAGCGTCATGGTGCGCCCCTCTCCCCCGGTCCCGTGAGCCGCCGGTGCTCGCTCAGGTACCGCGTCCCCGAGTCGGGGGCGATGACCACGACCAGGGCGGACGAAGGCGGGCGAGGGCGGTCGAGGGCGGTGAGAGTGCGCTCCGCCGCTACGATGGCGGCGCCGGTAGACCAGCCACCGAACAAGCCGGCCTCCCTGGCCAGGCGTCGCACGGCATCTTCCGCCTCCTCCGTCTTCACGAACTCGGTTCGATCGGGCAATCCCGGATCGTAGATCCCCGGGACGATCGCCGTGGCCAGGTGCTTCAAGCCTTCGAGACCGTGGAACGGGCCGTCGGGTTGCACCGCGACCAGCTCGATCGCCGGATTCAGCTCCTTCAGGCGCCGGCCGGTTCCCATCAGCGTTCCCGTCGTGCCCACTCCCGCCACCAGCGCCGTGACCCGGCCCGCGGTCTGGCACCAGATCTCCTCTGCCGTGGTGACGTAGTGCGCCCGCGGATTAGCCGGATGGTTGTATTGATCGGCATACCAGTAGAGATCTGGGCGGCCCGCCACGAGCCGGATGGCTTCCCGAATCGCCCCATCCGAGCCATCCAGGGGGTCGGTGAAGATCACCTCGGCGCCGTAGGTCTCGAGCAGCGCCTTACGCTCCGCGCTGGCGTTGGCGGGCACGCACACGGTGACCCCAATCCCCGCGGCGGCGCCGAGCATTGCGTAAGCGATCGCCGTGTTGCCGCTCGAAGAATCCAGCAGCCGTTTGGCCGGCAGCTCGCCGCGTGCAATGCCGTCGCGCAGGATGAACAACGCCGCGCGGTCCTTCACGGAGCCGCCGGGGTTGAGCCACTCAGCCTTGAGAAACAAGGGCGGACGAGGGCGGTGGAGGGCGGTGGAGGGCGGTAGCGGAATCAGCGGCGTGTTGCCCACCAGCGCCCACAACGCGGGCTCCCGGCCGGTCTCCACCGCCTTCCACCGCCCCTCACCGCCCTTCACCGCCGTGGTCATTCTGCTCCCTTCGCAATCGGCGCGCCGACCAGATTCCCCCACTCCGTCCACGAGCCGTCGTAGTTGCGCACCTTTTTCACACCCAGGAGGTACTTGAGCGCAAACCAGGTGTGGCTCGACCGCTCGCCGATGCGGCAATACGCGATGACTTCGTTCTTGCCGTCGATCACTTTGGCGCCTTTGTAGAGCTGCACCAGCTCGTCATGTGGCTTGAACGTCCCGTCTGCCGCGACGGCTTTGCTCCACGGCACGTTCTTCGCGCCCGGGATGTGCCCCGCGCGCTGCGCCGTCTCCGTCATGCCGGGAGGGGCGATGATCTCGCCCACGAACTCGGGGCTCGACCGCACATCCACGAGCGCCGTCTTGCCTCCCTTGAGCGCCTTCTCCACGTCAGGACGCTTGGCCCGTAGGGCCGCGTTCACCTTTTTCGGGACCGGATATGCGAACGGTCGGACGGTCGGACGGTCGGACTGGAGCGGTCGGCCTTCCGCCACCCACTTCGCACGGCCGCCGTTCATCAGTTTCGCGTTGGTGTGCCCGTACAGCTGCAGCAGCCAGAACGCGAACGCGGCGAACCAGTTGTTGTTGTCGCCATACAACACGACCGTGGTCTTGGGCGTCACGCCCGCCTCCGAGAGCAGCTTGGCGAACGCCCGCTTGTCGGGAATGTCCCGGCGCACGGGGTCGTTCAGCTGCGACTGCCAATTCCATCCGACCGCGCCGGCGATGTGCCCGGAGTCATACGCCGTCGTGTCGACGTCGACCTCGATCAGGCGGACGCCGGAATCAGTGAGGTGCCCCGCCACCCACTCGGTGGACACGAGCACGTCGGGATGCGAATACGCCACGGTTTGCCTCCAATCAGGTTAAACCCGACAGGCCCAGTCGGGTTTGAGTTCAAAAAAAACAGTTGGGATGGCGGGACTAGTTCCCGGCCAGTGCCCCGGCGATGTGGTACAGCTCAGGCTCATCGTGCGTCAGGTCCGCGAGCGAAATGCCGGCCAACAGATCGTTGATCCGTTGCTCGAGCATTCGCCAAACGGGCCGGATGCTGCACGCAGCCTCCGGACTACATCGCTGGGGATCGACGGGATGGAGATCGCAGTTGACTTCGAAGGTGACATGCTCCGAGGCCTCGATCACGTCTTTTACGGTGATGACGTGAGGCTCCCGGGCGAGGTAGTAGCCGCCCTTGGCACCGCGCACCGAATCCACCAGACCGGCGCGCCGCAGGCGCAACAGAATCTGCTCGACGTAGTCGTGCGGTAACCGCTCCTGCTCGGCGAGCTCGCGCGCCGCGACGGGCCCCTGCCCCGCCCGCTTCGCGAGATTCAGGGAAACGATCAACCCGTACTCAGCCCAGGTGGTGACGCGCATGAGAGTCAATATGCGACAACGAGTTGCGGGATTCAATGGGCGGGCTGTGAATGGGTGGCAAAACGGCAGAGGGCGGCACCGGGCGGCAGGATAGCCCGGTCCGCCTATTGCCGCCTACTGCCGCCCTTGCCGCCTATTGCCGCCCGATCTTCGGGCTCACACTCGCCCCAACCTGCACGCCGAACACGTTCTCCCCGGAGTTGCGCTGCAACCACAGCAGGCGGGCGTTCAGGTTCCACAGGACGGAGCCGCTCAGCAGGTCCGCTCCGAGCCCGCCGTGCGCGCCCTGGGCCATACCGCGATCCGGGCCTTCGGCGTAGAAGCCCGCGAGCAGCAAACCTGCTTCGGCGTACAGCCGCCCCCACCGCGGGCGGGCGGACGCCTCGTAGCCAGGCGCGAAGAGAATGGCATTTGGCTGGCAGCCCGGTGCGCAGTTGCCGGCGGTGACCTCGAGTGGCGCGTAGTCGATCTGCAGGCCCACGGCGCCGCCGTTTTTGGTGTCGCGCCTGAACCGGGCGCCAACCAGCGGCGCCCGCGCGCGCAGTGAGCCGGCGATCGGGGCGTAGAGGCTCGCGACGGGACCTACGGTGCCGGCGAGGAATTCGCCCGTGCGCGGCGGACCAAACATGATCGAGGCATTGGCCACGGCCTCGAGCGCCTGAATCTCGGTGCCAGGAACCTGCAGGAATCGCCCTTCGATGGTGGCGGCGGCGTACGAGCCCACGTTCACGCGCAGGCCGAGGCCGTAGGAGAAGGCGAAATTGCTCGTGGTCGTCACCGTGTCGCTGCACGCGAGGGGCAGGCACAGCGACGACGACTCGCCGACCCGCGCCAGGCCGACCATGGACCCCGCGAACGGCGCCACGACGCCGCGTGAGCCGACGGGATAGTAGCGGGCATCGAGGCTATACAGCGTCATGCGACGCACGCGCCCGTCGGTCGAGAGGTCGTCGTAGCGAGCGATCGTCACGCCGCTTTCGCCCGCGTCGGCCGTGAGCACGGCGGCCGATCCGCCCCAGGACGAGAAGCCGTGGCTCGCGCCCGAGAGATCCTGCAGGTTGAGCGTCGAATAAATGGGAGCGATGCGGAACTGCCGCTGGGCGTGCGCGGATGCGACGCTGATGAGCGACAGCGCCGCGGCCGCAATGCATGCCGTGCGCATGGAGAAGGGATAGCGGCGAGCGGGGTCGGATTCGGTGACTCGAATCACGACCTCCCCCGTGACGCGGCTTACTTAATGAGCAATCCTACGAGGAGACCGGCCACGTTCGCCCGCACGAGCCACGACCAAAACGTCGCCTTCAGCAGCGGTCGGACCTTGTCATACCACACGCCGCTGCCGATGGTCGAGAGCGCGATGGTGATCAACCAGAGCATCGTCGCGAACTCCATCCCCGCCAGCGGGCCGCCACCCTGCACCCACAGCCCCGCCTTCAAGCGTTGATAGAAGCCGGCCAGGAGCACGCCGAAGACCAGCGCCAGCACCGCGGACTTCGGCATGTTCGCGGCCATCACCTTCTTCTGTTCTTCGGGCGTCGGAGGCATCGTGCCGAACGCATGCATTTCCGGACCGGTGAAGACCTTCCCCCACATGACGTAGTCCGCGATCCACGCTCCGACACCGGCGATCAGTCCCGCGACGGTCCAGTGCATGAGTGCTCCTCCTCACACAGGTTCACTTGCGTTGGCCCGGCACTCCCAGCTCGGTCATCGCCAACAGGTCGAGCACCTCCTCCAGGTCTTTTCCCTTGAGTACGCCCTTCTCCATCACGAGCTGACGCACGGTCACGTTCTTCGCGACCGCCTCCTTGGCGAGCTTGGCGGCTTCCGCGTAACCGATCTTGGGAGCCAGGGCCGTCACCAGGGCGGGGCTCCGCTCCAGCCAATGCTCGCACTGCGCCCGATCGGCCGCGATGCCCTCGACACACCGCTCCGCGAGGACGGCCGAAGCGTTGGTGAGCAGGTGCATCGTGAACAGCAGGTTGTGTGCGATGACGGGCATCATGACGTTGAGCTCGAGCTGACCGGCTTCGGCCGCCGCGGCGATCGTCACGTCATTCCCGAGGGCCTGGTAGCAGACCATGTTCACCATCTCGGGAATCGACGGATTCACCTTGCCCGGCATGATGCTCGAGCCGGGCTGGACGGGCGGCAAGATGATCTCGGCGAGGCCGGTCCGCGGGCCCGAGGCGAGCAGGCGCAGATCGCTGGCGATCTTTCCGAGGTCCGTGGCGTAGGTGCGCAGCGCCCCCGCAAAGGCGGTGGCGTCGCCCAGCGACTGCATCAGCTGCACCCGGTCGCTCCCCTCCCGCAGCTCGAGGGTCGTGATCGCGCGCAGCTGCTTCACCATGAGCGCCGGGTACTGCGGCTCCGCGTTGAGCCCCGTGCCGACGGCGGTGCCGCCGATCCCCAGGTCGCGCAGACCGTCGGCCGACTGGACGATGCGGTCGCGATTGCGCTCGATGGTGCGTCCATACGCCGCGAACTCCTGACCCAAGCGGATGGGCGTCGCGTCCTGCAAATGCGTGCGCCCGGACTTGACGATCGTGTCGAACTCTTTCCCCTTCGACAGAAAGGCTTGCGCCAGCCGTGTCATCGCTGCGACGAGCGAAGGGAGCTGCGACAGCGTGGCGAGCCGGATGGCTGTCGGGATCACGTCGTTCGTGGACTGGGCCATGTTGACGTGGTCGTTCGGATGCACCGGCGCGTAATCGCCCCGCTTGCCCCCCAGCAGCTCGTTCGCGCGATTGGCGAGGACTTCGTTAGCGTTCATGTGGTGCGAGGTCCCCGCCCCGGCCTGGTAGGGATCCACCACGAACTGGTGACGGTGTTGCCCGGCCAGTACCTCGTCCGCCGCCTGCACGATGGCGTCGGCGCGCTTCGCGTCGAGACGGCCCGTCTGCTTGTGCGTGAGGGCGGCGGCCTTCTTGATCCAGATGACGGCGTCGACGAACGGCGCGAGCGGCAGGAGCTGGGAGATCGGGAAGTTCTGTCGGGCGCGCTCCGTCTGGATCCCCCACAGGGCGTCGGCGGGAACGGGCAGCTCGCCCAGCGGATCACGCTCCATGCGAGTCATGCCCATCGCCTCCGTCCGTTCGGTGACGGCGCCGTCGGTCTCGAACCAGGAATCACCCATGGATACTCAGGACCTGCTGCAGCACCTGCTGGAGCGCGCCCGATTCTCCGAGAGCAAGATGACCAAAGTCGACTGCTTCCGCACGGACCGGTTGCTCGTCGGTCTCAACTGTTTCGAGCCGGGGCAGGAGCAATCCGTGCACGCGCACGCCGGCGCCGACAAATTCTATTTCGTTGTCGACGGAAAGGCGAGGTTCACGATCGGGGACCGGACGGTGGAGGCCCGGCCCGGCGACCTGGTCGTGGCACCGGCCGGCGTTCCACACGGCGTCGCGCGCGCCCTCGAGCGGACCATTGTCCTCGTGGCCATAGCGCCGGCCCCGTGATCATCTCGTCGGCTCGACCCGCAAGCCGTTGTTGAACCGGTTGAAGTACTCCGTCATGCCGATCACGAGGGTGATCTCCACGATCTGACCCTCGTCCCACGCCGCGCGCAACCGCGCGTACAACTCGTCCGTCACGTCGTGCCCCGACCGGTGCACGACGTCGGCATACTCGAGCGCTGCCCTCCAGCCGTCCTCGAGCCGCTCGATGAGCGCCGGGGCCCCCGCGCCCCGGTCCTGGATCGCTTCGACCAGCTCGGCGCTCGCCCCTTTCTGTCTTGCCAAGACAGTGTGCGAGTTGAGTCAGTAGCGACACCCGTTGCGGTGCGAGATCCGGACCCACAGGAGCTCCTTCAAGAGCGGCGGCACGGTGCCTTCGTTCATCACCGTGCGGAAGTGCGCGATCATCGTCCGCAGATGGGCGGGCCGGAGCGCCACGGTGCGAAACATGTTGGGGACGTTGCCCCGCTCCTTCTGATACAGCTCGAAAATCGGCCGGACGTCCGGGGCGGCTTGATCCGGTGCGAGCGGTCCGATGCGCGGCGGCGTCATGGTGCATCTCCTTTCCCTGCCCTGCGCCTCCCCCAGCCGATCTTGAAGAGCTGCACGGCGGCGTGATAGCCCACGGAGCGGACCAGTGCATAGACGCCCAGCACCGTGAGCAAGACCGCCGTGTAGAAGCGCCACAGCAGCAGCATCGTCACCTGCCGGCCGCCGAAATCACCGACGAATCCGTTCAGGAACGCCACTTCGAGTCCGCCGCCACCCGAGGGCAGGGGGACGACGAGGGGCGCATGCAGCAGCGCGAGGGCCCCGAAGAACATCTGATGAAACGGAGGCCGGGCCGGCAGGCCCCAGGCCAGCGCCGGCAAGATGAGGACGCGCGCGGCGACGCTGACGACGGTCAACAGTGCGCCGGCGCCGAGTGCCCACCACGGGGCGCGGCGTACGTGCGCCCAGGCGACGCGCCACTGGCGACGCACGCGATGCCGTACGAAGCCGGACCGGACGAGGTGCTGCAGGAAGTAGATCGTGACGAGGACCACCAGGACCACGATTTCGATGGTCAGGAGCTCTCCCGCCCGATGGTGCCGCAGCCAGGTTCGGGCGGCGTTCCGCCAATCGGGCACGTAGTACGCCGCCAGTGCGATGCCGGCGAGCACGAATACGGGCCACTCAGACGCGACCTCGACCCCGATCGCCACGATCGCGGTAACCGGCCGGAGGCCGGCTTCGTGGAGGCCGAGAAAGCGGGCCGGCTCGCCGCCCAAGCGGTTGGGGGTGAGCTGCGAGGCCGCCTCGCCGTAGAGGTTCAGGCGGAAGGCATCACGGAACGTGAGGCGCCCGCCCGCGGTCCACACGGCGAGCTGGATCCGCCAGGCGCGGACGACGCAGTCAACGGCGAGCAGCGCCAGGGAAAGAAGGTGGCCCACGCCGCCGTCAGTCGGAGCAGTCGCCCAGCGGGTAGATGAAGCCGCAATTCGGACAGGGGCTCTTACAGCCCCACGGCCTGGGTCGCACCTCGGCGCCACAGCGCAGGCACGACGGCCGCGCCTTAACCGAGGCGGTAGGCGCCGGTGAGGAAGGCGTTCGCGCGGCGCTCGCGTCCGATGGTGGTGTCCGGTCCATGTCCCGAGTACACGATGGTCGAATCGGGGAGCGTAAGCAACTCGCGCTCGATGCTCTTGAGCAACGTGTCCAGGTCGCCCCCCGGCAGGTCGGTCCGCCCGATCGATCCCTGAAACAGGACGTCGCCGCTGAAGACCACGCCGTTGCCCTCGATCACGACGCTCCCTGGAGAGTGGCCGGGAGCGTGGCGAGCGCGGAACGTCAGGCCGCCGACGCGCAGCTCGTCCCCGTGGGCCAGCGCGCGGTCGGGCGCCGGCAGGGCCTCCGCACGCATGCCGAACGCGAACGCCTGTTCCGAAGCGCGGTCGTAGAGCATGCGGTCGGCCGGATGCAGGTAGATGGGCGCTCCCGTGTCCGCCTTGAGACGCGCAACGCCGAGGATGTGGTCGACGTGGGCGTGGGTGAGCCAGATGGCAACGGCGGTGACGCCATTTTCCCGGAGGCGGCTCGCGATCAGGTCCGCTTCCTCACCAGGATCGATCACGGCGCATTGACCGGTGGCGTCGTCGATCACGAAGTAGCAGTTCTCGACGAACTGGCCGTTGACGATCGGGACGATCCGCATGGTCAATCGGGCAGCGTCGCGAGGTACTTTTCCACCGCGATCGCCGCCGTCGTGGCATCGCCGACGGCCGTGGTGATCTGACGCGTCAGCTGGCTGCGCACGTCCCCCGCCGCGAACAAGCCGGGAATCGAGGTCATCATGCGCTCGTCGGTGACGAAGTACCCGCCGGCATCGTGCTTGGCGTGACCCTCGACGAGCCCCGTGTTCGGCGTGAAGCCGATGAAGATGAAGACGCCCCCGACCACGAGCTGGGAGCGCTCGCCCGTCACGGTATCCGCGAGCTCGAGGTGATGGATGCCGCGCTCCGTACCCTGCACTTCCACCACTTGCTTGTTCCAGATCATTTCGATCTTCGGGTTCGTGAAGGCCCGCTCCTGGAGGATCTTGGACGCGCGCAGTCGATCGCGGCGATGCACGATGTAGACCTTGCTCGCGTACCGCGTCAGGTAGTCGGCTTCCTCCGCCGCCGCGTCGCCGCCCCCAACGACCGCGAGCACCTCGCCCCGGAAAAACGCCCCGTCGCACACGGCGCAGTAGGACACACCCTTCCCGGCGTACTCCTTCTCGCCCGGCACGCCGAGCTTGACCGGCGTCCCGCCCGCCGTGAGGATCACGGCGGGCGCGCGATACGTCTTCCCCCGCGCCGTCACGACGTCGAACCAGCCATCGTCCGCCTTGCGCACTTTTTCCACGGTGTCCGTCATGATTTCCGCGCCGAACTTCTTTGCGTGCTCGGCCATCTTCTGCGAGAGCTCCCATCCCTTGATGCTCTCGAACCCGATGTAGTCTTCGATCAGGTCGGTGTTGAGGAGCTCCCCACCCGGGGCGCCGCGCTCGATGGTAAGGGCCTTGAGCATGCCGCGCCCCGCATACATGGCGGCGCACAGCCCCGCGGGCCCTCCGCCCACGATGATCACGTCGTATCCATTAGCGGCCTTCTGCATCATCCGTGCTCAGCTCCAATCGTGGCGGTACGCAGCGCCTCCGCCCCCCAAGTAATAGAACGCTAGATGGTTTCCAGCGCAGGGGCCGCCTCTGCCGCGCTTGCCGCCCCGATGCGCAGCAGATTCACCGCCCCATGGCAGCTCGAGATCGTCCCCACCAGCACGGCCGCCGCCGCCCCGCTCTCGCCCACGCGCTGCACTAGTGCGTCGCCCGCGAGCACGGCGTCCACCGCGAAGGTCCCGACGCCAAAGACGTGATGGCGACACACAAACAGGGCAGGCCCATGTAGCGGCTCACCCGTAGCGCGCAGTCGGTCTGCGAGCCCGCGCACGGCGTCCCCCATCTCCCACGTCCGCGTCCTGCCGATCGCCGGGCACACCGCTGGTTCGATGCAATGCGTCGGGCAGATCCAGTCGGCGAACGAGACGAACCGGGTGTGGTGGGGGGCGGGGGCGGTCCGGTCGTACGGTGTCCCGGGCGCGCCCGGGACAGGTGCCACCTCGATCGCGCGTCCGGGCCACCGCGCGCGGGCGCGGGCCAGCACCCACTCGAACATCAAGTGGGGCATCAGCGGTGAAGGGACGATGTAATCCCGAGGCTCGCCCGCCGGTGCGGGCGCCCTACCGCCGAGGAAGTCGCGGAAGTAGTCGGTCCACTCGCGAGCCACGAACTCGCGATCGGCTGCTTGGCCCAGCGCGACACGGGCTTGGCAGCGAGTGTCCCGGTCGACGATCACGACCCGCCGGTACTCCGCCCTGCCCCGCCCCTTGGCCTTGGCGAGCTGCGCGGCGTAAAACGTGCCGTAGCATCCGCCCCCGACCACGATCACGTCGCGCATCACGACGGGATCGGCCAACGGGATGCTAGACGTCCCCACCGGTTACAGGCAGGACCTCGCCGCTCACGCCCCGGGCGGCGTCGCTGGCCAGGTATAGCACGGTGTCAACCAAGTCGTCGAGCTCGACCCAGCGGACCTTGGCGCCATGCATGTGCGCCAGGTTATCCGCCGTTTTCATCGTCCCCGGTGCGACGGCGTTGACCCGGATGTGATCGTCCCGCAGCTCTTTCGCGAGCGCGCGGGTGAGACCGGCCACCGCGGCCTTCGCGGCCGTGTACGCCGCCATCTGCGCCTGGGGCTTCAAGGCCGCCACGGACGCGAAGTTCACGATCGCGCCACCGCCCCGCTCGCGCAGCGCCGGGATCGCGGCCTGTGACACGTAGAAGGTCGTCTTGATGTTGATCGCCAGCTCGAGCTCCAGGCGATCGGGCGTGAGATCCGTGACAGGACCATAGTTCACCAGGCCGCCGGCGACGTTCACGACGACGTCGAGCCCGCCGAAGCGCTCGCGCGCGGCGGCGACGGCGGCCCGGGCCGCGTCGGGCGCCGTCAGGTCGCCCGCCACGGCGTGGACCGCGTAGCCCTCCGCCGTCAGCTCCTTCGCGCGCTCGGCGACCGCCGCCGGGTTGCGATCGCCGATGATCAGCCGCGCCCCGCTCCGAGCGAACCCACGCGCCACCGCGTGACCGATCTGCCCCACGCGACCCACGCCGGTCACGAGCGCCACCTTGTCGCGAAACTCAGGAGCCATGCGTCACGATGTCGTCGACGGCCGGAGTGCCCCGCTGGGCGAACGCGATGCTGCCGTCCCGCCGCACCAGGTACACCGAGCGTTGGATCCGGTCGTCGTCCTTCAGGGCGTGGTAGGCTCGCGCGATCGCCCGATCGGGGTCGGACAGCAACGGAAAGGTGAAGTTGAGCTTTTGCACGTAGTTGGCGTGCGCTTCCACGCCGGCAGGGTTCACGCCGAAGGGCTGAATGCCGGCTTTGCGAAATTTGGCCATCTCGTCGCGCACGGCGGAGAGTTGGCGGTTTCAGCCGGGCGTATTGTTGCCCGGATAGAACACGAGCGCCACGTGCGTGTCCTTGAGGACGTCGGCTAGACGATAGGTTTTACCATCCGACGCGGGGGCGGTGAATGCAGGCGCCTTGCTGCCGATGGCCAGAAGCTCGCTCATGAGCGGTCCTTACGGTTCTGCGGGACGGTTCGGTGCAACGGTATCGCGAGACGCCGTTGCGCGACGCTGTTCGAGTTTTTCAAGCCACTCCAACGGCACCTCCATGCCGCCCAGCGGCGCGTGCGAGTCTCCGAAGTCCGAGTCGCCGTGCCAGTCCGACCCGCCGCTGATGGCGAGGCCGAGTCGCGCGGCGATGGCCGCGAGCCGCCGCTCCGTTCCGACAGCGTGGCTCGGGTGTCGCACTTCCAGCCCGTCGAGTCCCTGCTCCTGGAACTGGCGGATCTGCCCTTCAGTGCCGTGGTCGCCCAGGTGCGCCGCGACGAGCATCCCTCCGACCCCGTGGACCAGATCGGCGACCTGCGGGAGGGTCGGCAGGGGCTTTTCGACGTACGCCGGCCGACCGCGACCCAGATAGCTCCTGAAGGCGTCGTTCATGTCGATGCTGACGCCGCGCTCGACCAGCACGCGCGCCACGTGCGGGCGTCCCATGGCGCCACCCCCAGCCGCCCGCTCCACGTCGGCCAACTCGATCGCGACGCCGAGGCGCTGCAGGCGCACCACGATCTGATTGGCGCGCCGCTGCCGCGCCGCCCGGGTGCCGTCGAGGAACCCTTCGAGCGCAGGGTTCCCGACCGGCAGGAAGTAGCCGAGCAAGTGAAGCTCACCCCAGGGCGCCTTCACGCTGAATTCGCACCCGACCACCAGGCGTACCCCCAGCGACTCGGCGGCGCGAGCCGCCTCCGTGATGCCGGCAGTGGTGTCGTGGTCGGTCAGGGCGAAGGCGGCGAGGCCGGCTGCCTTGGCCCGCCGCGCGACCTCGGCGGGCGGGTACTCGCCGTCCGACGCGGTCGAATGACAGTGGAGGTCAACGTGCTCCATACGCGCCCTCCGGAGCCGTCCACGCGGGCTGCGACTGCCGGAACAGCTGCACCAACTCCCGGTCCGACAGCTCCGCGAGCGCCGCCTCGATGCTGCGGCTGCCGACCGGCGCGAAGCGAGTGAAACGGCGCCGGCGCGAGGGGCCCGTACCCTGTTCGAACGTCACACTGAACTGATCCTTGTCGTAGACCGTCATCCGGCCGGACGGGAAGACCTCCCACGTCTCGCCGTCCACGTCGATCGTGCGTCCCGCCATGGTCGGCCTACGCCTCCGAGGGAGCCGCGAGGGACACTTCGGTCCACAGCTCCCACGCATCGGGCGCGTAGGTGCCGAGGCTCTGCAACCGCTTCTCGAGCTTGATCTCCTCGGGCAGTCGCGACGCCTGGGCGCGGTGCGACATCTCGGTCTGGCTTTCGGAGAATTCCGTGAACAGCTGGGCGTCTTTGGCGTTGCGGAAGATCCAGATGCGCTGACCCCGCGCCTCGGCGAACTGACACAGCTCCCGCAGGGTGGCGAGGTAGTCGGCCTCGTTGGTCGGGGCCACCCGCACCCGCGCCGCGGTGAGCACCTTGGGCATGGCTAGATCGCTCCCTCAGGGAAGTCCTCGAGCGTGCGTTTCACGTCCGCGAGGAACCGGTCCGCGTCCGCGCCGTCCACGACGCGATGATCGTAGGACATCGACACCATCCCCATGGTGCGGATCGCGATGGTGTCCGTGCCGTCTGGCAGCGTCACGACCTTGGGACGCTTTTCGATGGCACCGACGCCGAGGATCGCGACCTGCGGCTGATTGATGATGGGCGCGCCCGCGTAGGAGCCGAACACGCCCGGATTCGTGATCGTGAACGTGCCGCGCTGGATCTCGTCGGGCAACAGCTTCTTGGTGCGGGCGCGCTCGCCCAGGTCGTTGATCGCGCGAGCGAGCCCGCTGAGCGACAGCTCGTCGGCGCGCTTGACCACCGGCACGATCAACCCCCACTCGAGCGCGACGGCGATCCCGATGTTCACGTCGCGCCGGTAGATGATGGTGTCGCCCGACACCGCCGCGTTGACCACGGAATGCTTGCGCAAATTCTCGCCACAGGCCTTCGCGATGAACGCAAGGTAGGTGAGGTTCACGCCTCGTTCCGCGTACGCAGCCTTGTGCTTGCGGCGGAGTTCGGCCACCCGGCTGTAGTCGACTTCGAAGAAGCTCGTCACATGCGCCGAGATGCGGCGCGACATGATCATGTGATCGGCCGTGATCTTGCGGATCTTCGAGAACGGCTCGACGCGGTCGCCCGGCCAGGGATCCACGACCGGATGCGCGACGGGACCCACGGACGGGAGCGGGGAGCGGGGTACGGGCCCCGCGGGTGCCGCCGCCGGCATCGCGGTGCCCCGCTCGATCACGCCGAGAATGTCCTGCTTCGTCACGCGCCCCGCGAAGCCCGTGCCCGGGATGGTCGAGATATCAACCTGGTGCTCGGCGGCGATTTTGCGAACGAGCGGGGTGGATTTGCGGCGCAGGCGCTCCTCAGCCGTCTCCGCCCCGTCGCCCTTTGGCGGGACGGGGGACGGGGCACGGGGGACGGGGGAGGTTGCCGCCGGTGCCGGCGCGGGCTTCGGAGCCGGCGGCGACGACGCGACCGCAGCCCCCGAAGCAGCGGGTGCCCGCTGGACTGCTGCGGAGGGGGCTGCGGTCGCGGAGGCGCCCTTGTCGGTTTCGATCACCGCCACGAGCGTTTGCACCGGGACCGTTTGGCCCTCCTGGACCTTGATCTCCACGAGCGTGCCGGCGTTCGGCGCAGGGATCTCCGCGTCCACCTTGTCCGTCGAGATCTCGAACAGCGGCTCGTCCCGCTTCACCTCGTCGCCGAGCTTCTTGAGCCACTTGGAGAGGGTCCCTTCCGCAATCGACTCTCCCATCTGGGGCATCAGCACATCAACACGAGCCATGACTTCTCCAAAGGTGTCGGGTGCCGGGTGTCAGGTGTCGGGAAGCCCCGACACCCGACACCTGACACCTCAGTAAGCGGCTAACCAGCGTGCCGCCTTGGCGATGTCCTCCGTCTGGGGCAGCACGAAATCCTCCAATGTCGGCGCATACGGCAGCGGTACGTCGTGCGCCGTCACGCGCATGATCGGGCCGTCGAGCCACGCGAACGCTTGCTCGTTGATGCGCGCCGCGATCTCCCCGGCGACCCCGCCGGTGCGCGTGTCCTCGTGCACGATGAGCACCTTGTTCGTCTTCTGCACGGTGCGCATGATCGCGGCGTCGTCCATCGGCAGCAGCGTCCGCAGGTCGAGCACTTCGACCGACAGACCGTCGTCCTTTGCGAGCTGGTCGGCCGCCTCGAGTGACTTCCACACGGTCGCCCCATACGTGACAATGGAGAGGTCCTTCCCTTCCCGCGCCAACCGGGCCTCGCCGATCGGCGTGAGCACCTCGCCCTCCGGCAGCGCTTCCTTGATCCGGCGGTACAGCCA